>Ga0209474_10000191_pt1 | contig 75040 bp, 72 predicted proteins | sample GraSoiAngelo_145_FD_185902 | JGI IMG/M metagenome (GOLD analysis project Ga0209474, IMG submission 185902) | Grasslands soil microbial communities from the Angelo Coastal Reserve, California, USA - 14_1009_05_20cm (SPAdes) (version 2) | ecosystem: Environmental > Terrestrial > Soil > Grasslands...
GAAGATGGTGGTGTAGATCTCCCCGGGCGGGAACAGCTGCTGGATGAATTCCTTGTTCTCGCGGGAGAGCCGATCGGCCTGTTGGTACGAGAGACCGGTGAACTTGCGCCCCAAGGCCTCCCAGAGCGGGCTGCGCCGGTCCTCGTCGAGGCGCGGAAGAAGCTCGACCAGGATCCGCTCCCGGAAGCGCGAGGGGTGCATGGCGACGAAGAGGAACCGGGCGTAGCTCAGCTGCTTGCCGGGCTTGTCCTTCTGCCGGTAGGCGGGATCGACGATGAGGCCGCCGATCTCGGTCGGCCCGTCGAAGTTGTAGCCGATGGACAGCACCCGGTGCTTGAAGTGCCGGTCGACGCTCTGGCTGTAGTGCTCCTTCTCGTAGACGTCGAAGAAGATGTGGGGAGCGTCGCGGGTCCCGTGCTGGGCGATGATGATCGAGCACCCGACCACCCTCTCCTTGGCGATGTCCTCGAGGACGAAGACGTACTCGCGCTCGAACGGGTTGCGCACCCGTCCGTCGAAGGAACGGATCGAGCGATCGATGGTCTGCGACAGCTCGCGCTCGTCGTCGGGCAGGTTGACGGTATCGAGCTCGCGGGCGAGCTTTTGCAGCCCCGGCAGATCGCTCTTCTGCACGTCGCGCAAGACGTACGACGGCACTAGGTCGCCCTTCCGCACAGCTCGAGCACGATGCGCTGGTAGGCGTCGATCGCCTTCTCGAGCTGCGCGATTTCGATCCGCTCGTTGGGAGTGTGGGCGTTGCCGGTGGAGACGCCGGGGCCGAAGACGGCTGCCTCGCAGCCCTTGCGCGCGAAGACGCCCGCCTCGGTGCTGGTCGGCTTGGCGCGCGGCGAAGGGTCGAGCCCCATCTCGCGCAGCGCGCTTCCGGCGCCGCGAAGCAGCTCGGCATCGCCGGCGAGCGACATGCCGCGCGCGTTGCGCGTCGCCTCGATGCGCAGGGAAAGCTCTCCCTGACCGAGCTCGCGCACCCACATCCGCGCGCGCTCCTCGAAGCGGGCGAGCAGGGCGTCGGGATCGTGCTCGGGAAGAAGCCTGCCGTCGAAGGTGGCGTGGATCGCGCCGCGCGCGTAGATGGCTTCGGTCCCCGCCTCCGAGGCCTCGCTCTCGAGGACGTTCAGGCCTCCCACTGCGCCGGGCGGATCGAAGCGCGCGTCGGCTCGGGGCTCCGCCTCTCCCAGCAGCGTCAGCCACAGATCCTCGAGTGCCCCCGCGGTGACGAGGGCGCGCCACAGGTTCGGCCGCGGCGGACCGGGCGGCAAGAAGCGCGCGGCGTCCGGACGCGGCTCTCCATTCTCCCGCGGTGCCGGGACCTCGATCTGGCAGCGCGCAGGGACCACGTTGGGCGAGCTTCCGCCTTTTGCAGAGGCGATCGCGGCGCCGCTCGCCCGCGCCCAGGCGATGGCGCGGCGGATGGCGTTCACGCCCAGGTGCGGCGTCGAGCTATGGGCCGCCTTGCCGGCGAAGGTGAGCTCTTCGATCCCGGGTCCCGCGGTGGAAACCAGCCGGGCGCGGTCGTCGGCGACGGTGCAGCGCACGACCACGTATCCTTTGTGCGCGCTGATGAGCTCGAGCTTGCTCGGCTCGCCGCAGAGGACCTGCCGCGGGCGGATCTCCTCGAACAGCTCGCTTCCGGCGAAGTGGCGGGCGCCTTTCAGGCCCACTTCCTCGCCGAAGGTCCCGAGAAGCCAGAAGGGGCGGCGCAGCCGGGTCTCGCGGAGCCGCCGTGCCGCTTCGATCTTGCAAAGCGCATCGAGCTTCACGTCGGCGCAGCCGAGCCCGTAGAGAGTTCCGCCTTCCTCGGTCAGCGCCCAGGGATCGCCCGCCGTCCTGGTCCAGGCTTCCGGGGGGCCGGAAGGGACCGTGTCGAGATGAGTGACGAGGAGGAGGCCTCCCGGTACTTCCGTCCGGGAAGGATCGGCAGCGCCGCTTCCCGTTCCGCCGGGACCAGCGAGCGCATTGACGTGCTCGACCGATCCCTCCCGCACCACCTGACGGCGCAGGGCCAGCCCGGCCGCTTCGTACAGGGGAGCGAGCGCGTCCACGGCGGCCCGCGTCCCGTGAGCCGACACGGTGTCCGCCCGCACCAGCGCGCGCGCGGCATCGAGAAAGCCAGGGGGAAGCATGCGAGCGCGCTTCGTGGCATGGCGCGCGCGGCGGGTCAACCGGAGAACGGCGGTCTACGCCTTGTCGTGCGGTCGTTCAGGCCGGAGGTTACCATGCCCGCCAACCGAGAAGAGGAGAGGACCATGAAAGACCGCACCGCGACGCCGTTCCTCAGCGACATCCAGGAGATCCGGCGGCGCGCCCGGGAGCACGTGGAAAAGGGCGCGGTGACCTCTGCCTACAAGGGCGACGTTGAGACGGCGATCAAGCTCCTCAACGAGGCGCTGGCGACGGAGATCGTCTGCACCCTGCGGTACCGGCGGCACCACTACATGGCCGCCGGAATCCACTACCAGGCCATCGCCGACGAGTTCATGCAGCACGCGGTCGAGGAGCAGCAGCACGCCGACTGGATCGCGGAGCGGATCCGCCAGCTGGGCGGCGCGCCGGATTTCAATCCCGAAGGCCTGCTCACCCGCAGCCACGCCCAGTACGCCGAGGGGAATTCACTGGTCGACATGATCAAGGAGGACCTCATCGCCGAGCGCATCGCCATCGAGTCGTACCTCGACATGATTCGCTACTTCGGCGACAACGATCCGACCTCTCGCCGGCTCGTCGAGAAGGTCCTCGAGCAGGAGGAGGAGCACGCCGACGACATGGCGACCCTCCTCGAGAGGTTCGATAAGGAGCCCGGCGAAGGAACCAAGCAGCGTATGCGCTGAGCCTCGGCCGCAGCTCCGATGCGCGCCGTCGTGCAGCGGGTCAGCGAGGCGAGCGTCGCGGTGGATGGGAAGGTCGTCGGGCAGATCGGCCCCGGCCTCTGCGTCCTCCTCGGCGTGGCGCAGGGCGACGCGGTGGCAGACGCCGAGTGGATGGCCAGCAAGGTCTGCGAGCTGCGCATCTTCGAGGACGAGGCGGGCAAGATGAACCGGTCCGTCCTCGACACGAAGGGCGCGCTGCTCGCGATTTCCCAATTCACCTTGCTCGGCGACGCGCAGAAGGGGCGGCGGCCTTCGTTCATCGCCGCCGCCCGCCCCGAGGAGGCGCAACCGCTCTACGCGAAGTTCAGCGCCCTCTGCCGCGAGCGCGGCATGCGGGTGGAGGAAGGCGTCTTCCGCGCTACCATGCAGGTGCGGATCGTCAACGAGGGCCCGGTGACGCTGATCCTCGACAGCCACCTCGCTTCCCGCGCGGTCCCATAGGACGGTGCGACATGAAGGCGCTTCCTCTTTTGGTCCTGGCGGTCGCCTGCGGCCCCTTCTCGCGACACATCAGCCACTACGACTACGGTGACGTGAGCGGCGACGAGTTGATGACGCCCGAGTTCGACCTTTCCGTTCCGAAGGGCTTGTGCGCGTCCCACGATGCGAAGCGCCCTCGTGACAAGATCGTCGTCCACGAGGGACGCTGCGACGGCCCTCCCTTGTTCGAAATCGTCGTGACGGACCCGCACACCCGGCCGTTTCTGCCCGGCACCCTCTTCATGAGCGTCAGCGAGACGAGGCGGAACCTGCGCGGGGTCCCCGCGACCGATCTCGTGGCGCGGAACACGGCGACCGACCTGGTTTCGAGAGATCTGAGATTCTTCAATACGGACGATCTCATGGTGTTGAATGATCCCTCCGAGAGATACCGGGTGATCCATTTCTTCTACGAGAACCTGGACCCGGAGCGGCGCAAGCGAGCGGACGAGGTGATCGACGAGGTCGCTCCCCGCCGCAGTCCTTTCGAACGCATGCCTCCCCGCTAGACATGTGGTCGTGCGACCGCGCAGGCTCCCGGGACGCATTAGAGCGACTTGACGAATTGTTATCGAAATCCATCGACCGCTACGTCAATGTCAACGACTTTTCGTTCACGTCGCCGTCGCCGTCGCCGTCTACGTCGCCGACCACGTCAACGTCAACGCCCACGTAGGTCGGCGAGCATTCTGGTATAGCTGCCTCGCCATGCCCGACTGCATCTTCTGCAAGATTGTCGAAGGCAAGATCCCGGTGAAGAAGCTCGCCGAGACCGACCGCGCGCTCGCCTTCCCCGACATCGATCCGCAGGCTCCCGAGCACTTCCTCGTCATCCCCAAACAGCACCTCGTCGCCATGACCGAGGTGACCGACTGGTCGCTCGTCGGGCACCTCCACGAGGTCGCGGTCGGCGTCGCCAGGGAGCGCATGCCCAATGGCTTCCGGACCCTGATCAACACCGGTCCCGACGGCGTGCAGACGGTCTTCCACGTCCACCTGCACTGCCTGGGCGGCCGGCCGATGCGGTGGCCGCCTGGCTGACACCCCGGGGCCGCCAAGGGCTTCCGCACTCGCGGTAAAGTTGACGGTTCGCGAGCCTTGACGTTACGACGCTGACCGAAGATGCCCTCCGACACCGCGGCCGGGCCGCCAGAACAAGCCACGTCCGCCGAAGGGCAAAAGGGCCGGCCCGAGATCCGGGAGGAGTGGCTCGATTCCGACGCCGTGAAGGTGGTGCGAAGGCTCAAGAAGGCCGACTTCACCGCCTATCTCGTCGGCGGGTGCGTTCGCGACCTGCTCCTCGGAATGCACCCCAAGGACTTCGACGTCGCCACCTCCGCGCACCCGAACCAGGTCAAGGCGACCTTCCGCAACTCGCGGCTCATCGGCCGCCGCTTCCGCCTCGCCCACGTCTATTACAAGGGCGGGAAGGTCATCGAGGTCTCCACCTTCCGCGCCAACCCGCTCGACGAGCTGACCGATCTCCCCCAGGACCTCCTCATCCGCCACGACAACGTCTTCGGCGACGAGGAGGAGGACGCCCGCCGGCGCGATTTCACCATCAACGGCCTCTTCTACGAAGTGGACGAGGGCCGGGTGGTCGATCACGTCGGCGGCAAGGCCGACCTGCGCGCGCGGCTCGTCCGCACCATCGGCGATCCCGACGTCCGCATGCGCGAGGATCCGGTGCGCATCCTCCGCGCCATCCGCTTCGCGGCCAAGTGCGGGCTCTCCGTCGAGGCCCGCACCTATGCCGCGATGAAGACCCACGTGGCGGAGATTCCCCGCTGCGCGCCACCCCGCGTGCTCGAGGAGGTGCTGAAGCTCCTGCGCTCGGGCGCTTCACGCCGCTCGTTCGAGCTCCTCAGGGACGTCGGCGCCCTGCGCGTCCTCTTGCCGCCGGTCGCCGAGCATCTCGAGCGCAGCGGGCCGGAAGCCGCCGAGCGCCATCTGCGCGCCCTCGATGCGCTCGACGCCCACGTCCGCGTCGGCGAGATCCCCTCCGATGCGGTGCTCCTCGCCGCTCTCCTCGCGCCCCTGCCCCGGAGCGGCGCCCCGCGAGGGCCGATTCCCAAGGCGCAACGTCCGAAGGAGGAGCCGGAGCCCGCCGAGGCGCCCGAAGGCGAGGCTCCGCCGCCCGACGACGAGCTCGATCGCGATCTCGAGGAGATGCAGCAGGCGATCGACGAGCCGGAGCCCGAGCCGCCCCCTGCCACCGCCGCCGAGGTCGCCGCGGATCCGGCCCATGCTCCGCTGCTCGAGGGCGCGCTGCGCGCCGAGGAGCCCCACGACGAGCGGCTCGCGAGCGACGGCATCCCCGACTTCTCCGTCGGTGGAGCGGGCGCCACTCCCTGGTCCTTGCCCCAGGGCATCGTCGCGCCCGAGGTCGTGCTGGCGGAGATGGTGCGGACGGCGCGGCTCCCGAGGCGGATCGCGGAGCGGGCCCGGCTCATCCTCGCCGCCCAGCCCCTCCTCTCCGGAGAGCGCAAGAAGCGCCGCTTCTCCCCCCAGGCGTTCGCGAGGCAGAGCATCTTCCCGGAGGCCCTCGCCATCTTCGAGCTGTCGGTGGCGGCGACGGGGAAGGGCGCGGAGCAGCTCTCCCGGTGGCAGGCAGTGTTCTCCTCGCAGGACTTCTCCTCGTTCGTCGAGGAGAGCGAGAAGAAGCCCGCCAGCCCCCGCCGCGGAGGCAGCGGGGGGGACGGGGCGAACAAACGCAGGCGCCGCGGCGGACGCCGGCGCAAGCCACAGAGCGCGTGAAGGCTATTGCTGCGGGGCGGGAGCGGCTCCGCCCGGCGCGGGCGGCGTGGCTCCGGGAGCCGGAGGAGTTCCCTCGGGGGCAGCGCCGGGAGCCGTTTCCCCGGCAGGCGCCTGGCTCGCGATCTTCTCCGTCATCATCCCGATCGTCCACCCGGCCGAGCTGTCGCGGATGAGGTCGAGGCCCTTGATGGCGCGCTCGTACTTCGCCTTGTCGTCGGCGTCGAAGAAGATGACCGGCGGACCCTGCGTCGCTTCCTTGGCCTTCGCGGCGCGGTAGTAGACCTTGAGGCGCTCGGCGGCGTTGTCGTCGGTCAGGGCCTCGTTGTTGACGTGGAAGAGGCCCGCTTCGTCCACCTTGAAGATGAACTGGGTGAGGTCGGGAGGCGGCGGCTGGGCCAGCTCTTCGGGCGTCGGCTCCTCTGGCACCCGGACCGCCAGCTCCTTCTCCATGAGCGGCGTCAGCACCATGAAGATGATGAGCAGCACGAGGACGATGTCCACGAGCGGGGTGATGTTGATGTCCGAGCGCGGGCCCTTCTTCGCGCCGACGTCCATGCTCATCGGTTCTGCTCTCCTTACTTGTTCTTGATCTCTTCCGCGGCGAGCTGGACGCCCTTCAGCTTCGCTTTCGAAGCCCGGTCCAGCACCGGCCGCACGTGGGAATACTCCGTCTGCGCGTCCGCCTTGATCATGACGCGCTTGCCGGCGGCGACCGCTTCGCGCATCGCGGTGGTGAGCTGCTCGGGCGTGGCAGGCGTCTTGTCGCTCTCGACGTAGGCCCCGCCGTCCTTGGTCACGCTGATGAAGAGCGGGTCCGGACCGGGCGCCTTGTTCTGCACCGCGTGCCGCGCCTTCGGCAGATCGACGCTCTTGCCGCGCTGGAGCATGGGGGTGATGACCATGAAGATGATGAGGAGCACCAGCACCACGTCGACGAGCGGCGTGACGTTGATGTCCGAGCGAACGCCGCCCTTGCCGCCGACGTCCATCGCCATCTGTGGCTCCTAGACCTTGGAGGGCGAGGGCGGAATGGGCCGGGTGGCCGCGGCCGGCTGCGTGGCCGGCGCGGGGACCTTGTTGGCGCCCGGATTGGTGAGCGGCTCGTCGAACCGGCCTTCCTTGAGGAAGAAGTCCACCAGCTCGTTGGAGGCGTCGGCGATGTCGACGGTCATCTCCTCGACCCGGTTGGTGAGGTAGTTGAACATCATCAGCGCCGGGATGGCGACGAGCAGGCCGAAGGCGGTGGTCACCAGCGCTTCCGAGATGCCCGCCGACACCGAGGCGAGGCCGCCCGAGCCCGACGAGGCCATGAGCTGGAAGGCGGTGATGATGCCGAGCACCGTTCCGAGCAGCCCGACGAAAGGGGCAGACGAGGCGACGGTCGCAAGCCCGGAAAGGCCACGGCGGAGGTCGGCTGTCACCCGCAAGGTGGCGCGGTCGATGGAGCGGTTGATGGCCTCGACCAGGTCGAATTCACCGACGTCGTGCGGTCCCTGGTGGCGGAGCGCCTCGCGCCCCTTGTTGTACTCGGCGATGCCGCTGCCGAGGACGCGAGGGATGTGTCCGTACTTCATGGTGGCGGCGAGGCTGGCCGCCTCGAGCATCTGATGCCCCGGCAGCATGTCGCGGAGCTTCTCCGCGTACTTGCGGCTCTGTTCCTTGGCGCGGGCGAAGGAGAAGAGCCGCTCCGCCATCACGCTCAACGAATAGACGGACATGATCGCAAGCACGATCACGACCAGACGGGCGGGGATGCCCATCGTCCTCCACATCCCGAGTAGACTGAAATCCATGATGGAAACGTCCTCCTCGCCTGCTGCGCTCTGGCGCGCGCGGGCTTAATTCAATTTGAATACGAAGGGCTGGATGATCTTCACCGCGATGGGCTTGCTACCCTGCATCGAGGGCTCGAAGGGGCAGCTCTCGAGCCATTGCTTGACCGCTCCGAAGAGGATGGGCGGCGCAGTCTGGTTCTTGAGCGCCACCTCGCCGACGTGCCCGTCGCTGTGCACGACGTACTCCACGAGTACCATCCCGCTGATGCCCATCTGACGCGCCTGCTCTGGAGTCGGTGGCTTGGGGCGCTGCCCGCCCGGCGAGCACTCGCCTTTGGCGATCGGTCTCGTCATGCCCGCGCCGAGGATCATCGGCGGTCCTTCCGTTCCGACCTGTCCGCCGATCTGCCCGCCCACGACGCCGCCGACCACTCCGCCGACCACGCCTCCTTCGACCCCGCCCTCGACGCCTTCGTCCTCGGTGTCGTTCTCGGTCTCGGGAACGTCCTCGGGCGGTTTCTCTTCCACCTTGGGCACTTCCTTCGGCTGCAGCATCGTCCGCGGCGGCACCTTGGGGGTCACGGGCTTGGGCGTGGTCCGCTGGGTCTTCGGCTTGTGACCCGCCGGAGGAGGAGGCGGCGGCGGAGGCGGCGGAGCGGTGCGGAAGGTGACCGCGACCGGCTCCTCCTTCACCGGAGTGTGTGCCTTCACGTAGGTGGCGATGGCGGCCAGTCCGATGACCGTGCCGTGGAGGAGGACCGACACCACCATCGAGTTGGCGGTGCGCCGGCCTCGTTTGGGTCCGGCGCTCGTGATCTCGTCGAACATTCGCCTAGAGTCCCGTCCCTGTCTTGCGGCTCCCGACGCGCAGGGGGGCGCGACATCCAAGTGCGCTCCAGATGCGCGTCGGTCCGAGCGAAAAGGCGGCGGAGCCTACACACCGCCGCTTTCTCTGTCAACGCGAGTCGACGGCGTTGGATCCATCGCCGCAGCCACTTCCGAGCAGGCGCTCCCGGAGAGCCGGAGCGCCCCCGCGAGGCGGAAGCGCCCTGGTGCTCGCCAGGCGGATTCGCAAGAGCGGAAGGGGGGCGCTTGACTCCTTTTCTTCCATTGACCTATAAGCCCGGCCCTGACGTGTCTTTCGTCACGTGTGCGTTTTTCGTCCAGGGGTGCGCGGTCGATGCGGGGACACCGTCGATCTGGAATCGCAGATGTGCTCTTGGCAGCGGAGTCCGCGCCGGACGCGGCAGGGCTTCGGGGGGAACCTTCTCGGGAGGAAGCATGCGGTTTCGTAGCAACATGAATGTCGTGGCCGCCGGCGCGGCGAGCTTCCTGCTCGCATTGCCGGCCCTGGCGCAGACGACGGGAACGTTGTCGGGCCAGGTTGTCGATGCATCCTCGCAGGCGCCCGTAGGCGACGCAGTCGTCATCGCCCAGAGCCCTGCTCTCCAAGGTGAGCAGACTGCTGTCACCGATACCACCGGCTCATTCGAGATCACCCTGCTGCCGTCGGGCACCTATACTCTCACGGTCCAGCGCGAAGGCTTCCAGCCCTTCACGCAGCAGGGCCTCCAGCTCCGCCTCGACCGCACCATCAAGGTCAGGCTGCCGCTGGTTCCCGAAGCCTTGAAGGAGCAGGCGATCGAGATCGTGGCGCAGCGGCCGAGCATCGCCGTCACCACCACGCAGCAGGGCGGCTCCGTCTCCAAGGAGCAGATGAACCTGATTCCCTACGGCCGCAACGCGCGCACCTTCGACGCGGTCGCGACCTCCATTCCCGGCGTCCAGCCCGACGCCAACGGTGGAATCGCGATCAACGGCTCGGGCGGCCCCGAGCAGAACTACATCATCGACGGCGTCAACGTGTCCGACCCGGCCTTCGGCACCCTGGGCACCACGCTCATCCAGGACTTCGTCCAGGAAGTCGACATCAAGACCGGCGGCTACCAGGCCGAGTACGGCCGCGCCACGGGCGGCATCATCAACGTCGTCACCAAGTCGGGCAGCAACGAGTTCCACGGCTCGGTGTTCGTGAACTGGTCTCCCTTCGAGGCCACCCGCAAGCAGATCGGCGCCCTCGGACAGGCCGTCTCCAGCCAGATCAAGCAGAACTACAACCTCGACTTCGGCGCCGAGCTCGGTGGTCCGATCATCAAGGACAAGCTGTGGTTCTTCGCCGGCATCGCGCCGCAGTTCGTCTCGCGGAACATCGACCGCGTCATCAGCACCCAGACCGCGAACCCGGCGGGACAGGCGGTTCTCGACTCGGCAGGCAATCCTGCCCTCACCGAAATCGCGCGCAAGACGTACACGTCGACGCAGACCTCGTACAACCTGAGCGGCAAGCTGACCTACCTGCTCAACGAGAACCACAGCGTCGCGCTGGCCGCCTACGGCAACCCGACCAACAACACCGGCGACTACGTCGATTCGCGCGGCTTCTTCGTCTCGCCGGCGGTCGGCAACGAAGGCGCGTTCCTCTACAACCATGAGCTCGGGTCCATCGACAGCTCGCTGCGTTACTCGGGCAAGCTGTTCAACAAGACGATGCTCGTGGAGGCCACTGCGGCGTATCACCGGCAGCGCGACAATGACGTGCCGGTCGCGCTCGATGGCGTCAGCGCGTCGGCGGTTGCCGACACGCCGAGCGTGAGCATCCGCGGCATTACCAACATCCTCAACCCCCTCATCGCCAACGACCCGCTCACGCCCGACTACCAGAAGAGCTCGGCGGTGGTGGCGGCGTGCGCCATCCAGCCCAACGGCTTCAACCCGTGCCCGGTGACCAACTACTTCATCGGCGGCAACGGCTTCCTCGGCACCCGTACCCTGGACCGCATCGGCGGCGTCCTCAAGCTCTCGAACTTCGTCGAGTTGGCCGGACACCACCAGTTCAAGTACGGCGTCGACGCCTCCCGCGACACCTTCAACCAGACCAAGACCTACTCGGGCGGCGCCGCGCTGCGCCTCTTGACCAGCGGCACGATCCAGTACTTCCGCGCCTATGGTCACTCCGATCCGAGCCGTCCCGGCCAGGCCGCGGTGGATCCGGCCGATCCGAACCGGTTCCAGGACGCGGTCGTCTCCAACATCACGCACAACACCTCGGTCGCGTTCTTCGTGCAGGACACCTGGAACGTGCTCGATCGCGTGGTCCTCGACATCGGCGTCCGCGGCGAGAAGCAGTTGATGTACGCGGACTCGAAGACCCTCGACGCGAACGGCAACCCCGTGCAGGGCGCCGGGATCAACCTGACCAACATCATGCCGCGCATCGGCCTCATCTACGACTTCACGGGCCGCGGCTTGTCCAAGGTCTACGGGTCGTACGGGCGCTTCTACGAGTACATCCCGCTCGATCTCGCCGACCGTTCGCTCAGCGCCGAGCAGCAGATCGACATGCGGAAGGACCCGAACAACTGCACCAACCCGGCTGACCTCCGCACCTGCGCGATCATCCCGAACGCCTTCGGCGCGGGCCGCACCTTCTCCTTCACGGGCGGCGCGGCATCGACCCCGGTCGATCCCAACCTGCAGGGCCAGTACACCGACGAGTACCTGGGCGGCGTCCAGTACCAGGTGTACCGCGACATCACCATCGGCGTGGACTACACGCACAAGTAGATCGGCCGCGTGATCGAGGACATGTCGACGAACGACGGCGCCACCTACTTCCTCTCGAACCCCGGCGAAGTCGGCAAGCTCGGCTACCAGGGAACGACCGGAACGGGCACCACCATCGTCGAGCCGAAGCCGCGTCGCATCTACGACGGCATCACGCTCTCGGCGAACAAGACGTTCGCGGACAACTGGTTGATGACCGCGAGCTACACGTACTCCTCGTTCCGCGGCAACTACCCCGGCCTGTTCTCCATCCGCGGAACGGGCGCTCCGCAGCTGGATCCGAACATCCTCTCGGAGTACGACCTGCTCTCGCTGTTGCCGAACAAGGACGGCCCGCTCCCGGGCGACGTTCCCAACTCGGTCAAGCTCGACGCAGGCTACGTGTACGAGCTGAGCCCCCGCATGACGTTCAACTTCGGCGGCAACGTCCGCGCCGACCAGGGCCAGCCCATCAACTACCTCGGCGCGCACCCGCTGTACGGTGCGGGCGAGGCGTACATCCTCCCGCGCGGCAGCGCTGGACGGACTCCGTGGACCTGGCAGCTCAACCTGCGTGGCGGGACGAGCTACAAGCTGTCGAAGGACTACGCCCTCGGCCTCACGCTTGACCTGTTCAACGTCACCAACAATCGCGAGGTGCTCACCGTCGATCAGAACTACACGTTCGACAGCGTCTCGCCGATCGTGAACGGCAGGCCGGCCGATCTGCCCTCGCTCCGCAACAGCAACGGGCAGAACGTCGCGCTCAACTCGAACTTCAAGAACGCAACCAACTACCAGGCACCGTTCTCCGCCAGGATCGGGGCCAAGCTGTCCTTCTAGGAGTCGCGAAGGGAGAGGCGGGTCCTCGGGGTCCCGCCTCTCCCTTTCGTTTTTCACCTAAAGACCTTTTCAGGGGAGCCCACATGCGTCTTTGCCATCGCGCGGGATACGCCGTCCCGCTGCTAACCATCAGCGCGATCCTGGCCGGGTGCGCGACCAGTACCACCGACCAGCCGCCGAACTTCAACAGCAGCCCTCAAGTAGTCGCGGTCTACGCCATCGACAGCGCGTTCGGAACCATGCCGGACGTGCTCATCTACTCGACCGCCGCGGGCGACACGGGAAAGATCAGCACCAACCCGCCGCCGAGCTACGGCTCGTATCGCGTCGAGTTCGATCAACCGATCAACGGCACCTCGGTCGCCAACAACGCGGACCGTGGGACCGGTCCCACTCCCGGCGGAGCCGCCTCCTTCTGCTCCCCGCTTTCGACGAATCCGTTCCAGCTCGTCGACGTCGACGGGGGCAACAGGGTGGTGGTCTCGTCGGTCTGCTACGACGCGACGAGCCCGCTCGGCGAGCATCCGCACGTCCTCGTCGTGCCCGGCAGGAACGCGCTCAACGACCCCGCCGCCGCGCCGCTGACCTGCAATACCTTCCGCGCGGACCCTGGTTTCGGCCCTGGCGGGAACGTCTTCACGCCGAAGCACAAGTACGGCATCAAGGTGAACGCGGGCACCATCAAGAACGCGGCCGACAAGCCTCTCGCCGCGCCGTCAGGCGCTGGATGGGTGGGTGACACGTTCCAGTTCACCACCTCGGGCTTCAAGATCCTCGCTGCTGGCTTCCAGGATGCCAACACCGGCTTCTTCGTGTGGCTCGACAAGCCCGAGCCGGGGTTCGAGAAGGATCTCGCCCCCTGCGCGACGACGTCGACGTGCCCCGACGCGAACGACAACCTCGTCCTCAACACGTTCCAGGAGCCGGCGGACAGCAATCCGTTCCTGGTCGTCTTCAGCGAGCCCGTCCAGCCGAACTTCAGCATCTTCGGCGGGGATGTCTCCGACAAGGTCGCGCTCACCCGCGCGGAGGACGGTTCGAATCCCGACTCCGCCACCCTCACCGGATTCATCGGTGGACTGATCGGCGACCCGCGCGTCGCGGAGGTCTTCCCGGGTGACACCTTCGAGCCCGGCGTGTCCTACAAGGTGACGATCGATCCGGCGCTCGCCGCCGACAGCGGTGATGTCCTCGAGAACGCCAAGACGTACACGTTCAGCGCTCTGGCCGGTGCACCCGCGAAGCTGAGCACCGGGCCGGCGAACGGTGCACAGGCGCAGGCCCACACCGTGGCCAGCATCACCGTGACCGTGCCTCATATCGCGGATGCCACGCCCACGCCGACCACTAGCGACGTGGTTACCGTCCTTTCTCGAATCAGGCCGACAATCGAGTTCTCGTCGCCGGTCGCGCCAACCACGCCCGGGGGCACCACGCCGGGGGGCACGTTCAAGCTGACGGGTCCGGCGGGCGATGTGGCGGTCACCGTCACCTATCTCGGTGGTGTGAACAACCAGATCGTGCGGCTCGCGCCGGCAGCTTCGCTCCTTCCCGAAACCACGTACACGGTGTCGTGGAGCGGAGTGAAAGCCGCGCCGGTACCGAAGGCCCTCGCGGGACAGGCATTCCCGGACGGAAGCTCGCAGTTCACGACGGCGACCTTCCGCATGGCAATCCTCGATGATCCGGCATTCGATACGGCGACGTCGAACACGAACATCGGAAACACCGGGATTGCCTTCCCCGGCATCACGGTCGTCGCCGTCAACCTCGACCGCCGGGTCGACGTCGAGCCCGCGCACCTGAAGGACGGCAAGAACCTCCACGTCATCTTCAACAACAACGCCGCCGGCGTGGACGGCAGCTCGGTTCAGGTTTCCGAGCTGACCGGTACGGCGAACACCGCGTCACCGCCGATCGCCGGTACCGTCGTCGCCCCCCAGGCCGCCGGAGACACGAAGAACTTCACCATCACGCTCCCCGCCTCGTACCAACTGAAGTATGGCCAGAAGTACGAGATCCGGACCAAGACCACCATCACCAACCCGGACACCGGGAAGGCGCTCAAGGCAGAAGGAGCCGGCGGCGACGACGTGAAGACCTTCACCACCCGCAAGGTATCCGCGGCGGTCGCTCCGAATCCTTCGCCGAGGGTCAGCCCCGCGACGACCGGGTTCACGGTGAAGTTCTCGGATCCGATGGACCCGACGACGATCGATCTGGTGAATCAGTTCAAGCTCTTCGCGCGCGATACGAGCGGAGCGCTGAACACGACGCCGGTGCCGATCACCTGCAAGCTCACCGATGGGCCGGGCTCGACGGGCACTGCGACCAATCCCACGGTCGTCACCTGCACGCCGAATGCCGGCCTCGGACTGACGCCAAAGTCGTACCTTGCGTCGGCCGTATTCCTGCAGACGGCGCCGGTGAAGGTGCTACCGTCGGTGTCGAGCGATCCGTCCGCGGTGTTCTTCGGATCGGTTTCCGCGAACGTCTTCGCTCCCTGCCAGTAACGGCATCGGCGAAAGAGTCATGAGGAGGGCGGTCCGAAAGGGCCGCCCTCTTTTTTTCGGGTCAAAGCGACGCGAGGACGGCGGAAAGGTCGGCGGGAATCGGGCTCTCGAAGAGGGCCCGGCCGCCCTCCGGATGCGCGAACCCGAGGCGGGCGGCGTGGAGGAAGTGCCGGGAGAGCCCCGCAAGCCGCGGTCCGCCGTACAGCTCGTCGCCCGCGAGGGGATGGCCGATGAAGGCCAGATGGGCGCGGATCTGGTGCATGACCCCTGTTGCGATCTCCACGTCCACCAGGGTGAACCCCCGCCGCCGCTCGCGCGGCTCGAATCGCGTCAGCGCCGGGCGGGCGCCGTGCGCCTCGGCCCACCCGGGGTCGCTCGCTGCCCGTACCCGCCGGGAGTCCTGCGGGTCGTGCGCGAGGGGCACCGCGATCTCGCCGCCAGCCTGCAATTCGCCCGCGACCAGCGCCAGGTAACCTTTCTCGACCGTGCGCGCGGCGAACTGTGCCCGGAGCGCGGTGTGGGCGGCGTCCGTGCGCGCGGCGAGGAGCAGGCCGGAGGTGTCGCCGTCGAGGCGATGAACGAGGCCACCCTCCCGGAGGGCAGGCCCCACCCGGGCAAGCTCCGGGAATCGGCCGACCAGGGCGTTGGCGGCGGTGCCCGTTTCTTGCGGCTTGAGGGGATGGGAGGGCATGCCGGGCGGCTTGTCGGCGACGACGATGTGCTCGTCGGCGTGCACGATGCGGATGGCCAATTCGGGCTGCGGTACGGGAGCGTCGGAGGGCGGCACCCGGACGGAGACACGGGCGCCGGCGCCAATCTGCGATCCTTTGGCGGCGCGCCGGCCGTCCACGCGAACGCGTCCCTCGGCGATCCAGTCCATCGCCTTGCCGCGGCTCACGGCGAAGAGCCGTGCCACGGCGCGATCGAGGCGGTCGGCGGCGGATCCTTCCGGGACGACGCGCTCCTCGATCCGGTCCTCGTCGGGAGCGCTGGGAGCGTCGGACGCCTTTGGAACGTCGGTCACGAGTGCGCGAGCGTCGAGCGGATGCGTTCCGCCGCCCAGGACGAGATGCCGTAGATCGACTCCATCGGGTTCACGCCGAGTGAAGTGGGAAATACGCTCCCGTCGGCGATCCACAGGTTCTCGAGGAAGTGGTGGCGCAGCTCCGGATCGACGACCGAGCGGGCGGGATCCGCGCCCAGCCCGCAACCCCCCATCTGGTGCGCGGTGAAGACGGCGCAGAGGTTCGGTCCCAGCGGCGCCTCGTCGATCTTGCTCAGGTCCGCCTCGCTCCGTACCATCACCGGGACGAAGTGCAGCGACTGCACGCGGGTCGCGCCGTTCGCCAGATGGACCCGCGCGAGCGCCTTCATCCCCGCGCGCCAGCACTCGTAGTGCCGGGGCGTGAACGGGTAATCGAGCTTCGGGTTGCCGTCGGAGCGCAGCGAGACGGTTCCGCCTTCCTCGCCGTCGCCGAACCCGTCGATCATGAGCGCGATCGAGACCGCCGTGTTGGGCAGCAGTGCGAGGTCCGATCGCATCCGCGCGCCAAAACCCGGCAGCGCGATTCCGGCCAGCATCGGGTGCAAGGGCGCTGCCTCGAGGAAGAACCCGGCCCCTTCGCTGCGGTGGGCGAAGTGGTGCGAGGCGACGCTCTGGGGCGCGCCGTAGAAGGCTTCGATCGGCTCGCGGTAGATCGCCGCCACCGCCACCGTCGGATGCAGCCAGGTCTTCTTGCCCACCGGACCCTGCTCGATGCCGGAGCGGAGGAGGAGCGCCGGCGAGTTCAGGGCCCCGCAGCTCACCACCACGGCGCGTGGCTCGACGCGGACGGTACGGCCGGTCTGCTCCTGCGTCCCGGGATGGAGCACCTCGCCGATCACCGCCACCGCTCGCTTGCCGTTCCACTCGATGCGCCGGGCGCGGCAGTCGGCGTGGACGGTGGCGCCCTTCGCGATCGCGTCCGGCAGGTAGGTGAGCGCAGCGCTCTGCTTGGCGTCCACCGGGCAGCCCATCCCGCAGTAGCCGGTGCGCAGGCACTGGCGGACGTTTCGCTTGGTCGTGTCGACGTCCCAGCCGAGCTTCTTGCAGCCGTCGTACAGGAGGCGATTGTTCGGGTTCGTGTCCTCGAGGTCCACCTTGGCGATTCCGAGACGCTCCTCTACCTCCTCGAAATGCGGTCGCAGCGCTTCCGGCGAAACGCGAGCGCCGTCCTTCTCGCGCCAGCGGGCGACGACGTCCTCCGGCGTACGGAAGCTGGTGGTCCAGTTGACCACGGTGCCGCCGCCGACGGCGCGCCCCTGCAGGACCGCCACGGAGAGATCGGCCGTCGCCCGGTTCCCGCGGTCCTGGTACAGGCGAGGGTAGGCCGTCGATTCCTGCATGTCGAACTCGGCCTTGGTGTGGTGGCCACCCTCCTCGAGCACGACCACGCTCGCGCCCGCCGAGGCGAGCCGCGACGCCACGATGGCGCCGCCCGGCCCGCTGCCGACGACGCAGACGTCGGGTTTCAGGATCAGGTCTCGCTGGACGTCCGCGCCGGTGACGATGCGACCCGCGGCCATCTCAGCGCTCCCGAGCGGCGTTGACCGAGCGGACCAGCTCGTAAGGCGGGCCCGGATAACCGACCGAGGCGTACGTCTCCGGCGAACCGAAGTAGACCGCGGCCGCGAGCCGCTTCAGCGCCTGGAATCCCGTGCGCCGGATGGCGAGACGCGAGGTCGCCCACGCGCGCAAGTGGCGGTCCTGCTCCTCGGCGGACATCCGGGTGAACGGCCGCGGCGGTCCGCCCATCACCACGCTGAAGAGCGCGTTGTCGAAGAGCATGAGGAGCTGCTTCAAGTCCTTGGCGCTTCCAGCGTCGAGCGGCGCGAGGAAGGCGTCGGCTTTCTCGGCGACCTCGACCTCGGCAGGAAGCGGCGCGGCCGGGCGCGAGGGAAGCGGGCCGAGCTCGGTCGACGGCTCGAGGGGGCTCGTCGCCAGGACCCGGTCCGCCACCGCGGCGAAGACCGAATATTCGGCGGGCGTGAAGAACCGCAGCGGCTTGCGCGGCGCCCGTTCCCGCGTCTTCTGCAGCGCCACGGGCACCGCTCCCGCAGCGGCGAGCAGCAGCGCGCTGCCGAGGGTCTTCTTGAACAGCCCGCGCCGCGTTTCCACGGCCGGATTCTAGCCGAAGAAGACCTCGGCCACCGAGTAGAGCGCATTGTCGACCGTTTTGAGATTTGCCGTCGCTTCGGTGAGCGGCACCGCGACGATCTGGTTCCCGCGCAGCGCCGCCATCTTCCCAAACTCGCCGCGGTGGACCATGTCCGCCGCCTGCACGCCGAAGCGCGTGGCGAGGACGCGATCGAAGGCGGTGGGCGTGCCGCCGCGCTGGATGTGCCCGAGCACGGTGACGCGCGTCTCGTAGCCGGTCTGTGCCTCGATGAGGTTCGCGAGCTGCAGCCCGATGCCGCCCAGGCGCACGTGGCCGAATTCGTCCAGCTTCTCGGTGGTGGTCGCTTCCTTGGAGCCGAGCTTGGCGCCTTCGGCGACGACGACGATGGAGAAGTTCTTGTTCTGTGTGCGGTGCCGGTTCTTGATGTGCTCGCAAACCTTGTCAATGTCGATCGGCCTCTCGGGGATGAGGATCACGTCCGCGCCGCCCGCCATCCCGGAGTGCACGGCGATCCAGCCCGCGTGCCGGCCCATCACCTCGCAGACGATGACGCGCTTGTGCGCCTCGGCGGTCGAGTGCAGCCGGTCGATGGCCTCGGTGGCGATCTGCACCGCGGTGTCGAAACCGAAAGTGAGATCGGTGCCGGAGAGATCGTTGTCGATGGTCTTGGGAACTCCGACCACTTTCACGCCCATCGAGGAGAGCTTGGTCGCGACCCCGAGCGTGTCCTCGCCGCCGATCGCCACCACCGCGCCGACGTTGAGGTTCTTGAGGTTGCGCATGACGATGTCGGGCCCGTTCGCCGGCTTCTTGAACGGATTGGTGCGCGAGGTGCCGAGGATGGTACCGCCGAGATGCAGCGTTCCGCTCGTGGCCTCGCGGGTGAGCCGGAAATGCATCGGCGGATCGAGCAGGCCGCGCCACCCTTCGCGGATGCCCATCACTTCCAGACCGTGTTGCTCGCCTCGGCGGACGACAGCGCGGATGACCGCATTGAGACCCGGACAATCGCCGCCCCCCGTCAGGACCGCGACTTTCATGGCAGCACCTCTCTTCTTGCGAGGCGCTCTACCGCAATCCGCCCGGGATGTCAGGAGTGAAGACGCCTGCGGGTGATCATCTGCACGGGGCCCAGGAAGAGGTCCTTCTCCGTGTACGTCTGCTTTCCGTTCCCGCGGCCGGTGGGGCGCTCGAGCCACTGGCGGGCGAGCACCTCGCCGTGGTGCGCGAGAGCGCCGAGCAGCGCCGCGTCGCCCTCCTGCAGGTAGCGCTTCACGAGGGGGCGGAGCAGCGCCTCGAAGCGCGCCGGCGGAACCTTCGAGTGACGGCGCTCGGGGTCGAGGGTCCCGTCGAATGGCTTGGAGATGTGGAGCAACTCGTGGAGCAGGGTCGCGACCCGCTGCTCCGGATCCGAGGAGCGGAAGAATTTGGGCCTCAGCGTGACGCAATAGAGGGCCCGGCGACCCTTCAGCACCACCTTCGGCCGGCGTCCGTCCCCGAGCGGCCGGATGGTGGCGCGCGAGCCACGCCGGGCCTCACCCGCCACGAAGAGGATGCGGGAGGCGCGCACGTGGGCCAGCTCGGAGAGCTTGCGGGTCATGTCGTGGACGATGCGACGGCAGAGCAGGGTGGCGTTGGGTCGTTCGGCGCGGCGTGCGCGCACCCGGGGAATGGCCAACGGCCGCGCCTCCATGCTCGCCGCAATCTTAGCATCGGGGCGGCAACACGCTGGGCACGGAGGCGGGGGGCCGGGTATGCTCAGTCGCCACATGGGGGAGGCCAAGCGCTACTGGGTCCGCAACGAGCAGGGCCGGGTCTGGGGACCTTTTCCGGCTGAGCAGCTGGCGAGGTTGAAAGGCCAGATCACCGACAAATCCGAGGTATCCCTGGACGGGCGATCGTTCCGCCCGGTGGCCGAATTTCCCGAGGTGCAGCCTTTCGTCGTGCACCGTGCGGAGCCCCGCCGGGCCGAGCCGGCCCCCACCGAACGGGTCGTCGAGGGCAACGCCCCGTACATCGGTCCGGGCCTGCGAGCCATGTTCTCCATTCCCGGCCAGGCGGCCGCCCCGGCAGCCACGCCCTCTGCCCCCGCGGCTGCGCCGCCCGCGGATCCCGCGCCGGCGGCCGCGGGGCGGCGTGGGCCTCCGGTCATGAACCGCCAGGCGGCGCCGGAACCGGCCGACGCCATGAGCCTCCCGGCGAGCGGCGATCTCGGCGTCATCTCCCCCATCCGGCTCTACGCGCTCGCGGCGCTCAACGCCTCGAACGGGGCGCTCGAGCTTCGCCGAGATGGGCGGCGCATCACGGTGAGCTTCCGGCGCGGAACTCCCGCGTATCTCAGCACGGACGACCCCGATCTTTCGCTCCTCGGTTTCTTGCAATCGAAGAAGCTCATTGCGCCGCAGCAGGCCGCCGCCGTCCAGGCGGAACTGGCGAAAGGCGGCGCCGACCCGGTTTCCGTCCTGCTGCAGCGCCAGATCATTGCTCCGGCGGACGCCCATCGGCTTCTCGGCGAGCACGCCCTGTTCCTGCTCGACCGCGCGCTGGAGAGCACGCGCGGCTCGTTCACCTTCCACGCCGACGCGCCCGCGCCCGATTCGGCGTTTCCGCTCGGCCAGAAATGGACCTTGCTCGCCGAGGCCGTCCGCCGGCTCGACGCGGGCGCCTTGCGCGCGCGGTTGGGCTCGCGTCTGACCCATCCGGTGGTCCGGTCGGGAGGCCTGGGCATCGGCAAGGTCGAGGAACTGGCGCTGAACGCGCAGGAGACGCGTCTCTATGCCGGAATCGACGGCACGCGGACGGGGGAAGAGTTGCTGAAGCAGGGCGACCCGGCCGCGGTCCTCCGCCTGCTCCACCTGCTCGTCGAGTTGAAGCACCTTTCCCTGGGCGACGCCGGGGAGGAGGACTTCACCGGGGCCGCGAACCCGGAGCAGTCGGCGGCGCGGCCGGGCGGCCTGCCGACCCCCATAGCCGTGGCGCCCGTTCCACCCCGGCCGCAGCCCCAGACGCCGCGGCCAACGCCCCTGTCGGTGGCGCCCGTCGCGCCTCCGCGGCCCACGCCTGCAGCAGTGAAGCCGGTCGCGCCTTCCCCGCGGCCCACCCCCGCGGCGGTAAAGCCGGCGGCTCCTCCCGCACCGGCGGCTCCGCGGCCCACGCCGGCCTTCGTCAAACCGGCGCCGCCACCTGCCGCGAAGCCTGCTCCGACCATCGCGATGGGTCCCGCGGGCGAGACGCCCACGGCGCAGCTCGTGCGGCTGAAGGGGCTGCTCGACCGGCTGGAGAACGCCACCCATTACGAGGCGCTCGGCGTCGACCGCAAGGCCGCGACAGCCGCCGACGTGAAGCGCTCGTTCGTGCTCCTCGCCCGCGATCTGCACCCCGATACGGTCACCGATCCGGCGCAGGGCGAGCTCCGCGCAATCAAAGAGCGCCTCTTCGCGAGGGTCAACGAGGCTGCGCAGATCCTCGGGGACGATGCCCGGCGCAAGGAGTACGAGAAGGAGCTGGAAGGCGACAAGAAGGAAGTCGACGTCGGCCGCATCTTCGACGCCGAGGACAAGTTCCAGCGTGCCGAAATCTTCATCAAGGCGCGCAAGTACAAGGAAGGGCTCCAGGTCCTCGACGAGGCCATCGTGTTGAACCCGGAGGAAGCGGAGTTCTACGCCTGGCGCGGGTACGCGCGGTTCCTGCTCGCTCAGGACCGCAAGGCCGCCTTCGAGGAGTGCGCGAGCGACATCCGCAAGGCGATCAAGATGCTCGACCGCTGCGTGCCCGCCTTCCTCTTCCTCGGGCAGATGCAGAAGGTGATCGGCGATACCAAGGGAGCCGCGGCATCGTTCCAGAAGGTCCTGCAGCTCGACGACCGCAACGTCGAGGCGCAGCGCGAGCTGCGCATGCTGGGCAAGCGCTAAGGCAGCTCGATGCGCGGTTTCTCCGGATCGCGCTTGTAGAGCAGGAACGTCCGCCCCAGCACCTGCGCGAGAGCGGCGCCCGAGCGGGCGGAAAGCTCGTCAGCCGCCTCCCGTCGATCGAGCGGAGACGACTCCAGGACGCGCACCTTGATGAGCTCGTGCCGGCGAAGCTGGTCATTCGCTTGCGCGACGACCGCGTCGGTAACGCCTTCGTGGCCGATCTGTAACAAAGGGTCGAGATGATGACCGAGCGCGCGCAGATGGCGCCTTTGCTTGCCGGTCAGGTCCGGCACTGGGTCTGCGCCGGAGGCGCCGCGAACAGCTCCTGCTGCTCGGGAATCAGGCCGAGGGCCTTGGCAACGGGGGCGAAGCTGCGGCGATGGATCGGACACGCGCCGAGGCGCTCGAGCGCCTCGAGATGCTCCGCGGTCGGATAGCCCTTGTGGTGGGCGAATCCGTATCCCGGATACTGGGCCTCGAGGTCCGCCATCAAGCGGTCGCGATGCACCTTGGCGACGATGGAGGCGGCGCCGATGGTGATGCTCTTCGCATCGCCCTTGATGATCGGCTGTTGCGGGACGGTGAGGCCCTTCAGATTCCGCGCGTCGACGAGCAGGTGCTCGGGCTGCGGCAAGAGCGCGAGCACGGCGCGGCGCAAGGCGAGAAGGCCGGCGTGGTAGATATTGAGTGTATCAATCTCCTCCACCTCTGCGCGCCCCATGCCGATGGCGACGGCCTTCGAGCGGATCTCGGGCTCCAAGGCCTCGCGCTCGACGGGAGTGAGCTGCTTGGAGTCGTTGACGCCCTTGATCCGGGCCCCGGGCGCGAGGATGACCGCCGCGGCGATCACCGGGCCCGCGAGCGGCGCCATGCCCACTTCGTCGACGCCCGCGACCAGCGTCAGCCCGGCGTCCCAGAGCGGCTGCTCGAAGGCGCACAGCCGCGACAATCTGCGGCCCTCCGCCTGCGCCGCGTGGATCCGCCGCCAGACGCGGGCTGCCACCTCCCGTGCGCCGGCGCGGCGGTCGGCTTCGAGGAGCATGAGCCCGCCCCGCGGAAGCTCCTCTCCACATTCGACGAACCGGCGGCGCATCTCCTCGAGGGACATCGAGCAAAGCTCGTCGAGTCGCGACATGGCCGGACGCGAACCTACCGGGCGCGGGGAGCGCTACGCAAGCCCGGCCCGAGCACTACGTCGTCGCGGGCGCCATCCCCTCGATGCGCTTCTTGAAGTTCTGCAAGAGCCCCGGAAGCGACTGCTCCGCGAGCTTGCGCTCGACCATGCTCGGGACCAGGGCGCCGAGCTTGAGATCGATCTTGTAGGTCGCCTCCGTCCCTTCCGGGACCGGCTTCAGGACCCAGGCGCCGTCGTTGCCCTTCATCACCTCGCCGCGCACCATGGTCCAGGCGAGCTCGTGCGGCGGCTTGGCCGTGTGCCGGAGCGTGTAGCTGATCACCTTGGCCTTGATGTCGACGGTGTAGGTGACGTCCTTGATGTCGCCCTGCCCGGACTCGACCTTGACCTTCTTCACCTCCGGCAAGAACTCCGGGTACTTCTCGTAGTCCGAGATCACCTGGAAGACTTTTTCCGGCGAGGCGCGGATCACCACGCTCTTTTCCGTCTTGGCCATGGCGGGCTCATACCATGGCCGGCTCCGAGCGGTGGTTGACAGGAGGCGCCATTCCGCCGAATCGACCTCCTGGCGATGCGCTCCCACCTGGTCCGGACCGCGGTCCTCGAGATCTACGAAGAAGTCCGGCGGCAGGATGCCCGCGCGGACGAGGCGATGCAGCGCGTGCTCCGCCGGGAGAAGGCACTGCGCAGCGTGGAGCGCCGCGCGGTCGCCGATGCCGTGTACGGGCTTCTCCGGCTGCAGGGCCGCGTCGATCACCTGCTTGGTCGTGCCCTGCAGACCCGCAAGCTCGCCTTGAAGGATCTGGCCACGCCCACCCAGCACCTGCTCCGCTATGCGGCGTTCCTGATCGTCGGCGACGAGCAGCAGAGCGCCGCGACCGCGGCGAACCTCGCTGGTCCGGAGGTCGCGCCCTATGCGTGGGCGCTGGAGCTGGTCGCCTCCGCCGGGTCCCTGCCGGACCCCTCGGATCCGATGGAAGCGCTCGCAGTCGCGACGAGCCTTCCGCGCTGGCTCGCGAAGCTGTGGTCGGAACAGCTCGGCGAGGCGGAGACCCGCTCGCTCGCGGAGGCGCTCAACCAGCGGGCTCCGCTCACCATCCGCGCCAATGCGTTGAAGACGACCCGCGACGCGCTCGCGGCCGCGCTCGCCGCGGAGGGCGCCCGCGTCGAGCCGACTCCCTATTCGCCCGACGGGCTTACGTTCACGAGCCGCACCAACGTCTTCGCGCTTGCAGCGTTCAAGCAGGGTCTGTTCGAGGTGCAGGACGAAGGCAGCCAGCTCATCGCGGAGGCGTGCAACGCGCGCCCCGGCCAGATCGTCGTCGACGCCTGTGCGGGCGCGGGCGGGAAGTCGCTCGCTCTGGCCGCCGCGATGCAGAACAAGGGACGGCTCGTCGCCTGCGATCGGGACGGAAGACGCCTGGACGAGTTCCGCCTCCGCTCCCGGCGCGCCGGGGTGCACAACTGGGAGGCGCGGACCGTGCCGGAAGGATCGGCCGGCGAGCGGCGCATCGGCGATCTGCGTGGGATGGCTGACGTGGTCCTCGTCGACGCGCCTTGCAGCGGGCTCGGTTCGCTGCGCCGCAATCCGGATGCGCGCTGGCGGCTGACGCCGGAAGAGGTGCAGACCTTTCCGCCGCGGCAACGAGAGATCCTGGCACGGTACTCGGACCTCGTGCGCCCCGGCGGGCTGCTCGTCTACGCGACTTGCTCCATCAACCGCGCGGAGAACGAGGACGTCGGGGCCGCGTTTCTCGCTGCGCACCCGGGATTTTCACCGGAGCCCGTCTCGACGCTGCTCGGCGAGGCCCGCGCCAAGGAGATCGGAGCTCGCGAGCACGATCTGCAGCTCCTCCCGGATCGGCATGGGACGGACGGCTTCTACCTGACGGGGTTCCGTCGCGAAGGGGCGTGATCATGGAAGGCAAGGTCGTCGTCACGGGAGCATCGGGAAATCTGGGCAGCGCCGTATGCCAGAAGCTGCTCTCGGAAGGCGCGCGCATAGTTGCGCTCGTTCATCGCGAGAGCTCTCGCGCCGCGCTGGCGGAGAAGCTCGGGGCGAAGGCGGAGGTCCGCGTCGCGGAGCTGGCCTCGGAAGCGTCGGTCGCCGCCGCGCTCGAGGGACTGGGAACGTTGTACGGAGCGGTCAACTGCGCCGGCGGCTGGAAGGGCGGCACTCCGGTCGCCGAGACACCTCTCGAGACCTTCGACGAGATGGTCGCCCTGAACCTCAAGTCCGCCTTCGTCGTTTCGCGAGAGGCGCTGCGGCGCGGAGCGAAGCACATCGTCAACGTCGCCTCCATCACTGCCGCGCAGCTCACCGGAATGTCCGGATCCGCCGCCTACAACTTGTCGAAGGCAGCCGTGATCGCCTTGACGAAGGCGATCGCGGAGGAGGGCGCGAAGACGGGAGTGCGCTGCAACTGCGTCGCTCCCGAAACGCTTCGCACCAAGGAGAACGAGAAGGCCATGCCGCGCGCCGATCCGTCTCGCTGGGTTCCCATCGAGGACGTGGCGAACGCGATCGCGTACCTGCTTTCGGACGAGGCGGACTCGGTCAACGGCGCGGTCCTCACGCTCCCGTCTCGCTGAGCGCGCGGCCCGCCTCGGCGCGGACACCTTCCGCGGGATCGTCCTGGAGCCTCCGCGCGGCTTCGCGCGCCTGCGGCGACAAGGGACGCCGAGCGACGGCGAGCGCGCTGCGCACCAGGCCGTCCCGTCCTGCGCGCAAGAGCGGCGTTCCCGTGAACCGGGCCCGCGTTTCTTCCGCAGTCAGCCGGAGCGTCTCGAGCAGCGAAAGCGCCCGCTGCTCGGGCCGAGCTCGCAACGCGACCAGCTTTCCGGCCGGAGCGCGGCGATTCCACGGGCACGCTTCCTGGCACGCATCGCACCCGAAGACGCGTCCCTCCGCCTTCCGCGCGAGATCTTCCGGAATCGGGCCGCGATGCTCGATGGTGTGGTAGGCGAGGCACCGCTGCGCCTCGACGTAGCGTGGCTCGACGATCGCGGCGGTCGGGCAGGCCGGAATGCATGCTACGCAATCGCCGCAGCGGTCGGGGTGGGGCGCATCGGCGGCGAGGTCGAGGTCGGTGACCAGCGCGCCGAGGAGCAGCCAGGAACCCAGTTGTGGGTGGATGAGGCAGCCGTTCTTCCCGATCCAGCCGATCCCCGCGCGCTGCGCCCATTCCTTCTCCAGCACCGCCCCCGTATCCACCTCGCAGTAGACGCGTCCGGAGAGCTCCGCGCGGATCCACGCGGCGAGCTTGCGCACGGGTTTGAGCACCACGTTGTGGTAGTCGCGTCCTTGCGCATAGCGCGCGACGCGCAGCTCCCCCCCGGCCGCGGGCTCGGGCAGATCGGGGGCATAGCTCGCCGCCACCGCAATCACGGCGCGCGCGCCGGGGAGCAGGAGCGAGGGGTCGAGGCGCTCCGCCCGCCGCTCGCGGACGTAGGAGATGGAGGGCCCGTCCCAGCCGCGTTCGAGCCAGCGATCGAAGCGCGCCGGATCGAGCGGCTCGGCGCGGGCGATCCCGCACAGGTCGAACCCCAGCGCCGCCGCCTTCTGCTTGACCAGGGCGGCGAGGTCTGCGCGACTCGCTCGAAACCGCAGAATTTCAGGCGCTGGCGCGTTTCCTTGCACGGCCCGTCAAGGTAGCGCAAAAGACCCCGCCATGGGCCGCTTCCTCGCCTACCTCTACCGCCTCGCGGTCGCCCTGCTCCTCGGCGGTGATTTCTTCTTTGCCGCCGTCGCCGCTCCGGCGTCGTTTCCCCGCGAGGTCGCGGCCCTTCCCCCTGGCAGCTGGCAGCGGGTCGCCGCGGCGGATCTGGTCGGCCGGATGCTGGCGCAACTCGACCGCCTGACCCTGCTTCTCGCCGCGGTCGCCGCGCTCTGCGCCATCGCGCTGGCGCGCACCGGGTTTCCCCGCGCCCGCGCCGCTGCACTTCCGGTGCTCGCCGCGGGACTCTGCGCCTTGTTCTCGCTGTCCTGGGTCACGCCTCGCATCCACGTCCTGCGCACCCTCGCCCAATCGGCGGGCCCCGAGTTCGGCCGGCTGCACCTGCTCTCTACTGTCCTGGTGGGAATCGAGACGCTCCTCCTGCTCTACGCGCTCTGGGTCTCTCCGGCACCTTCCGAGGGAAGATGAGGTTGCGGGCCCTGCGCCCCCGGTTTACAAGGCGCGCCCCATGGCTACCGCGGTAACGCTCATCCCCGGCGACGGAATCGGCCCCGAGGTAGTCAACGCCGCGGTCGAGGTGATCGAGGCCGCGGGCGTCCGCCTCGACTGGCACCGCGCGGCCGCCGGCGCAGGCGCGGTACCGACCCACGGGACGCCCATCCCCGCCGCCACCCTGGCGTCGATCCGCGAGACCAAGCTGGCGCTCAAAGGGCCGTTGGCGACACCCATCGGCGAGGGATATCGCAGCGTCAACGTCGCGCTCCGCAAGGAGTTCGACCTCTACGCCAACGTCCGTCCCGCGCGGAGCTTCGCGGGCGTCGAGACGCGCTACACCGGCGTCGATCTGATCGTGATCCGCGAGAACACCCAAGGGCTCTATTCGGGCGTCGAGCATTTCGTCGACGAGGAACATAGCGCCGCCGAGTCGATCAGCATCATTACCCGCAAGGGGAGCGAGCGGATCGTCGAGTACGCCTTCCAGTACGCCAAGTCGCGGGGGCGGCGGAAGGTGACCCTCGTGCACAAGGCGAACATCCTCAAGTGCACGAGCGGGCTCTTCCTCGAGACCGGGCGCAAGGTCGCCGCGCGGCACGCCGGGATCGAGTTCAAGGAGCTGATCGTCGACAACTGCGCCATGCAGCTCGTCAAGAATCCGAACCAGTTCGACGTCATCGTCACCACCAACCTGTTCGGCGACATCCTCTCCGATTTGACCAGCGGCCTCATCGGCGGGCTCGGGCTCACGTCGGGCGCCAACATCGGCGTCGACGCGGCGCTCTTCGAGGCGGTGCACGGCACGGCGCCGGACATCGCCGGGAAGGGCGTCGCCAACCCGAGCGCGGTCATGCTGGCGGGCGTGATGCTCCTCGAGCACATCGGCGAGCGCACCGCGGCGGACAAGCTCGACACGGCCATCCGGGAGGCGATCGCGTCGAAGGAAGCGACGACGCCCGACCTGGGCGGCAGCGCCACCTCGCGGATGTTCACGAACGCCGTGCTCAAGCGGCTTCGGTAGCGGCGCGGATTTCTCCTTCGCTCTCCACGACCGCGAGCGGGCGAAGCTCGTTACGAAAGCACGGGCCGCCGACGCAGGCGCCGCTCGAGGGATCGAATCGAGCGCCGTGGGCCTGACATTCGACCTCGCCAGCCGCGTTGAAGAGCCTTCCGTCCCCGAGATCGACGGGCTGCGCTCGGTGCGGGCAGACGTTGACCCAGGCGCGGACCCTGCCGTCGGGCGCGCGATACGCAAATCCTTCTTCGGCGTAAGGCCGGGCGGGCTCGAGCGGAAACCGGATGGACGCGCCGGCCGGGAGATCCGCCGAGGCGCACAGGCGCCTCAAGCGCCCTTCCACGGCACCTCGCGGCCTCCCGCTCGCAAATTCGCGGCGCGGGCCATGATGAAGAGCAGATCGGAGAGCCGGTTCAGGTACGAAAGGGCGTGCTCGGGCATTGCCTCGGTGCGCGATAGCTCCACCGCCTTCCGCTCGGCGCGGCGGCAGACCGTGCGGCAGAAATGGAGCGCCGCCCCGGGACGGGATCCGCCCGGAAGGATGAAGTAGCGCATCTGCGGCAGCTCGGCCGTGAACCGATCGATCTCCGCCTCCAGGCGCGTGACGTCTTCCATCTTGATGCGCGGAACGTCCTTGGGCGCCGCCGCAGCGTCGGGCGTCGCCAGTTGCCCGCCCAGATTGAACAGCTCGCTCTGCAACCGATCGAGGATGTCCGCGATCTCCTTCTGCTTCGGATCGCGCAGCTCCTCGAGGGCCACGCCGATCGCGGAGTTGAGCTCGTCGACCTCGCCGTACGCCGCCACGCGCAGCGCATCCTTCGAGACGCGCGGACCGCCGAACAAGCCGGTCGATCCGTCGTCTCCCCGCCGCGTGTAGATCTTGCTCACGGTCGCGAAGCGTACTTCGCGCTGCTAGGATCGGCAAACGGATGTCAGTCGGGATTCGAATGCGGTTTCTGGGCCTCTCTTGCGCGCTCGCCCTCTTCGGCTGCGGCGAGAAGATGAAGGACGCCGGGGCGGTCGCCGACAAGTTCGTCGATACGTACTACGTCGAGTCGGACCAGGCCTCCGCGATGGCCCTCACCTCGGGCGTCGCCAGCTTGCGCCTGCGCGACGAGCTGAAGCTCGCCAATGAAGGCCGCGGCGGCGGAGCGCTGCGCGATCTGCGCCAGGTGCGCGTCTACTACAAGCGCGGGTCGATCGAGGGCCAGGGCGACGCGCGCAGCACCGTCTACCGTCTCGACATCCGTCCCCAGGGAGGCGGCTCCTTGAGCCGCGACGCGCGCCTCGAGCTCACCCGTCTCCCCGATGGCACCTGGCGGGTTTCGCGGTTCAGCGAGACCAACCCTTGAAGCACGAGTACCGGGTGACGGGGGACGCCGCCGGCCAGCGGCTCGACAAGTTCCTGCGCAAGCGCCTCAGCGAGGTGCCGGTCTCCCACCTCTACAAGCTCGTGCGCACGAAGAAGGTGCGGGTGAACGGGACGCGCGCCGCCATCGCCCAGCTCTTGAACGAGGGAGACGTCGTCATCGTGCACGCCGCGCAGGCGCGCCCTGACGCCCCGCTGCCGGAACGGCCGGCGGCCCATGTCCGCCAGGACTTCAGAATCCTCTACGAGGACGCCCACCTTCTCGTCTGCGACAAGCCGGCGGGTCTTCCCATCCATCCGGGGACCGGGATCACCGGCGACACCCTCGTCGACCAGGCTCGCGCCTACCTCGCGCGGCAGGGCCTCGAGGTCGCGGAAGGCGAATTCAAGCCGAGCCCGGCGCACCGCCTCGATCGCGAGACGAGCGGCGTGGTGGTGGTCGCGAAGACCCGCCAGGCGATGGTCCGGCTCACCGAGATTTTCACCGCGGGTGAAGCGAAGAAGACCTACCTGGCCCTCGCCAAGGGACGCTTCCAGAAGGAACGCGGCACCATCGAGGTCCGCCTTCCCGAGCACCAGCAGACGTTCGCGAGCAAGCAGGTGCGGGGCGTGAATCTGCAGGAGGCGGTCACCCACTATTCGAAGGTCGCCGGCGGCAACGAGACCACCCTTCTGGAGCTGGGCATCGAAACGGGGCGCACCCACCAGATCCGCCGCCATCTCGCCGCCATCGGCCACCCGGTCGTGGGAGATGCGAAATACGGCGACTTTGCCTTCAACCGCCGCGCGCGGGCCTCGCTGGGCCTGAGGCGCATGTTCCTGCATTCGAGCCGCCTCGCGCTGGAGCACCCCATCACCCGGAAGCGGCTCGCCTTCTCGGCCCCGCTCCCGGACGAGTTGAGCGAGGCCCTGGAGCGCGCCGGTATCGCCTGGAAGCCGACGTCCACCGTCTGACAGCGCACAGGGGAGCACCCGCCGCCGCTTGCCTGCCCGCCGACAACCCGGGCGGGGGATGATGCGAACGCCGCCGTTTGTACTTATGCTGCGCGCCGCGGGCCGGACCCTTGCGGCGCCGCATGCGTTTCCAATGACCGAAGAGAACCTCCAGCAGCGCCGTCCTCCGCAGAACACGCGTTTCCCCCCTCCCGCGGTTCCGCCCCGGCCTCCCCTCTGGCGCCGCGCAGGTCGCCGCCTGTTCGCGGACCGCGGGCCCGGCAAGCGCCGCCTGTGGGTGTTTTTCGCCGTCCCCCTCGCCTCGCTGGCTCTGATCGCCGTCATCGCCGCGGGCGCGGCGTATGCCTACTTCGCGAAGGGCCTCCCTTCCATCGACTGGGCAAGCCACTACCGCCCGCCCATCGTCACCAACGTCGTGAGCGGCGACCAGCAGCTCATGGGCGAGTTCTCCGACGAGCGTCGCAAGGTCCTTCCCTACGAGAAGATCCCCAAGAAGCTCATCCAGGCGTTCATCGCCAGCGAGGATGCCGACTTCTTCGACCACGGCGGCGTCAGCTACACCGGTCTCGTCCGGGCGCTCTACCAGACCTATATCCGGCGGCATCGCGTCCAGGGCGGCTCGACGCTCTCGCAGCAGACCGCCAAGGCGATCCTCGCCTCGGCGGAAGGCGTGAAGGCGGCGCACGTCCGTTCCGGCTGGGCAGGGGCCCGGCGCAAGGTGCGCGAGTTCATCCTCACCCGACGCCTGGAGAGCAACTTCAGCAAGGAGCAGATCCTTCACCTGTACCTGAACGAGGTGTACCTCGGGCACCACTCGTACGGAGTGCAGGCCGCGGCAGAGAACTACTACCGCAAGAACGTCTGGGAGCTGACCCTGCCCGAGATGGCGCTCATCGCGGGCCTCCCGCAGGCGCCGAGCTCCTACTCGCCCTTCTCGAATCCCGACCGGGCGAAGACGCGGCGGTCGTACGTGCTGCGCCGCATGCTCGAGGAGGGGATGATCACCGAGGCGCAGCGGGCGGCGGCGGATGCCGCCCCGATCGTCGTCTACCCGGTACAGGACATCTTCCGCGAGACGGCCCCGTACGTCACCGAGCACGTGCGCCGCGACATCGTCGCACGCTACGGCAACGAACGGCTCCTCCAGGACGGCCTGCAGGTCTACACGACTGTCGATCTGGAGCGCGAGCACGACGCCATCGGCGCCACGCTGAAGGGCATCCTCGACGCCGACAAGCGCCAGGGCTTCCGCGGCGCGCTCATGCACCTCGAGCAGAAGGACTGGTCCGACTTCATCGCCAAGGAGCAGAAGTTCCTGCAGGGCGACGGCAAGGGCGACGAGGTGGTCGCTGCACTCGTCACAGGGGTGGAGAAGGAGCAGGCCAAGGTCCAGCTGGGCGAAATCAAGGGCACAGTCCCGCTCGCCCTCGCGAACTGGGCGCGCAAGCCGAACCCCGAGCTCAACTCGGAGAACGCGAAGATCACCAGCCTCAAGGGCGTGCTCACGCCCGGCGACGTGGTCCTGGTCCGCGCCGCCGAGGAGAAGGGCACCTTCGCGCTCGAGCAGGAGCCGAAGCTGCAGGGCGCGCTCATCAGCGTCGACCCGAACAGCGGCTACGTGCTCTCCATGATCGGCGGCTACGATTTCGAGAAGAGCGAGTTCAATCGCGCCTTCCAGGCCTGCCGGCAGCCGGGCTCCGCGTTCAAGCCCCTCATCTACAGCGCCGCCATCGAGCAGCGCGGGTTCACGCCTTCGACCGTCCTGCAGGATGCGCCCATCGTCACCGACGACGAGACCACCGGACGCAGGTGGAAGCCGCAGAACTACGAGGAGGAGTTCAAGGGCGACGTCATCGTCCGCACCGCCCTCATCCACTCGATGAACACGCCCGCGATCCGCACGCTCCAGCAGGTGGGCGTGAAGGCGGCGGGCGCCTGGGCGCACAAGCTCGGCATCACCACCAAGATCAACGAGGACCTCTCCATGGCCCTCGGATCGAGCTGCGTCTACCTGTGGGACCTCACCAACGTCTACGCGCTCTTCAACCGGATGGGCCAGCGGCCGCACCCGATCTTCCTCCGCCGCGTCCTCGACCGCGACGGCCGCATCCTCGAGGACCACAGCTCGTTCTACGATCCGTGGACCACGCTCCCCGACCGCGTCGCTTCGGGCTACGCCAAGCTCTTCGAGCCAATCGAGCAGGTGATCCAGCCGGAGACCGCCTTCGTCATGCAGCACCTGATGGAGGACGTCTGCAAGCCGCCGGGCACCGGCGGCCGCGCCGTCGCGCTCGGCAAGCCGGTCGCCTGCAAGACGGGCACGACCAACGATCTCTTCGACGCCTGGTTCATGGGCTACACCCGCGACGTCGTCACCGGCGTGTGGGTCGGCTACGACACCTACGACACGCCCATGGACAAGTACACGACGGGCGGCCACACCGCGCTTCCCATCTGGCTCGAGTACATGCAGCGCGCTTTGAAAGGCGTGCCGCAGGGCGCATTCGATCCGCCGAACCAGAACATCGTCTGGGTCAACATCGACCCCGAGACCGGCAAGCGCGCCAACGCCGATACGCGCCAGCCGGCGCTCGAGGCCTATCTCAAGGGCACCGAGCCGCCCGACGAGACGGCGCAGGGCACCGCCGCGCCTCCGCCGTCGACCACCGACGCGCAGAACGCGCTCATCAAGGGCGGGTTGTAAGCCTGAGGGATCGCGTCGTTGGCGAGCTCGGGATCCCTGACGCGGTAGAGCAGCTGTCGCGTTCCGTTCCAGGTCAGGAGCGCGAGAAGTCGCGCGTTGCCCTCGGCGCAGAGCCGCTGCTCGAAATCTCGTTCCTCGCTCTCGAGGACGGTGACCCCCTCCGGCGTCGGAAGCTTCTTCGGGCCGACGTCCTTGCACTCCACGATGATGGACAGGTACCACGGGCGGATCTTCGACCGCCGCGCGTCGTCGAGAGACGCGTCGACCGCGATCACCGCCGGAAAGTCCGTCCCAATCCCCACCCATCACCGTCCACTTGTCCTCGCCGGGCATGCGAGCATGGTAGATCGTTCGAGAGCGAAACGTCGCGGAGGCTCACGCATGGGCAAGTTCGTCATCAGCCCGCATTTCCGGCTTCACGAGTGGGTCGCGGAGGAGAAGGGTTACTTCCGGGAGGTGGGGCTCGACTACGAGTTTCGCGGCGTCTGGGAAGGGCAGGAGCTGGAGAAAGCGCACGCGCTCGCGAACAAGGTGGGGGCCTTCCAGAGCTTCGAGCAGGGACGCGAGGCGAACGTCAGCTGCGCCTGCCACTGGACGGTGAACGTCGCCGCTTCCCGCGGCCACGGCAAGATGTACGCCGATGCGTACTCGGTGGCTCCCTCGGCCATCTTCGTTCCGCCGGAATCGAAGATCCGCAATCCGGAAGATCTGCGCGGCGTTCCCATCTCCGTCGGCTACCAGTCAGGCAGCCACTACTCGACCATCCAGGCGCTCGAGCAGTACATGCCGGCGTCGGACATCAATCTCTCCTTCGCCGATGGCATCCTCTTCTCGCGCCTCGCCAAGCTGGTCGATCGCGAGGTGCCGGCGGCGGCGCTCTTCAGCGGCCCCTACTACTTCCTCGAGCAGCTCGGGTTCCGGAAGGTGATGGACACGACCTTCATGATGGCGACCATGCTCACCGGGCAGCCTGATCCCGAAGACGTGAAGAAGTACTTCCGCGCGCTGCGTCTCGCGCAGCGGGACATCGATCTCCGGCCGGAGGTGTACACGAAGCACTACCGGAACGAGTTCCCCAAGCGATTCCTGCCCGAGATGGACACGAGGCGCTGGGGCCCTGGCGAGCGCATCGTCTTCGAGCCGTACTCGAAGGAGGTTTTCGAGCGCTCCTTCCAGTGGATCCGCGAGCGCGGGCTCTTCGAGGGGCAGGACATGGGCGCGGGCTGCTACGAGGACGCCTGTGTCTCGCTCGGGGCGCAAGGGGCGAAGGCGTAGCCGGTCAGACCGGTCATCCGCGGCGGTAGCCCGCTTCGCGCTGGCCGCGGATCGCGAGCACGAATGCGACGTCCACAGCCGCGATGTAGCGATACAAAGCTACGTAGCCCTGCGAGCGGCGCCCGATCACCAGTTCCCGGTTGCGACCCGCTGTCGCCCGCCCGATGAGCGGATTGGTGGCGAGCACGTCGATCGCTTGCATGATCTCGCCGATACGAGACGAGGCGTGTTCGGCGTCGTGTTCCAGCAGGTGCTCGAGGATGCGCTCGAGATCGTCCCTGACCTCTGGCGCCAGCTCGACTCGCGCCATTCTCAGCGGGCGAATCTTCTAGCGGCAGGGCGGCGAGCGCGTCTGCCCACGAGGCGGTGCTCGAGATACCTGCGCATCGCATCCCAGGACACCGTCTTCCCGGAGGACACGAGCGCGGCGTAGCGGCGTTCCGCCTCGTTCTCGAACCCGGTCCGCAGCTCCGCGTCAGCGGTCTTCTCGGCGATCGCCTCCAAGATGAAGCCGTGCGGAGTCGTTCCGGCCCGCTTCGCCGCTGCCGCGACGCGGGCTCTCAAATCGGAAGGGAGACGTATGGTGGTCGTCTTGGACACGTTGTGGCACGCGATCGCGGTGTAGCACTCTTGTGCTACGAATTCAATTGCTCAGAGTGGCCGGCCGGGCCAGATGATCGAGCGCCACATGTGCGCGACAGGGCTCGCATCGAATCCCAGCCCCTCGCGCGGCTGCCGGAAATGGCGGCCGACGATCTCCGCGAGCGGCTCCAGCGAGATCTCGGCCTGCGGATCGAAGGCGTATTCGTCGTTCAAGGTGACGAGCCGCGCCTCCATGTACCAGCGATGCTTTCGCGCCTCTTGGTAGGCGGCGACGAGATACGGCTCGGGCAGGTAGTCCTCGCCGAAGATCTTCCGATACGAAGGCGGGTATTCGTACCCGACGGAAGGGTCGGGAAAGAACCGGAGCGCCTGGTGGTGGCGGATGGCCCAGGCGACGCGCTCCGAGACGTAGGGCTCGACGAGCTGCGCACCCCACCAGCCGTGATCCGGCGACATGAAGGCGAGGCCGACGTCGTGCAAGAGGCAGGCGAGGACCGTCTCTTCCGAGGCGCCCGACCGGAGCGCCCGCAGCGCGCTTTGCGCCATGTGCGGCGCGGGCGCGAACGGCAGCTCGGGGCGCCGCCGGCTGAAGCGCAGCCGGAAGAAATCGAAGAGCGAGGGCCGCTCGGGCATCGGCTCGAGCGACGTCTTGGGCACGATTCGCAAGTCGTCTTTCGGCATCATCCGTTCTGCCCCGCCCATCCCGGCGGCACCACCAACTCTACCGCCGCCGCCGGCACCCACCCGACCAGTCCGTTCGCCAGCTTGATCCGGCGGAACCCCGCCTCCTCGTCCTCGATGCGCACCGCGGTGCCTTCGTGCACTTCGAAGTGCGTCGCCGTCCGCTCGCTCGGGCCTTCGCGGGCCGGAGTCGCGGGAGCGACAACTACCGCCCGGCGCAGCGCGACCGAGTGCCAGGTGGCCGCGCCCGCGGTGACGACAGCGGCGACGAGCGACAGGGCGAAGGCGGCGAGCGAGAGGGGCAAGAGCAGCCTTGCGGGCCGCAGCAGATGGGCGGCGAAGAGGCCCCATGCCGCGGTCCAGGCGACGATGAGGAGGATGGCGGCGGCCTGCCCCGGAAGCGGCGAGAGCACGCGGGACAGGACCTCGCGGCTTTCCGTCTCCCCTTCGAGTCGATCCACCGCGGCGCGGCGCGTCTCCGCCAGATCGGCGCGGGCATCCTCGTCGCCCGGGTCGAGGAAGAGCGCCCGCTCGAGATGGAGCGCGGCGAGTCCCCGCTTTCCTTCGCGCAGATAGGTGGCGCCGAGGTTCGTCTCCAGCTCCGCGCTCGCGATGCCCTCTTGCAGGAGCGCTTCGTACGAGGAAGCGGCGCGCGGGAGATCTCCCGACAGATAGGCGGCGTTCGCTCCGTCGAAGAGCGCCGAGGAGGCTTTCCGCCCGGCCCCCGGATCGATGTCGGCCGGGAAGCGGAGCGCGTCGGGGCGCTGCGGCGCGCCCGGGTCGGGCCTCTGTGCGGCCGCCGTGCTCGCCGCAAGAAGGCTGGCGAGGAAGATCCGCCTCATGCGGCGTCCTTTCCCGGCCGGTCCAGCTCGCCGAGGATCCGATCGGCATCGGCGAGGAGCGTTCGCTGCGCGCGCTCGTCCGGCGCGCCGGGAGCGAAACGCCTCTCATCGCAATGGTCGAGCACGCCGAGAAGCGCGCGCACGGTTGCGGAGGGATGCCCGCGCGCGAGCAGGGCAGAGGCCAGCTCCTCTCGCGTGAGGCCGGCGGCGACGATGCCCTGCTTGTCGGCGAGATAGCCGGTCAGCCCGCGAGCGACCTCCGCGTAGAACTCCGGCCCCGGGCGCTTCTCGGCGAGCATTGCCTCGGCGCCGCGCAGCCGCGCCTGGGCAGCGGTCCGCGCGCGCCGCATGCGCAGCTCGCGAGGATCCTTCCAGAACATCCTCCGCGCCCGCCCGCTCGCGACCAGGATCGCCACCGCGAACGGTCCGGCGGCGAGCGCGGGCCAGAACCAGACTTGTCCCCAGGGCGGAGCGCCGATGGCAGCCGCGCGCAAGCGCAGCCGGATGGGCCGCAGCCCTCCCGCCGCGAGCAGGTTCTGCGCCGGCTGCGCGACGGTCGCGGCAGTGCCGGGCTCGGCCGCGTGGACCAGGAGACGGACCGGCTCGGTGCGAATGGTGCGGTACGCCTTCTGCGCCGGATCGAAGATGTCCATCGAAAGCGATGGGATCTCCAGGTCGCCGGTGCGCTCGGGAACGAGCAGCTGCTCGATGGTCCGCGTTCCCATCAGCTGGCCCTTCTCCACCGACTTCTTGTCCGTCGTCGTCGCGTCGTAGGCCCGCAATCCCGGGACCTGGCCGAGGCGCGGCAGCCGCAGGTCGCGCACGTTGCCGCGGCCCTGCGCGACGAGCTTGAAGGTGACCGGTTGGCCGACGGAAACGGTGAGCGGTTCGACCGCGGTCGAAAGGGTCCAATTGCCCACGTTGCCGAGGTCGAAGGCAGTCGGCCGTCCCGCGGTCGGTAGCGGCTGCACGTCGATGGTGATCGCCTGCGCCACCCTGTGTGCGCTGGAGCGCGAGAAGAGCATCCCGAAGCCGCTCAGCACGTCGACCTCGGCGGGATCGATCTCCACCTTGCCCGGCCGGAGCGGGAAGAGCGCGCGCTTGCGGAGCAGGAACGAGCTGTAGGGAATGCCGTCGATGATGCGCGGCTCGTTGATGAGCTGCTGCGGCTCCTCCAGCGCCTCGCTCCAGAAACCGTCGAATTTCGGCACTTGCAGCTTGTCGATGCCGCTCACCCCGCCGCGGGCCAGCAGGTAGAGCGAATAGGTCACTTGCTGCCCGACGTAGGGAGCGTCGTTGTCGATGGTGGCGCGGAGGAGGAGGTCCCTGGTCCCGATCTGGCTTCCCATCCCCCGGAACGGATCCTCCTCGGTGTCCCGCGCGGACGGTTGCGCTCCGCGCCTGCGCTGCGCCTGCGCCGCCCCGAGGACGCGCACGGTGATCGGCTGCGTCTGGTACGAGCGCCCCCGGTAGGTCACCCGGGCCGGCTCGATGGTGGCGCTGCCCTCGTGCTTCGGCGTCAGCGCGACGTTGGTGACGATCCGCCGGTGGATGCTCTGCGCGCCGTTCGAGAACTCGATGGTGGTCTGCTCCGACTGCGAGCGCCCGACGAGATCGAAGTCCTTGAAGTCGGGAAGCTGCACGTCCGCTCCCTGCGACCCGGAAGCGACGGTGACCAGAATCTGCAGATTGAGCGTGCCGTCCACCGCCACCTCGTCGGCGTCGGTGGAGGCGTGGACCTGGATGTCGTCCGCGGCCCGCGCTCCTCCCGCAACGAGAGCGACGAGCAGGAGTGCGGCGCTACCAATCCTTCTCGACATCGCTCCGCCGCTCCCGGTTCTTCCGCGTGAAACGCCATACTTGGAGATTCTTCTCGCCGGCTTGCAAGGCGTCGAGGAGTCGCTGCGCTTCGCTGCGATCCAGCGACTTCTCACGGTCCTTGGTCCCTGCCTTGGGCGAATTGCCGTTCTGGGCCTGCTCCGGGTCCGGCTGCTGCTCCTGACCCGACGGGCGCTGCGCCTTGCCCGGTTCCGCCTGGGGTTTCTGCGCTCGCCCCTGATCGTTCTTCTGCTGGTCCTTGGACGCCTGGGCCTTGTCGTTCTTCTTGTCGTCTCCGGGCTTCGGTGCCTGATTCTCCTTGGGCTGCCCGCCCTGCTGCTTCATCTGCTTGTCGTCCTTGCCCTGCTGCTTCTGGTTCTTCTGCTCCTCGGGTTTGCCCACCGATTGCGGCACCTTCTGCTTGCGCTGCTCCTCCCGCAAGAGAAGCTCGAGATTCACCTTCGCGTCCGCGTCGGTCGGGTCGAGGGCGAGCGCTTGCGCGTACGCGTTCACGGCGTCCTCGGGCCTGCCCGACTGCTCGAGCGCATAGCCGAGATCGTAAGCGGCGAGAGGCTTGAGCGCGGCATCGCACTGCTGCAACGCCTTGGTCGCGTCGGCGAGCGCGCGCGGAGCGGCTTCCGGATCCCCGCGGCGCAGGTTCACCGAGGCCCGGTCGAGGGCCAGCGCGCCGTCGGCGGTCCCACCCTCGGGGACCTTGGCCGCTTCATAGGCCTTGAGCGCGCCCTCCAGATCGTTCTCGGCGGCCAGCGCATTTCCCGTGACGACGTTGGGCTCCGGCTTCTCCCACAGGCGGCGCACGGCGCGGCCCGCCTCCACCCAGAAGCTGGCTGCGACCACGAGCGCGCAGGCGATCGCTTTCACGTCGTTCCTCGTCGCCGCAGCGCCAGCGTTCCTTCGCCGAGCATCGCCGCCGCGCACAGCAGGAAGAAGGCAGGCCAGGCGAACTGGGCCGATCGGTCGGCGTACTGCACGGAAAGGCGCGACTCGAGCTCGCCTTTCTGGAGCTTTTCCACTTCCGGGACGAGCTGCAGGATCCCGAGGTCGCCGCCCGATCCCTCGAGCAGCTTGCCGCCCGCCGCGGTAGCGATGTCCTGGAGCATGGATGCGTCGGCGCGGGTCAGCACGGTGCGTCCCTGGGAGTCCTTCTTGTAACCGGTCATCGCGCCCTTGGCGTCGGTGAGCGGAATGGGCTCGCCCGCTCCCGTCCCGACCGCGACCGAGTACACGCGGATGCCGGCATCGCCCAGCGCCTTGGCAGCGTCGAGCGCCGCGCCCTCCTGATCCTCGCCATCGCTGATGAGCAGCACCGCCTTGGCCGCTCCGCCGCGCGAGCCGCCCTCGAGGAGCCTCCGCGATTCGTCGAGCGCGGCCGCGATCGCCGTTCCTTGCTGCGGCATCCCGGCCGGATCGACGGCGCGCAAGAAGAGCTTGGCGGCCGAGTAGTCGATGGTGAGCGGGCACTGCACGAACGCCTCGCCGGCGAAGGCGACGATGCCGACGCGATCGCCGCGGAGCACGTCGAGGAGCGCGGAGACCTCCGCCTTCGCCCGCTCGATGCGCGAAGGCTTTACGTCGCGCGCCAGCATGCTGGTCGAGGCGTCGAGGGCGATGACGAGGTCCACGCCGCTCCGCTTGACGATCTCGGTGCGCTCGCCGCACTGGGGTCCGGCGGCGGCGACGAAGAGCAGGACGAGCGCGGTGCCGAGGGCGCTTCCCCGCAAGATCCCTTGCGCGGCTCCGGTGCCCGGCAAGACGCGCGCCCGGCGCTCCTGCGGCACGAGGCTTCGTGCGCGTTGCGCCCGCTGCCAGGACCGCCAGGCGGCAAAGGCGCCCGCGGCAATACCGAGCGGCGTGATCCAGAGCCAGGCCGGCTCGAGGATTCGCAGCCGCAAGCCGAGGAGCGTCGTCTGCAGGGCGACGGAGATCATGGCGCCCCCTGCAAGCGCGTCGAGCGGAGTGCGAGTCCGAAGAGCGCGCAGAATGCCGCGGGCAAGAAGAGCCGCGCCGCCCACTCGTCGTACGAAGGCGCCGCGCTCGCTTCGTAGATCTTGCTCTTCTCCAGGCTGTCGAGCACCTGCGCGAGACCGCTCTCCAGCGTGGCGCGATCGGTGGCCTGGTAGGCCCCGCCGCCGGTCGTCTTGGCGATGCCTTCGAGCAGCTCGGGGTTCACGTCGATCTCCACCTGTTCATAGAGCGTCCGCCCGAAGAGATCGGTGCCGGTCGGGTAGGGGACGCGGCCACCCTTGCCGATGAGGATGGTGAAGACCTTGATGCCCTGGTCGCGGGCGATCTGCGCGGCCTGCTGGGGCGAGATGTTTCCCGAGTTGTTGTCGCCGTCGGTGATGAGGATGACGACGCGGCTCTTCGCGTCGCTCTCGCGGAGGCGATTGACGGCGGTGGCGAGCGCGTTGCCGATCGCGGTGCCGTCCGCGATGACGCCCGTCTTCACTTGATCGAGCAATTCCTGCAGCACGCGGTAGTCGAGGGTGAGCGGGCATTCCGTGTAGGCGTCGGCGGCGAAGACGACGAGACCGATGCGGTCGTTCTGGCGCGAGGCGATGAAGTTCTTCAGCACCTCCTTCGCGACGCTGATCCGGTCCTTGGGTCGGAAGTCGGCCGCGAGCATCGAGGTGGAGAGATCGAAGGCGACCACGATGTCGATGCCCTCGACGCCCAGGTCGGCGCGGCGCGAGGTGCGCAGGCGCGGCCCGGCGAGCCCGAGCGAGGTGAAGAGCAGCGCCACCGCCACCGCCACGCCCGGAAGCCAGAAGAGGCGCGCCCAGAGCGAAGGCCGGATCGCCTGCGCGGGAGCGATGCCCGGCAGAACGATCGCGGGCATGCGGCCGCGGCGCCTGCGCAAGACCCAGAGGGAGAGCGGCACGGCAACGAGCGAGAGCAGCGCCCAGGGACGCGCAAAGGAGAGGCCCGGCGCGAGCGTATCGAGCACGGTCGCGATCACGAGGCGCGCTCCTGCGGTACCGCCGTGGGCAAAAACCCGCGCGCGCGGTCGACGAGCGAGGCGGCGCGGTCGATGGCGTGAACGCAGTCCTCGGGGCCCGGTTCCGCCTTGGCGAACTTCACCAGATCCTGCCAGGCGAAATCGTCGCGCAATCCGGCGAGGTCGAGGCCGAGGATGCGGCGGCGCTTGAGCTCGTCCACCACCTCGTCGGTCGTGAGGTCGAGAGCCGGGAACTGGAGACGCTTGCCGAGATAGTCGCGGACGATCTCGGAGAGCTCGAACACCGCCGCGCGCCCGAGCCCGCGCTCCCATGGCGCGCGGCGCTTCAAAGACGAGAGGCGGCCCATGGCTTCGTCCTCCGGCGTCGGCGGCGGCGCGGGCGCCGCGAGGAGCGCCGCCCGGTATTTGCGATAGCGCGACCACGCGTAGAGGGCGACTGCTGCGAGGACGACCGCGCCGGCGATGAAGGCCCAGAGGAAGCTCCGCACCACCACCGGCACGGGCTGCTTGGGCCCGTGATGCGCTCGCTCGAGGGTCGGCGCGCGCTCCTCCGCGACCAGGCTGCGCAATTCCAGCGGCTGGGGCGGCAGGGTGAACTCGCGCGGGCCATCGGGTCCGTCGACCGCGAAGGTCAGCGCCGGGATTTGCGGCTCCAGCGTCCGATAGTCGGTGAGCGGAATGGTGAAGGTCGTGCGGGCCTGATCGCCGGACTTCGTCCGCGAGACTTGCGGCGGCCCGCGCAGGGTGAGCGGAGCGACGGGAACCGGCGCCGGCAGCGCATAGGTGTCGAGCGATGGATGCTCGATGGAAATGGTGAGCGTGAAGGGATCTCCCAGCGCGATCCGGTCCTTGTCGACCTGCGCGTCGACGTGGATCGGCTGCGCCTGCACGGCGGCGAGCATGCAAGAGAGCGCGGCTGCCATCACCATCGTCAGGCCGCCCGCCGCCGCGACCGGGCGCGGAAGAGCGCCGCCAGGGGTGCGACATAGTCGTCGCCCGGGCGCACCCGGACGGCATCGAGGGAGAGCTTGCGGAACAGCTTGTCGCGGCGATCGCGCTGCTCCTGCGCCGCGCGCGTCCAGGCTGCGCGGGCGCGGTCGTCCGACGCGTCGATCCACACCGTCCGGCCGGTCTCTGCATCAGTCACCGGCCACAAGCCGGACAGACCTGCGGGCGGGAGCGCCTCCTCGACGGGATCGGTGACCACGACGGGAACCACGTCGTGCCTGCGCGCGCAGACGGCGAGAGCCGTCTCGTATCCCTCGGCGAGGAAGTCGCTGACGAGGAATACCACCGCGCGCCGGCGGAGCAGACGCGTGAGATCTCCGAGGATGAGCCCGAGATCGGTGCCGTGGCCCGAGGGCTGGAAGGCGAGCGCCTCCGTGATGAGGCGCAATCCGTGCTTGCGGCCCCGGCGCGGCGGAACGTAGCGCTCGACGCGGTCGGTGAAGAGGAGGATGCCGGCGCGGTCGCCGTTCTCCAGCGCGCTGAAGACGAGGAGCGCCGCGATCTCCGCTGCCACCTCCGCCTTGACCTTGGGAGCGAGGCCGACGTCCTGCGAGGCGCTGCGGTCCACGGCGATGAGCGCGGTCAACTCGCGCTCCTCGGCGAACACCTTGACGAAGGGATCGCCCATCCGCGCCGTCACGTTCCAGTCGATGGAGCGGATCTCGTCTCCCGGCTGGTAGGGGCGGACCTCGCTGAAGGCCATTCCGCGGCCCTTGAAGACCGAGTGATAACCGCCCGCGAGCGTGTCGAGCACCGCGCGCCGGGTGGTGATCTCGATCCGGCGGATCTTGCGGATGAGGTCCGCGGGGGCCGCCACTACGGGACCTCGATCTTCTCCAGGATCCGCTGCACGATCTTCTCGCTGGTGAGGTTCTCCGCCTCCGCCTCGTAGGTGAGGGAGACGCGGTGGCGGAGCACGTCGTAGGCGATCGCCTTCACGTCCTCGGGAGTGACGAACCCGCGGTGCTTGAGGAAGGCGTGCGCCCGCGAGGCGAGGTTCAGGTAGATGGTCGCCCGCGGCGAGGCCCCGTACTCGATGTAGCCCGCCAGATCCTTGAGCCCGTTCGCGACCGGATCGCGTGTCGCGAGCACCACGCTCACCATGTATTCCTTCACTTTCGGGTCGATGTAGATCTCGGCGACCGCTTTCTGCGCGCGGATCAACTCCTCCTCGCCCACCACAGCCTGCAAGACGGGCAGCGGCTTTCCCGCTACGCGATCCATGATCTGCAATTCCTCGGATCGGCTCGGATAGGAGACCTTCACCTTGAGCATGAAGCGATCCACCTGCGCTTCCGGGAGGGGATAGGTCCCTTCCTGCTCGATCGGGTTCTCGGTGGCGAGGACGAGGAAGGGCCGCGGCAGCAGGAAGGTCTGATCGCCGATGGTGACCTGCCGTTCCTGCATCGATTCGAGGAGCGCGCTCTGCACCTTGGCGGGCGCGCGGTTGATCTCGTCGGCGAGGATGAGGTTCGCGAAGATGGGACCTCGCTTCACGGTGAAGGACGCGGTCTGCGGTTGGTAGATCTGCGTGCCCACGAGGTCGGCGGGCAGCAGATCGGGCGTGAACTGGATGCGCTTGAAGGAGAGGCGCAGGCAGTCCGCGAGCGTCTTCACGGTGAGCGTCTTCGCCAGCCCGGGAACGCCTTCGAGCAGTACGTGTCCGGAAGTGATGAGGCCGATGAGCAGCCGTTCGATCATCGTCCGCTGGCCCACCACCACCTGGGCGGCCTGCTCCAGGAGCCGGTCCACGAAGGTGGATTCTTCCTGGATTCGCTCCTGCAGGACGCGGATGTCTGCTGCGGGCTGGGTCAAGAACGGGCCCTCCGGGCGCGCTGCAAGCTAACACAACGCGTAAGGCGCTCCGGGATTCCGAAACACGCTAATCCTCAGCGGTGAGCGGACCTTGCAGGGGCTCGTCCTGGACCTCCGCTGGAACCGATCCGTCTTCCGGGAAGAAGCGGTCGAGCGCTGTCCGGATGTCCTCCGCCGTGTGGAGATCCGCAGCGACGCGGCGAAAGGCGAGCCCGCCCCTCCGCCCTCGCGTGTACCAGAGGAGGTGCTTGCGCAATTCACGTACCGCGGCGCGCTCGGCCTCCTCCGGACCGAACTCGAGGTGCGGATGTCCGCCGTTGTCGCGATACGCGCGCGGCACGGGGGCGCCTTCCGGCCGCACGAGCCGGTAGCGGCCGAGCTTGTCCTGTATCGCCATGTCCACGTGGCGCAGGATGGTCGCGCGCCACTCGGAGATACCCACCGGCTCCGGGGTCTCGCCCCGCTCGAGCGCGAGCAGCTCGCGGAAGATCCACGGATAGCCGCAGGCGCCGCGGGCGATGCGAGCGGCGTCGGCGCCAGTCTCGTCGAGCATGCGCCGCGCAGCCTCGGCGGTGAAGAGATCGCCCGACCCCCACACCGCGATCCGCACCGCCTTCTTCGTCGCGGTGATGATCTTCCAGTCCGCCCGGCCGCGATACATCTGCGCCCGCGTCCGCGGATGGAGCCCCACCGCGACCGCGCCGCCTTGCTCGCAGGCCTTGGCGATCTCGGGCGCGTTGCGATGCTCGTCGTCCCAGCCGGCGCGGATCTTCACCGTCACCGGCAAGGGCGCGACCGCGTCGACCACCTTGCGTACGGCCTGCTCGGCGGCGGCAGGATCGCGCAAGAGCGCCGCGCCCGCCCCGTGGCCGCAGACTTTCTTCACCGGGCAGCCCATGTTGATGTCGACTGCGTCGATGGGCCCGTATTTCTCGACCGCGATGCGCGCACCGCGAGCGAGGATTTCGGGATCGTGCCCGAAGACCTGGATCGCGAACGGGCGCTCGCCGGGCGGCCGCTCGAGGTAGCTGAGGGTCTGGTCTCCGCCGTGCACGAGCCCATGGCTGGAGATCATCTCGGTGTGGGCGATCGATGCGCCCATCTCCCGGCAGAGCAGGCGGAAGGGCCAGTCCGACACGCCCGCCAGGGGAGCGAGGAAGTATCGGTTGGCGAGCTGCAACGGCCCGAGGCGTACCGGCCGCACCTCGCCGGAACCGGGCGCGGGAGCGGGACGCTCGCCATAACGTGCCGCAAACGGCGCGTCCTGGGTGAGGGCTGCAATGCTCATTTGCCCGACCGGGTTTATCCCTGGTGCGTCCCACGAGCAACCGTTGCGGAGTTGCGCAAGCTCCCTCGCCAGGCCAAAACGTCGCCGTGCGGAAGATCGCTTTGAAAGTGGCGACCGCGGTCCTGGCGATCGCCTCGGCTTGCAAACCAGTGCCCGCGCAGCCGGGGGCGGATGCGGGACAGACGGCGGCGGGCGACAAGGCCACCCTCGTTTTCGCGGCCAGCACCGCGGGGCAGCTCGTCCCCTGCGGCTGCTCTCCGGACCAGAAGGGCGGGTTTCCTCGCGCAGTGTCGCTGGTGAAGAAGCTGCGTGCCGAGGTTCCGCGGCTCGTCTACATCGACGCGGGCGATCTCCTGTTTGAATCGGCAATGAAGCGGAGCGGGCCCATCGCTGCCCAGGACGAGCTCAAGGCGCGCACGCTCGCCCAGGGCGAGCCGATGCTCGGCGCCGCCGCGCACGGGATCGGGCCGCGCGATCTCCCGCTCGGTGGACAGTTCTGCGCCGACACCGCCAATGGCATCTCGCTCCTCGATGCGGGGAAGGGCGCCGCTCCCGGCGCCCGGGATTCGCTGATCGTGCGCGCGGGCGAGGTTTCCATCGGCCTGCTCGCCGCCGGTCAGTCGCCGGACGGCCGCATCAAGGAGCGCGCCGCCGCGCTCAAGCAGCAAGGGGCGCGCGCCGTGGTGCTGCTCGCGATTCCCACCGGCCCGGCCTGGCAAGGGGCGCAGGACCTCGCGCGAAGCTCGCGCGATGCCGGCGTCGATTTCGTCGTGCTCGGCCACCTGGACGATCCCGCGACCGATCCGAATCGTGCCGAGCCCGGTCCGCCGCCCGTCTTCTCCGTGGAAGGCCATGGACAGAGCCTGCTTCGCGTCGACCTGCGATTCCCCGCCGGCGCGCAGAAGACCGTCTACTTGTCGCGCGGCGAGGCGGGAAAGAAAGAGGAGATCGACGAGCTCGACAGGCGCATCGCCCTGTATCGCGAGCAGGGTCGCAATGCTCCCGAAGACATGCGTCCGCGCTACGAGGAGAAGGCGAAGGAGATGGAGCAACGGAAAGCCGCGCTGGCCGCGTCCAAGGAAACGATCCCCGAGGGCGCGCTGCTCGTCACCGCGACATTCCTGCCGCTCACGCAGGCGGTGGGCGAGGACGCGCTCGCGGCACAGCTCGTCGCCTCCTACGACGAGCGCGTCGCCGCGATGAACCTCGAGCTCGCCAAGAAGCAGCCGGAGAAGTGTCCGCCACCGTCGCGCGGGGAGGCCGCGTTCGTTGGAACCTCCAAAGGCGGCAAGCCGCAGGGCTGCGCCTCATGCCACGCGACGCAAGCGGAGTTCTGGGCGCAGACCGGTCACGCGCACGCCTACGAAACGCTCGTCAAAGTGCACAAGCAGTTCAGCCTCGATTGCGTGCGCTGCCATGTGACCGGCTGGCAACAGCCGGGCGGCGTTTGCCGGATCGATCGCACCGACGCCGGCGGCCCCGGTTTCCAGGGACGCGGTAAGGGCCGGCAGGACGTGCAGTGTGAGATGTGTCACGGCCCCGGCAGCCAACACTCCGCGGATCCGCCTGATCACATTGCCTTGGATGTACCCGCTACCGTCTGCATGCGATGCCATGAAGCGGCGAATTCGCCACATTTCGACGATGCGCGTTATCGTCCGTACATCGTGGGCCCGGGGCACGGCGATCCGCTGGCGAAAGGAGAGCGGCCGCATCCCCGAGCGTCCGGTAGCGGACCGAACGAGGCCCTGAAGGCTTCCGCCAAGGGTCCTCAGTGACGACTGTGAATTAGACCATCAGGAGCGGAATGTCGGAAGCGCACGATATCGGACAGCGTGAGGCCACCGCGGCAGAGCGACGGGCAGGCGAAGCCCGCCTGTGGCTCGTACTTGCTTCGCAACGCCGCAAGCTGGGGATGCGCGCCCGACGCCTGCTCGCCCGCTCCACGGTCGAGATGCAAATGCTCGCGCTGCGCGGGGTACCGGACCTGCGCCTCGACTGGCTCCGCCGCCTCTCACACGCGGCGCTCATCGCCCAGGGCGCGGAGAGCTGGACGGGCACCATCGGGCGTCAGCGCGTGCACCGTTACGCCTTCACCGGCCGCGGCAACGGGCCTGCCGTGCTGCTCCTGCATGGCCTCGGAGGCTCGGCGGATTCGATGGCGCCGCTCGTCCCGCCGCTTCTCGATATCGCCCCCCGCCTCGTGCTGCTGGAGCTGCCCGGGCACGGCCGCTCGCCGGCGCCGGCCACGGGTCCCCTTTCCGCGATCGAGCACGGCGAGGTGGTCACCGCGGTCGTCGATCGCATGTACGCCGACTACGGCAAGATCGCCATCGTCGGCAGCTCCCTCGGCGGGGCGCTTGCGCTCCACTCGGCGCACGCGCGGCCCGACAAGGTGGCCGGAGTGGTCGGTCTCAATCCGGCCGGCGCGGATCTCTCGGAGGCGGCCCTCGAGCTCCTCCCCGCGAGCTTCGAGGACGAGCGCGTCGGCGCCGCCCACATGGCGCAGCTTCTCTTCCATCGCACGCCCTGGCTCTTCTGGCTCATCGCCCGCGATCTGGCGCGGAGCTGGGCCACGCCGACCGTGCAGCGCATCCTCGACGACGCCCGCAAGAACGTCGCGCGCTCTCTCGGAAGCGAGGTGCTGCGGAACATCCGTGCCAAGGTCCTCATCCTCTGGGGCGAGAAGGACCGGCTGCTTCCCGCCTCGAGCGTCGAGGACTTCCGCCGCAACGTTCCCGGCGCGAAGGTCGAGATCGTGCCCCGATGTGGGCACATTCCGCAGCTCGAACGACCCGCCTACACCCGGCGGCGTGTGCGCGAATTCATCTCCGAGCTCTCGTCGGGGCGCGAACAATCCGCCGCGAACTCTTCCCGTTGATTCCGGAATGCCGGACGCCTCGCGATGATTCTTTCCGGGCAGGCCGCGGTCTGCGCGCCGGACGTGTAAGAACGCCGGCGACACGCTCGTAGATTTCGCGCTTTTGACAGGCAACCCGGGTCCCGCTAGCGTTTTTCGCGAGGGGACTCCAGAAACGAAGTGAAGGAGCATCGCTTGCTCGAGCGAACGGGACTTCCAGCTGCGCTCGCCGCGCTGATCATTGCCGCGGCGTCCGCCGCCAACGCCGACCCTGAGATGGCCGCTGCGACCCCGCCGGTCGCAACGGCGCCAAAGGCCGACGTACGCGTCGCTCCCGCGGCCGACAAGGCCGATGCCGCCGCCAGCGAGCCCGACGACGAGGACTCGCAGGCCGAAGTCGACAAGAGCGCCGCCGAGCTCGAGGCGGTGCGCAGGGCCGAGGAGAAAGCCGGCCTGCTTCCCGCGGCGCCCGGCACCGGCCCCCGCGACGGTCTCGCGGTCGGCCTCGGCGGCTGGGATCCGGTGGCCCGCGATCTCTCCCTCGCCCAAGGCTCCTCTCTCGACGGAACTCCGCTCGCCGATCCCGCTCCCGCGGGCGGCGCCCAGGCCCGGCTCCCCGAGCTGGCCGGCATCACCGAGGAAGAGCTGCGCGCCAAGTACGACATCCCGGTCGAGCTCAATGACGCGGTCGTCGCCTACATCCGTTTCTTCCAGACCGACGCCCGCGAGCACTTCAGCCGCTGGCTCGCGCGCTCGACCAAGTGGCTTCCCTCGATGCACGGCATCCTGGAGAAGCAAGGCGTTCCCGTCGATCTCGTCTATCTCTCGATGATCGAGAGCGGCTTCAACGCCTACGCCTACTCCCCCGCCAAGGCGGCCGGACTCTGGCAGTTCATGGTCGGCACCAGCCGCCGCTACGGGATCAAGACCGACTTCTGGCTCGACGAGCGGCGCGATCCGATCAAGGCCACCGAGGCCGCGAGCAAGTATTTGAAGGACCTGCGCGAGCGGTACCACGGCGACTGGTATCTCGCCTGGGCCGGCTACAACGCGGGCGAGGGCAAGGTCGACAAGGCCATCCGCCGCGAGTCGACGCGCGACTTCTGGCGCATGATGACCAAGGGCCGGACGCTCCGCGCCGAGACCAAGCACTACGTTCCCAAGCTCATCGCCGCTGCGCTCATCGCCAAGCACCCGGAGCGGTTCGGCTTCCACGTCGAGTACGAGGAGCCGTTCGATTCCGACGAGGTGGTCATCCCGGACGCGACCGATCTCAAGGTCATCGCCGATGCCGCCGGGATCAGCGTGGAGAAGGTCCGCGAGCTGAATCCCGAGCTGCGCCGCTTCTGCACGCCTCCGGGCGAGTTCACGATGCGGCTGCCGAAGGGCTCGAAGGACCAGTTCGCCGCCAACTTCGAGAAGGTCGGTCCCGAGGAGCGCCTCCGCTTCACGCAGCACAAAGTCGAGAAGGGCGAGCCGCTCGCCAAGATCGCCCGCGCCTACGGCGTGAGCGAGGCGGCGATCATGCGGACCAACGGCCTCAAGAGCTACCGCCAGGTGAAGGTCGGCAAGGTCATCGTCATCCCGGTCGGCAAGGCATCGCGCGGGCTCCTCGCCGGAGCGCAGCTCGAGGACCGCCGCGGGCGCGGTTATGCGCAGGCTCGCACCCCGGTGCAGAAGTCGGTCGCTGCCGCCACGGCTGCCGCGGTCCGCGCCAAGGACGCCGAGCGGATGAGCATCAAGCACGCGGTCTACGTCGTGAAGCCCGGCGACACGCTGTGGGGCATCGCGGCCAAGTTCTCGACCACCGTCGCTCGCATCAAGCGATTGAACGGCATGTCGGGACGCCGCGGGCGCGGGCTGCAGGCGGGTCAGCGCCTCTCGGTCCCCGAGCAGTCGTAGGCGCGGTCAGGCGCGGAGTTTCTCCGCCAGATCGAGGAAATCGCTCGCCACGACGTCCCAGTCGCCTTCGGGCATGAGGTCGCTCTTCTGGCCGGGCCCGTACTGCGTGGGACGGATGACGTAGGCGGTGCGCAAGCCCGCCTTGCTCGCGCCGCGCAGGTCGCTGTTGTGCGCCGCGACCATCATCACCTGCGAGGGCTCGAGCTGAAGCAGCGATACCGTGGTCAGATAGGCCTGCGGGTGCGGCTTGTACTGCTTCGCGACCTCCGCGCCGAGCACCGTGTCGAACGGCAGCTTGCCATGCCGGACGAGGTCCACCGTCAGCGCGATGTTGCCGTTCGAGAGCGTCACCACGACGTACTTGCGCCTCAGCCGCGCGAGGCCTTCGGGCGCATCGGGCCAGGGATCGAGCCGATGCCAGGCGAGATTGAGCCAGCGCAGATCCGATTCGCTCAACCCTTCGACCCCGAGACGTTTCGTCGTGGTGAGCAGGTTTTCGTGATGAAGCACATCGAGGTTCACCCACGGACGGGTGCCCTCGCGGATGGGCTTCATCGAGGGCGCATACTCGCCCCGCCAGGCGTCGGCGAAAGCGCCCCAATCGGTTTTCACGCCCGTGCGCCGCGACAGCTCCTCGCCGTCCCGGATCAGCGATCCGCGCCAATCGACGACGGTTCCGAAGACGTCGAAGGTGAGCGCTTTCACCTGGCCGGAGACGGCAGCGTTCATCGCGCTAATGGGGCTGGGCGCCCGAGCAGTGCCCGCTCGGCTCGCAAACCGAGCCATGCCTCTTGTCGCAAACGGTGTGGCCGGAGGTGCAGGGCGGAATACAGCCGCCGGATCCCACCGAGGGATCGCAAATCGATCCCTCCGCGCAGTCTTCATCGCTGGCGCAGGCCCGGTAGCACGCTCCGGAGAAGAGCGTATCCATCTGCCCGCGATCGGGATTCGGACAGAAGGTCCCGCTCGGGCATCCGTCCTTGCACCAGCGAGCGCACAACATCAGCGCCGAGCTCGGCACGGCACCGGAAGGCAGCAACGTTCCGGTGGTGATGGCGAAGCAGCCGTTGGGGAGCGCACCGCACGTCGCCGCCACCGACCTGCCCATGTCGCACGCGAGGCCGAAGGACCGGGCGGCGGGATCGAGGGGACCGTAGTCGGGTCGCCCCCCACACGACGCTGCCAGAAGCGCAATCGCAGCGAGACAAGGTGCGCGACCCATCCCCGACCTCCAACCCTCGGGAGCACCCTGGTCGCGGCTTCGCGACGGGTCAAGGCAGGAGCGCCGGCAACATCCGATATTCCGTCTTCAGGGTCCCCGCTTGCGCGCTCCCTCGAGGAGGCGCTTCTCGTCGATGACGGCCCTCTTGTGGACGCCGCGCATGCACTCGCCCGCGGGGTCCTCGACCACGACGTCGAAGGCGAACAGCTTCCCCTCGCGGCCCGTGTAACGCGCTGTCGCCTTGGCGAGCGCACCGACTGGCGTTGCCGCGGTATGCGTCACGTTCACCACCACTCCGACCGACAGCTCTCCCGGCGAAAGGAGCGGCGCGAGGATCCTTCCCGCCGCCAGCTCGCAAAGGGCGATGCAACGGGTCGTCGCGAGCACTACCGGGTACGATTCACCCGTCACCGGAGAGACCGCGGCAGCGGTGTCTTCGTGGCGGACGATCATCTCGACGTTTGCGCTCGCGCCAGTTTCCGGGTCTCGCGTCATCATTGCTCCGACAGCAGGAGTTTGAGCTCGCGGATCCGCCGGGTCACGTCGTCCCTCGGCTTCTGCCGGTAGCTCTCCGGCAACAGCTCTCGCGAGGTGCACTCGCTCACCGCCACGAGCGTCTGCAGCTCGACTTCCAGCGGATAGCTGGGCGGCACGAAGTCGGCGAAGGTCTTGGCGAGGTCGTCGCGGGTCACCTTGTCGCGCTTGTCGTTCACTGCGCGAAGCTTGGCGCGGACCAGCGCCGCCTCGAGATCGGCGCCGCTCATCTTCGGCAGGTCCTTGGGCAGCACTTCCCCGAGGTCGCCGTCGAAGGCGACCTTCGCCTTTTTCGCCATCGTCTTCAGAAGCTCGAGGCGCTCGTCGTGGGACTCGGGATAGAAGAGCGCGAGGTGCTCCTCCGCGCGTCCCTGCCGTTTCAAGTCGACGGGTAGCAGGTCGGGGCGGCTGGTGAGCAGGAACCAGACGATCTTTCCCCGGAACTCCGTGTTCCCCATGAAGGCGGCGATGCTGGCGAAGACCCGCTGCGAGGTCCCGCTGTCTCCCTGCGCGCTCCGATTGCCGAGGAAAGCGTCCGCCTCGTCGATGATCACCGCCACCGGCCACATCGCCTTGAGCAGGTTGAAGATCTTCTCCAGGTTCCCCTCGGTGACGCCCTGCCACTGCGAGCGGAAGTTCAAGAACTTCACGCAGGGGATTCCGATCTCGCCCGCGAAGCAGGTGGCGAGGAACGTCTTTCCGGTGCCGACCGGGCCGGCGATGAGGAACCCCATCGGCACCACGTCGCGCTTGCCGCTCTGGATCGCCTTGGCGGTCTGCCGTAGCATCTCCTTGGCCCGCGCATGGCCGGCCACCATGTCGATGGAGAAGGCCGGCTCGATGAACTCGAGCAGGCCATGGACCTCGGCCTGGATGATCTCCTTCTTCTTTTCCTTGAGCCGCTGCGGCGTGAGCTTGGGACCCGCCATCGCCTCGGTGAGCACGCGATCGAGCGCGACCCGGCTCATGCCGGCGGTCATCTGCGCCATCGGAGCCGCGGGGATTTCGCTCACCTCGCGCACCGGCTTGCCGCTCAGCTTCCACTCGATGTATTCGAGCCGCTCCTTCTCGTCGGGAAGCGGGATCTCGATCTGCGACGCGTAGGGGTTCCGGCCGATGCGCGGGTTCAGCTCCGCGAGGTTCTCGGCGACGAGACAGACGGAGAAGTCGGCGGAGAGGAACTGGGGGTCCTGCGCCCACTTCACGAGGGTGACGAGCGCGTAGCGATCCTCCCCGGGCATGAATCCGAGGTCGCCCGCCGGCGCCACCGTCTCGGCGAAGTCGATGACGATGGCGACGCTCCTCCCGTCGGCGATGCGCACCCGCGCATACGACTCCAGCAAGGGAAATGCCCGCGCCGGGTCCTTGGGGACCGCCTTCGCGTACTCGGTGCCGAAGAGCGTGTCGTAGCCGGCGACCGCCGCCATGAAGTCCTTCTGCATCTCGGGGATCGCGAGGCGGATGCCGCTCGAGCGGTCGTAGAAGGCAACGATGTCGCGGGAGCCGAACAGCTCATCCGAGAGGAAGGTCCGCAGCGGCACGAACTTCCGTGAGCCCTTGTCGCCGGACGGCTGCAGGTCGCGGACATCCCCGTGCAGGATGAAGGTCGAGACCGTCTTCGTGTAGTAGCGCTCGGCCAGCCTGCGCGCCCACTCCGGGAACGAGGCGAGCGGATCGGCGGCGTGCGAGCGCGACTTGCGGGCCATCGGGTCTCCTCCGGAGAGCGGCCATTGTAGCCGCGCCGTCGCTACTCCGCCGTGAGCGCCCGGGCCGGATCGAGCCGGGCCGCCGCCCGGGCGGGGAAGAAGGCGCCCGACAGCGCCGCGAGGATGGCGATCCCCATCCCAAGGAGGATGTGGACCCCGCGGAAAACGAAGAAGCTCTGGGGCTTGAAGGGGAAGTCCGGCAGCGCGGTGCGCGCCAGCGCGTCCACGGCCCAGCCGCCCGTGAAAGCGAGCAGCACCCCGAGCACGCCGCCGGCGATTCCCGTGGCGGCGGCCTCGACGAGGAGCAACGAGGCGACGTCGCCGCGCGTCGCCCCGACCGCGCGCATGACGCCGATCTCGCGCGTGCGTTCCCGCACCTCGGCGTAGAAAGCCTGCGCGATGTTCACGGCCGCGAGGGCGGTGATGAGGGTGGCGAGGAGCGAGAGCGCGACCGTCACCAGCTCCACGGCGGCGCCGATCTGCAGAGCCCGGTTGCGCTCGCTCTCGTCCAGCTCGAGCCCCATCTTCTTCACCGCCGCCGCGACGCTGCTCACCTTTTGCGAGTCCTGGGCCCGGAGCAGCACGCTCGTGTAGCTCCCGGTGTCCTGGCCGAATCGGGCGTTGATGCGGCGGACCGCCTCGAGAGGCAGCGAGATTCCGGCGAGCGGCGCGCGGTCGGAGAACCCGACCAGCACCAGCGCCGTCTCGTACGCCTGTGGCAAGGTCTTGCCCGCGACGTAGCTACGACCCAGCTCGACGGGGAACTGGAACCCGACCAGCATCGTGTCGGTGAGCGTAGGTAGACCTCGCTGGGGCGCGAACACCTTGTTGTAGATCTCGAGGAAGCGCCGGTTGAGGACGATCGGGATCGGCTTGCCCTCGCCCTCATCGGCGAAGGGCATCCTCGCATCGCCAGCTACCAGATCGGCGGGAACGCCCGATCCGACGAGCTCGAGGCCCATGTGCAGCTCGCGCCCGAAGAAGAGGCCGTTGTAGCGGGTCACCGCCGGAATCCGCAGCGCGAGCCTCGGATACGCTGCGGCGACGCCGGGCAGGGCGCGCAGCCGAGCCACCAGCGCTTCGTCGAGCTTCATCTCGCCGAGGAACGAGCCGATGCCGACTTGCGGGACGACGACCTCCACCTCGCGTGTAGAGACGGGGAAGACGTCCCCGACCACCTTGCGTACGCCGCGACCCATGGCGAGGAAGAAGACGAGGCAACCGATCCCGAGCGCCACTCCGCCCGCGCTGACGAGCAATGCGCCGAGCTCCCGCGCCAGGTTCCCGCGGGCGAGCCGCCACAAGCGAGCGGGCCTCATGCGGAACCCTCGAGCGTCGGATCCGCCGCCAGCTCGCCCCGTTCCAGCACCAGGACGCGGCTCGCGGCGCGCGACATGCGCTTCTCGTGCGTGACTACCAGCAGCGTCATTCCTTCCCGGTGCAGGCGCTGGAACAGATCGATGATCCCCTGCCCGGTACGCGCGTCGAGGTTCCCGGTGGGCTCGTCGGCGAGCAGCAGCGGCGGCTTGGCGACGAGCGCGCGGGCGATCGCCACCCGCTGCCTTTCGCCGCCCGAGAGCGCGGTGGGACGCGCGGATGCCTTGTCGGAAAGCCCTACCGTGGCGAGGGCCTCGCTCGCGCGGGCATGGGCATCGGGAACGCCGTCGCCGAAGAAGTCGGGGAGGAGCACGTTCTCCAGCGCGGAGAGGGAGGAGAGCAGGTTGAAGGACTGGAAGACGAATCCGATCTGCGCGTGGCGCAGCGCGGAGAGCTCCGGATCGTCGAGCCCGCGCAGGTCCCGCCCGAGGATCTTCACCTCTCCCGCGTACTCGCGATCGAGTCCGCCGAGGATGTGCAAGAGCGACGACTTGCCGGTGCCGCTCTGGCCCTCGACCGCGACGAACTCGCCGCGCCCGACTTCGAGATCGAGGGCGCGGAAGAGCTCGGTGCGGGCTCCGCCCGGCTCGCGGGGAGGGTACGACTTCTGCAGCCCGCGCAGCTCGATCACGTTCCCGTTCATCGCTGCCCCGCGGGAGCAATCGCGACGTCGATGTCCGCGCGCAGGCCGCGATCGGTCGGAATCGCCGCCGCGGTCGCGCGCAGCGCCGAGAGCGGCTCGATGATCTGACCGACGACGGACCGGGCGACGTACGCCTGGGGACCCGATCCGTACGTCGCGTCGGGCAACGAGCGGACGCGGGCAGCGAGCGCGGCGAGATCGACACGGACCGCGGCCCCCGGATCCTGGGCGAGCACCGGCGGAAGGGAGGGATCGCGAGCGGCCGCAAGGATACCGCTCAGCTCGCGTGCGCCATAGCCGCCCGCGAGCCAGGCGACCTTCTGGCCCGCAACGGTGGCGAGGCCGAACCGAGGCCCTTCGCCTCCCGCGTACCGGACCTGCCAGCCGTCGGAGGTGCGCTGGACCTTGGCCCCAGCTTTGGGGAGCGCGGCGGCCAGCGATTGGAGCGCGCGGGAAAGTCGCGTCTCGTCGGCGACGGGCGCGAGCGCGAGCAGTTGCAAGGACTCGAACGGGCTCCGCGTCCGCCAGTCGAAGATGCCGTAATCGACCAGCGCGCCGAGCTTCGCCGAGGGCGAAAGACCGATTGCCAGCGCGGCTCCAGGCGCGAGCGCGGGGGCGATGTCTCGCAGCGGATCGACACCGCCGGCCGCCAACGAATCCATCGCCTGGGCGATCTCCGGGATCCGCCGCGCCTGCCGCAGCACCTCCGCGGGTTGCAGCCCGAGCCGCATCCGCACCGGTGCATCGGCGGGAAGAAGCGCCGCGAGCCCGCCCGCGCCGCCCGGAAGCGCCGCGCGGATCTTCGCCACTTCGTCGCCGGTCCCGCGGTAGGAGATCTTCGCCGACACCCCGGCCGAGGTACCGGTGAGCCCTATCGTGGTCTCGCCGGGAAGCGTTCCCGCGAGGGTCCGGGCCGCGGTCCCGCGAAAGCCGAGCGTCCCTTCCGCCGCGAGCACGGTCAAATCCTGTGGCCCGATGTCCTCACGAGCGCCGCGGAGGCGATCGCCCGAGGAGAGCGATTCCTCCGCCTTTCGCGCCGCCGCGCTCGCCACTTCCGCGGCCGGGTCGGGCCCGCGGGCGACGACGGCATACCCGCGCACGAATCCGTGCGCGATCTTCTCGATGACTCCAGGCCGCGAGTAGATCGTCACGCGGGTGCCCGATCTGTTTTCCTCCGAGCGCTCTGCGAAGCCCGCCCTCTCACGGAGGATGCGGTCGAGCGTCTTCGCGAACGCGTCCTGGTTCGCGACCGGAAGCGCGGCGACCCAGCCCGGGCGCGGATTGCCCTGGGTCACGGCCACGGCGGCGCCGCGGTCGGGATCGAGCCCCGCGGAGGTGAGCCCGTCGCGGGTGAGCGGATCGAATCCGAGCTGCGCCGCGGTGCCGCGCCGGTTGGCCTCCAGCTGCTCGCCCCCCGGGATCCGGGCCGCGCGGGCGAACAGCTCGGAAAGATGCTGCGCGAGGGAGGCCAGTGGCGCGGTGATCACGGCAGCCACCGGACGCGGCGGGAGCAGCTCCTCGGCGGCCTTGGCGTTGGCCGCGCGGCGCGAGCAACCGGCCTCCGAGCAAATGGACGCGAGAGCGAGCGCGCAAATCCAACGGGCGGTCTTGCCCCCTCCGCGCCCCCGCGCGTCGAACATGGCGGCCGCTTCTACCGTCCCCGCCGCGATCGGACCATGCGCTGGAAGCGCGAACTGCGGGTCATGTTCCAAAGGTAGACGCCTTCCAGCGCCGCTCCGGCGAGCAGGATCGGGCCGGAAAAGGGCAACATCGCCGCCCCCACGAGCACCGCGCCGATCCCGATCAGGTTCGGCTTCATGAGGAAGGCTTCCTTCGCGAACGGCAAGGCTAGACGCCGACCTTGGTGCCCGGCCCGAGGGTCTTCGCGCCGCCGGCCGACTCGGCGGGGGCCTCGAGGCCCATCTCCTGCTTGAACTGCTTGAGCAGCTCGGTAGCGCGGATCTTCTCCGCCTCCTCCTCGATCTTGATGCCCTGGGTATCGACGTTGGAGAGGGCCATGTCCATGCGCGCCTCGTTGACGGCGGTCTGCTCCTGGATCTTCTGCAGCATCTCGTCGTGGGTGGCGTCGATGCCCGCGACCTGGAAGCTCTCCATCGCGTCGGCGACCTTGCTCTGCCACTTCGCCCGCCGCGCGTCGCGCAGGGCCTGCATCGCCTCGGCGGTCTTGCGATCCTTCTCGCGCATGAACGCCTGCTTCACTTGCAAGGCCTTGTCATAGGCCTGCCGGGCGGCGCTCAGCTGCTGCTCGTTGCGCAGGAGCGCGGACTTCACCGTCTGGAGCTGCGTCGCGTAGGTGGTCGCGATGTCCTCGCGGCTCGCCTGGAGCGCCGCCTTGATCTTGGAAGTGATCTCGACGGAGTCGTTCTTGTACTTCTGGTTTTCCTTCTCCAGCAGCGTGACGTTCGCCTTCACCATCGCGATCGATTCGTTCATCTTCGGGACCTGATCGTTCAGGTCGCGAATGTTCTGCTCGAGGATGAGCTCGGGATCCTCGGCTGCCGAAACCATCCAGCCGAAAACCGAGCGAAAAGCGCGCTTCATACGCTGCCACATGAACGGAATCCTCGCGGTGGATTGTGCCGAAAGGCGCGAGACAGTAAGCACGGTTCCCCATGGCTGGCAAGGACGCGCGCGCTCTCGATCCGGCCTCCTTGGCGCACGGTTGCGCGCTCCCTTCCGAGGTATTTCCCGACTGGAAAGCTTGCTTTGGCCGCAGCGCTCCCCTCGAATTGGAGATCGGGCCCGGTCACGGACACTTCGCCCTCGATCATGCCGCGGGCAATCCCTTCCTGGACCTCGTCTGCATCGAGACGAGGCGGGTAGACTGCGAGCTCATCCGGGAGCGCGCCAGGGAGCGCGGCCTCGCGAATCTCATCGTCCTGCAAGGCGACGCGAAGCTTCTCTTGCCCCGCCTCTTTCCGCCCGGGTCGCTGTCGGGCTTGCATGTGCAATTTCCCGATCCCTGGTGGAAGAGGCGGCACCGCAAGCGCCGCATGGTCGACGCGGAGCTCGCCCTGCGGATGCGGACGCTCTTGCGCCCGGGCGGTGCCGTGGACTTCCGCACCGATGTCCCCGCCTACGCGCAAGCCGCCCTCGGGGTCTGGGAAGAGACGGGCTTCGAAAACGCCGCCGGAAAGGGAAAGCTCTGGACCGATCCGCCGGAGGTGCTTTCGACGCGCGAGCGGCGTTACCTCGTGACCGGGCAGCCCGTCTTCCGCGCGCGGTTCGTGAATCCGGGACCTCCGGAAGGGGAGCTTGCTCTCAGCGCAACCGGGCGCGACTGGACCGATGTGCGGCGCAAATGAACGGCCGCGATTGCACGCCGCTGCCCCCTGGGTCATCTTCCGCGCCTCATGCGGCTCTTGCTGGTCCTTCTTCTCGTCGCCGCTTGCACTCCGCAAAGGCCTCCGCCGCCCGGCGCTGCCGGTCCCGTCGAGGCAGCCAAGGAGTTCGCCGCTGCCGTCCAGCGCGGCGACGCAGCCACGGCCTCCCAGCTTCTCTCCGCGCAAACGCTCCGCGAGGCGGACGCCGCGGCGGCCCGCGCCCGGGCGTTCGCGGGCGATGCGGGCACAGGTCCCGCGAGCGGCCGCCAGATGCTGTTCAACTCCGCGCTGCCGCAGGGCAAGGTCTCGGTGCGCAAGATCCGCCAGCGATCGGACGGCGACGCGACGGTCGAGGTGAAGGACGAGGCCGGGACGGCCACGCAGTTCCGGATGTTGCTTGAAGGCGGATCGTGGAAGGTCGATCTGTCCACCGGGCAGGAGCTTCGCTAGTATCCGGCCCCCGATGGCGAACCTGCTGCATCCGGACGACACCGAGGAAGAGGATCCCGTGCCCGAAACGCCGAACGACCCCGGTGAGTTCGTCCTCGCCGATACGGCCGATGACGAGATCCTCGCCGGCCTTCTCGTCCGCGCCGCCGAGGAAGCGGGCATCCCGGCCATCCTGCAGGACCCGCGCGACGGCGTCGTCGGCAAGCTCGCCTCGCCGGTCGACTCCTTCCGCATCCTCGTCCCGGCCCGGGATCTCGAGAAGGCCCGGCAATTCATCCGGGCGCGCCGTGAAGCGCTCGAGGCGGATCCGGAGGGAGCGGGCAGGGCCGCCGAGGAGGCGGAGGCCGAGGAAGAGTCGAAGCGCTGAGCGGACTATCGGGCCGCGATCTTGGCGACCCGCGCGCTCGCATCGAGCGGCTGGACCAGCGCCACGCCGACCACCGGCCACTTCTTGAATTCGCGCAGATGATCGACGAAGTCCGCCACCGGGACGTCGATCACCTGGTGCTCCTTTCCGAACGACGCGTGCCGCACGACCATCTGCCCGCTCGAATCCCGCACCACGAGACCCATGTGCGAGACGCGCACGACGTACTGCGGGTCGGCGGCGCGGACGATGAGCAGGACGGTTCCGCGCGGCATCCGGGAGGACAGCTTCTTCGCCTGGTCGAGGGGCACGTACCGTAGGGCGAACTTCCCGTCCGGGATGCGTGCCTCGGCGAGCCGTTTCAGGCCCGGCACCTTGCTCCACTCCTCGCGGCGAAGGACGAGCGAGGTCTTGGCGGCCTTCGCATCGACCTTGGTGGTGATTTCGCGCAGGTACCCCTTCTTCTCGTTGGAAGGGAGCCACTGCGCTTCGGTGAAATGGTTGCGGGTCGAGAAGGAAACCTTCGCCGGCGTCTCGGCGTAGCGGATGTCGTCGAGGATCTCCTTCGCCGAGTCGACCGAGCGGGCGTTGCTCATCGCCAGCACCGTTTCGACGAAGGTCTGGCAGTCGACCTGATCGACGCGCCAGCGCGGCTGCGGCTCGGGTCCGTCGCCGCCCTCGCCGAGCGGATATTGGCCGTAGGGAACGCCGACGAAGAGCGACGAGATCTGCTCCACGCGGGCGGCGAAGTCGCGCTGCTCGTGCGCCTGCGCGATGGCGCGGTCGAGGTCCGCGGGGGACATCGCGACGATCGCGGCCGTCGCGACGAGAGAAGCGAGCATGCCTCGATGGTAAGAGGGCACCCTCGCGCCGGCAAAGAGGATCCGCCGAGGCTTGCCCTCGGCCGCCTGGCCGCGTGGGGAAAAGTGAGGAAGCTACTTCTGGCGGTACGTGATGCGGCCGCGCGTCAGGTCGTATGGGGACAGCTCGAGCTTCACGCGGTCTCCGGGCAGGATGCGGATGCGGAACTTGCGCATCTTGCCCGACGCGTACGCCAGCACCGTGTGCTTGTTGTCGAGCTCGACGCGGTAGTTCCCGCCGGCGAGCTCTTCGCGCACGGTCCCTTCGACCTCGATCCCTTGTTCCTTCTCCGACAAGCAAATCCTCGTTCCCGGCCCTGCGGGAAGGGCCGGGGAGTAGCACACGCCGAGCGAAGGGAGCAACCGGGCTCACCACTCCAGATCGGGAAGCGCGAGTGGAGACTTCGGGACCTTGCCGAGAGCGAAGGTCCGTGCCCGGGCGGCGAGGCCCTGCCCCGGCGCCTCGCCCTGACCCGAGAGCCGCAACAATTCGTCGGCGACGCGCCGGGGGTCGACGTTGCGGCCGCGCAGTTCGTCGAGCGAGACCGAGCGGTCGCGTTTCGCGAGGCGCTCGCCGGCCGCCGAGAGCACGAGCGGAGCGTGCGCCCAGCTCGGGATTGCGAGTCCGAGGGCGCGATAGAGGAGGATCTGCCGCGCCGTCGAAGAGAGCAGGTCGGCTCCGCGCAGCACCTGCGAGATCCCCATGGCGGCGTCGTCCACCACCACGGCCAGCTGGTAGGCGTGGATCCCGTCCGCACGGCGGAGGACGAAGTCCCCCGTGTCGGTCTGCACGTCGAACTCTTGCGGTCCCTGGATCTCGTCCTCGAATCGGACCGCGCCTTCCGGGACGCGGAAGCGCAGCGCGGGCACGCGGGTCCGCCGCCGCTCGCTCCGCTGGGCGCTTCCGAGATTGGCGCAGGTCCCGGGATAGCGCGGGCCTTCGTCGCCATGCGGAGCGCTCGCCGCCGCGGCAATCTCCGCTCGCGAGCAGAAGCATTCGTAGACCCCATCTCCCAAGGCGCGGAGCGCGTTCTCGTAGAGCGGGGTGCGTTGCGATTGACGATACGGACCGCGCGCGCCGGCGTCGGCGCCGGTTCGCGCATCGGGCCCTTCGTCCCAATCGATGCCGAGCCACGCGAGCTCGGCGAGTTGCCTCTGCGCCATTCCGGGCCGCTCGCGCGGTCGGTCGAGGTCTTCGATGCGCAGCGTGAAACCGCCGCCCGCTCGCTTCGCCCACAGCCAGGCGAGCAAGGCAGTCCTCGCATTCCCGAGGTGCAGCTCTCCGGTCGGGCTCGGTGCGAAGCGGCCTCGTTTGCCGTCCATTCGTCCGGTTTCGCACGCGCCGACATGCCCGTGAATGGTTCCGCTGTAGATTTCATCCGAATCGCTCAAATCGTTCACGAAGGAGAAGCAAGCTGCGCATGGAACATCTCGTAGGAAGCTCGATGCCGAAGACTGACGTCCTTTCGACGCGTCAGGTGGCTCAGCTTCTCGGGGTGGGGGAAGCGACGGTCAAGCGCTGGGCTGACGCCGGCGAGATCGAATGCTTCCGCACGCCTGGGGGCCACCGGAAGTTCCGTCTGCGCGACGTCACGGCTTTCGTCCAGGGTCGTAAGTTCGAGGTCCAGGGAACTCTGCCGGCCCGTCTCTCTTCGGATGCCTCGGAAGAGGAGGGCGCCGCCGTCTCGGAGTTCGAGACCTCCGCGCTGGCGGGCGACGCTTCGGGCTGCGTCGCGCAGCTGGCCGCGCACCGCCTGCGGGGCGAGTCGCTCGCCGCAATCTTCGACGACGTGGTCGCTCCGGCGCTCGTCAGCATCGGGCAGAGGTGGCAGTTGGCCAGCCTGAGCGTCGCCGAGGAGCACATCGGGTCGCAGGCCGTGATCGACGCCATCGCCCGGGCGCAACCCCTGGCCGAGCCCCCGGGAGAGCCGAACCGCGCGGTCCGCGGCGCCGCGGTGGTCGCCGCGGTGGCGGGCGAGATGCACGACATCGCGGCGCGCATGGTCGCCTGCCTGTTGCGGGCGCGGGGATTCGAGGTCCTGGCGCCGCTCGCGCAGACGCCGGCCCGCGATCTTGCCGACCTCGTCCTGCGCTGCCGCGCTTCGATCGTGGCGCTCTCCTCTACCGTGCCTCGAGACCTCGCCGAGCTTTCCGAGCAGGTCGGCATGGCCGCGCGCGCGGCCGGCCAGTCCGGCGGGCGCGTGGTCCTGGGCGGGGTCGGGATGGCGAACGTTCCGCTCCCCGAAGGCGCGGAGCTGCTCCGCTCGATGCGCGATCTGGAAGCGCACGTCGGAGGGGCCCGCCCGCAGCGTCACTAGCGACGGTCGCGGGCCGGCGCTGCCTTTCCACTCGCGCGGTGTGGTATGAGCCGGGCCTTTCCGCGCAGGTCGAATGCCAGATGCCTGACAAGAACAAGCTGCCCTCGTTCGCCGACATCATGCACGAGGCCGAAAGGCCACCCGAGCCGGAGAAGCCGAAGACCGCGGCCCCGCCTCCCGAGCCCAGGAAGCGGCCCTCGTCGCCGAGCTTCGCAGAGATCATCGGATCGGTGGAGCTGCACCCGGAGGACCGCGCTCCGCGGCCCCTGCCCTCCCGGCCTCCGCGTCCGCAGCGCAAGGACGAGCGGAAGATGCCGGTGGTGGTCCGCAAACCGGCTCTCGGCAAGGCCGCGGAGGAGCGGGCTTTGCCTGCGACGGGCGGAGGCCGCAGGCCGGAGCATCCGGTCGAGGAGCGGGCTTTGCCTGCGACGGGCGGAGGCCGCAGGCCGGAGCATCCGGTCGAGGAGCGGGCTTTGCCTGCCACGGGCGGAGGCCGGAGCCCGGAGCATCCGGTCGAGGACCAGACGGCGACTCCCCCCGCGGGCAGCGAGGCGGCGCCTCAGGAATCGTCCGCAGAGCCGGCGCAACGCGAGCCTGCGCGGCCCACGCCGGAGTCGGTCTTCTCGCGGCCCTCTCCAGATGAATCGGCGGATTTCGGGACGCTCTTCCGCGAGAGCGAGAAGTCGGGCGAGAAACGCGAGCGGCTGCGCCTCGGCCAGAAGATCTCCGCCAAGGTGGCGCACGTCGGCGCCGAGATCGCCTACCTCGATCTGGGCGGCAAGGGCGAGGCCATCGTCGACCTGCGCGAGCTTCGCAACGATGCCGGCGAGATGGTGGTGCACGCGGGCGAGACCATCGAGGCGTACGTCCTCTCCCTCGGCGACGGCGCGGTGGTGCTCACCCGCAGCGTGCCGAAGGGTGCCGGCCGCGAGGCGCTGCAGCAGGCGCTGGAGAGCAAGGTCCCCGTCGAAGGCACGGTCACCGCGCAGAACAAGGGCGGGCTGGAGGTCGATCTCGGCGGGCTGCGCGCTTTCTGCCCGGCCTCGCAGGTCGACGTCCGCTTCAACGAGGATCTCTCGCAGTACGTCGGCCAGAAGCTCAAGTTCCGGGTGATGGAGCTCCGCGGTGGCAATGCCATCCTCTCGCGCCGCGCGCTCCTCGAGGAGGAACGGGCGCAGGCCGCCCAGGAGCTGCGCAAGAAGCTGGAAGTGGGCGCGATCCTGGAGGGCACGGTGAGCTCGGTGCGCGATTTCGGCGCCTTCGTCGACCTGGGCGGGCTCGAAGGGCTCGTCCACGTCTCGGAGCTGAGCCATGCCCGCGTCGCCCACGCCCAGGACGTGGTGAAGCAGGGGCAGAAGGTCCGCGTGCAGGTCCTGCGCATGGAGACCGACGAGAAGGGCCACGAGCGCATCGCGCTCTCCTTGCGCGCGCTCGAGCAGGATCCGTGGGATGCCGCCCGCCCCCAGCTCGAGGAAGGAAAGAGGCTCTCCGGGAAGGTGGTGCGCCTGCAGCCGTTCGGCGCCTTCGTCGAGCTGTTCCCCGGCGTGGACGGCCTCGTTCACGTCTCGGCGCTCTCCAACCGGCACGTCCAGCACCCGCGCGAGGTGGTCAAGGAAGGCGAGACCATCCTCGTGCAGATCGAGTCGGTCGACGACAAGGGCAAGCGCGTTTCCCTGCGGCGCGTGAGCGAGGACGAGGCACAGGAGGCCCCCTCGGCGCCCCCCGCGCAACGACAGCCCGCCGCGAAAAAGGGGAAGGTCGGCGACATGGTCGACGCCAAGGTGGACCGCGTCGAGGCGTACGGCGTCTTCGTCTCCTGGCCCGAAGGCAAGGGGCTCATCCCCAACGCGGAGCTGGGAACGCCGCGCGGCTCGGACAACAAGAAGACGATGCCGCTGGGAACCGCGGTGAAGGCGCAGATCATCGAGATCGACGATCGCGGGCGCTACCGATTGTCCCGGACTTCGGCGGAGCGCAGCGAGGGCCGCGCCGAGTACGAGGCGTATCGCAAGAAGGCGCCGCCTCCCGGGAAGGGATTCGGGACGCTCGGCGATCTGTTGCGGGCGAAGCTGGAGCAGTCGGAGTCGGACGAGTAGCGGTCAGTCCGGAAGAACGATACCGAGGCCTCGTTCGCGGGCCTGCCGGAGCGCCCGGCTCGCGACGGCTAGATCGAAGATGGCGAGGCCGAGGTTCGCGCACAGGATCGTCTCCTCTGCGCTCGTTCGCGCCGCCGAATGAAGCTCGCCAAAGTCTTCCGGCCAGCCCGCGAACGATCCTTTGGCGCGGGCAAGCTTCATCTGCGACACATCGTCGGTGTAGCGCTGATCGAACGCGCCAGCCGCGGCGGCGCCGACCGAGGCGTCGTAGTCGATGGTGCAGACGAACGCGCCGCGCGCGAAGACGCGGGGCCCGAGCGACGGTGCTGCTCGCGGCGGCCAGGGTGCGCAGGTCACGACCACTCCCGCGTCGCGGCAGGCGGCCTCGGCGGAATCGGCCGCCTCCACCTCGATGCCGTGCTCGCGAGACATCTCGGCGGCATACCGCTCCGCCGTGGCTCGCGAAGGCGCCCACGCGCGGCAGCGCCGGAGCCGGGGCAGGACGAGCTTCAGCGCGGCGAGGTGCATCCTCCCTTGCTGACCCGGGCCGATGACGGCGATCGTCTCCACTCCGGGCCAGGCGAGGCGGCGGGCCGCGATCGCCGTCGCCGCGGGAGTTCGCAGCGCCGTCAGATACGCTCCCTCGACGATGGCGACGGGCGCTCCGGTCTCGAGATCGTTCAGCACGATGAGCGCGGTCAACGCCGGGCGCCGATCGGGAAATACGGAGATCCATTTCATCCCCGCGACGTCGGGCAAGCGCGCCGGCATGGCGTGGAAGAGCGCCCCCGGGCGGGGCGAGATGCCGAGCTTGGGCGGCATCTCGATCTTCCCCTGCGTCTTGGCGGAGAGCGCCTCTTCGCAGGCCCCGATGCAATCGCCGAGCGACAGCCCGCACCGCTCGACGTCGGCGCGCGATAGGAAGAGCACCCGCGAACGGTAGCGCTTTTCCCTGTGGCGCGAGGGATCTAGAACGAAGCGAGCCGCCGGCCCTTGCCACTGAACGTGCGTGCAGCTAGATCGGTAGGGTGGCTGCCCCCCTCCTGCGAGACCCCGGCACGCTCGCGCAATTGCTCCGCTCGGGAGTGGTGCAGCGAGCTACCCGGCCAGCGCCGAGGCGGCGGGTCCTCGCAACCGGCTCGCCTTCGCTCGACGCAGCTCTCGGTGGCGGATTCGGCAGAGGCGAATTGCACGAGATCGCCGCTCCGGCGTCGGCGGGCGGCACCGCGCTGCTCCGCGCCGCGCTCGCCGCCGCCACCCGTGCGGGAGAGCTGTGCGCGCTCGTCGATCCGGAAGATTCGTTCGATCCGCGCCCCGCGGACATCGATCTGCGGCGGCTCCTCTGGGTCCGCCCCCGCGACCCTTCCCACGCGCTGCGCGCGGCCGAGATCGCGCTCGAGGCCCGCTTCTCGCTCGTTGCGCTCGATCTCGCCCGGACCGCTCCGCCTGCCCGCATCGAAGGCGTGCACGTCGTGCGCTTCGAGTTCTTGCGCAAGAGGCGGGCGCCCGGCGAGGGCATCTGGGCCCGCCTCGCGCGCTGCGCGCAGAAGCACGGCGGCGCTCTTCTCGTTTTTTCGCGCGAGCCGCAGGCAGGGTCGTTTTCCTCGACCACCATCGAGATCGAGCGCGACCGCTCGCGGTGGGAAGGCAGCGCCGGCGCGCCGGGCAGGCTCCTGCGTGGGGCCGGGGCGGTTGCTGCCGTCACACGGTTCCGTCACGGCGCCCCCTCCGCGCCGATCCGCTTGCACCTTTGCTGGGAGGGCGGGTGAACCGCCGCCGCATGGGCCATGCGCGTCGCTTGCCTCCTGGTTCCGGATTTGTCCCTCGTGGCCGCGCTGCGAGCTGCGCCCCATCTCGCCACCGCGCCCCTCGCCATCGTCCAGGCCGGCCGGGATCTGGGAGGCCGGGCGCTGGTGATCGCGGCCAACCCGGCCGCCTCCTGCGTCGCGGCGGGGATGACGCTTTCGGAAGCGCGCTCGCTCTGTCCCGGGCTCGACGCGCAGTCCGAGTCGCCCGAGCGCGTCCGCGCCGCCGCCCAGGCCGCCGTCGAGGCGGCATGCGCGGTTTCACCCCGGGTGGAAGAGACGGCTCCGGGCCTCGTCCACCTCGACGCCTCGGGTCTCTCTTCGCTCTTCGGCGACGAGCGCGGCATCGCCCGCGCCCTGGTCGCTTCCGCCGAGCGGGTGGGGCTCTGCGCCGCCGTGGGGATCGCCGAGGGCAAGTCGGTGGCGCTCCTCGCCGCCCGTGCCGCGCTCGCCGACGTCGAGCTCGAAGCTTCCCCGAACGGGGTCCGCGGCGGCGCCTTCCGCGTCGTCCCGCGCGAGGAGCAGGCCGCCTTCCTCGCCGATCTGCCGCTCTTCGCGCTCGCCTCCTCGGCGAGGGTCCCCGGCCTCGACCTCGACGGCGACCTGGTCGAGACGCTGCAGCGCTTCGGCCTGCGCACCCTCGGCGAGATCGCGCGCCTGCCGCCGGGGCCTCTCGCCGCGCGGCTCGGCCCGGGCGCGGCACCGCTCCTCCGCATCGCCCGCGGCGAAGGGGAGGGCACTTTCGTCCCCCAACATCCGCCGGAGCGTTTCGAGGAGGGAGAAGAGCTGGAATGGGAGGCGACCTCGCTCGAGCCACTCCTCTTCTTGTGTAAAGCGCTCCTCGATCGCCTCTGCGCGCGCCTGGGCGCCCGCGGCTTGATGGCGCGCGAATTGACGCTGCTTCTCCGTCTCGAGGGCGGCTCGTGGGATGCGCGGTCGATCGAGCTCGCCGGGCCGTCCCGCGAAGCGCAGCCGCTTTTGCAGCTGCTCCGTCTCTCGCTCGAGGGCAGGCCTCCGGTTTCTGGGGTGCGTGCGGTGCGCCTCTGCGCGGCGCCAGCTCGCGAGGTCCTCGCCCAGTTGCCGCTCTTCGGACCGCGCACCGCGAGCCCGACGCAGGTTGCCGCCGCGGTTGCCCGCCTGCATGCGCTGGTCGGCGAAGGACGGGTAGGAATGCCGGTGGCGCCGGATACCCATCGTCCGTTCGCGGCGGAAGTGGCGCGGTTCGCTCCGCCGCCCGATGAAACGCAGCCGCGGGCAGCCCCGGCGGCGCGTCCTGCGGGCCGCGACGAGGTGCCGCTTGCCGCCCGCGCCCTCCGTCCGCCGCGCGAGGCGGAGGTCCGCTGCGATGCGCGCGGGCAGCCGCTGCTCGTCATCGGCGAGGGCGCCCTGGGCGGCCGGGTCGTGCAGAGCGCCGGGCCCTGGCGGACCGTCGCGGAGTGGTGGACCGATCGTCCGCTCGCGCTCGATTCGTACGATCTGGAGATCGCCGGCGGCCTCCTCATCCGCGCCTCGCGCGAGCTCGATTCCGGCGCTTGGTGGATCGAGGCCGTCTATGACTGATCGCAAACGCCCCCGCGAGCGGCAGGGAGGAGCGGGCTTTGCCCGCGACGGGCGGAGGCCGAAGGCCGCAGCATCGATCGACCCGCTCGAGAACGTCCTCCAGGACCGGACGCCGCCCGAGGCACAACTCGGTCCCTATCCCGCGGACGATCTGGTCGCGACGCCCGCGCCGCGTCCCTCGCTGACGGGAATCGCCGCCGAGCTGGAGGCCGAGAGCAGCAGCTCACGCCTGCGCGCGCTCGCCGATCGCAACGCGCGCGACGAAACGCCCGCGGGAGCCAGCATCGCACGCAAGGCCCGCCGCTCGGACTACGTCGAGCTTCACGCCCGCAGCGCCTTCAGCTTCCTGCGCGGCGCCTCGCTCCCCGAGGACCTCGCCGACGCTGCCGCCGACGCGGGCCACGAGATCTTCGGCGTCGCCGATCTAGGCGGCGTGTACGGCGCGCCCCGCTTCCACGGCGCCGCGAGGCGGAGCGGGATCCGTCCTCTCGTCGGTGCGGAGCTGGAAGTCGAGGGCGCCGGTCTGGTGACTCTGCTTTGCGAAGGGCGCCAGGGCTACAAGAACCTCTGCCGCCTCCTCACCCTCGGCCACGCCGGCAGCGAAAAGGGCGAATGCCGGGTGACTCTCGCGCAGCTCGCCGATCTGCGCCGCGGGCTCGTCGCCCTGAGCGCGGGGACCTCCCAGGACCTCTGCGCGCTCGCGAGCACGCTCGGCAACGACAACCTCTACGCCGAGATCCAGCGCCACCTCGATCCCGAGGAGGAGCGCGAGAACCGCCGCCGCATCGACGCGGCCTGCGCGCGGGGCCTGCGCATCGTCGCCGGAGGCGGAGTGAGCCACGCCTCCGCGCGCCACAAACCCCTCTTCGACGCGCTCACCTGCATCCGGCTCAAGACCACCCTCGACGAGGCGGGGCGGAAGCTCTCGCGCAATGCGGAGCGCCACGTCCGCCCGCCCGCGGAGATGGAGGAGATCTTCCGCGATCTGCCCGAGGCGGTGCGGAATACGCGCGAAATCGCCGAGCGCTGCGCCTTCACCCTGGAAGATCTCGGGTACGAATTCCCCGACCCGCACCTGACGTTCGCCGCGACGCTCGATGGGGAATTGCGCCACCGCACCTTCGACGGCGCCCGCACCCGCTACGGCGGTCCACAGAGCCCGCGCTGGCCGGGGGCGGCGGCACAGATCGAGCGCGAGCTTTCGCTCATCGCGAAGCTCGGCCTCGCCGGCTACTTCCTCATCGTCCACGATCTAGTCCGCTACTGCACGACGGAGAAGGTCCTCGTCCAGGGACGCGGCTCGGCGGCGAACAGCGCCGTCTGCTACGCCCTCGGGATCACCGCCGTCGATCCGGTCGGGATGGGACTCCTCTTCGAGCGTTTCCTCTCCGAGGAGCGGACCGACTCCACCGGCCACAAGGCCTGGCCCGACATCGACCTCGATCTGCCGAGCGGCGACCAGCGCGAGAAGGTCATCCAGCACGTCTACCAGCGGTTCGGCGCGCAGGGCGCCGCGATGACCGCCAACGTCATCACCTATCGCGCCCGCTCCGCCGCCCGCGAGATCGGCAAGGTGCTCGGGCTCCCGCAAGGAGAGCTGGATCGTCTCTCCAAGCTCTTGCCGCACTTCGAGTTCACGAGCGAGCACGACGATCTGCCGAATCGAGCGCGGGAGGCGGGGTTCGCGGTCGACGACCGCCGCGTGCGGCTCTTCCTCGCCCTTTGCAGGCAGATCGCGGGGCTTCCGCGCCATCTCGGCCAGCACTCCGGCGGGATGATCATTGCCAAGAACCGCCTCGACGAGGTTGTGCCCCTCGAGCCCGCCTCGATGCCCGGCCGCGTGGTCGTGCAATGGGACAAGGACGACTGCGCCGACCTCGGCATCATCAAGGTGGACCTGCTCGGGCTCGGCATGATGTCGGTGCTGGAGCAGGCGGTGCCGATGATCCGCGCCCACGAGGGCGTGCAGATCGATCTGGCGAAGCTCCCGGAGGGGGATCCCGCCGTCTACGAGATGCTGCAGAAGGCCGACACGGTCGGCGTCTTCCAGGTCGAGTCCCGCGCGCAGATGGCGACGCTTCCGCGCATGCGGCCGTCGCGCTTCTACGACATCGTGGTGGAGGTCGCCATCATCCGCCCCGGTCCCATCGTCGGGCAGATGGTCAATCCGTACCTCGAGCGGCGCGCGGGGCGGCAGGAAGTGACGGTGCCGCATCCATCGCTGTGGCCCGTCCTCGAGCGGACCCTCGGGATTCCCCTCTTCCAGGAGCAGTTGATGCGCATCGCCATGGTGGCCGCGAACTTCACCGGCGGTGAAGCGGACGAATTGCGCCGCGCCATGGGGAGCAAGCGGTCCCTGGATCGGATGAAACGGATCGAGGAGCGGCTCCGCGCCGGCATGACGAAGAACGGTATCGTTCCCAAGGCGCAGGACGAAATCGTGCAAGGCATCACCTCCTTCGCGCTCTACGGGTTTCCCGAGAGCCACGCCGCCTCCTTCGCGCTTCTCGTCTACGCGAGCGCCTATCTCAAGGCGCACCACCCGCAGGCCTTCACGGCCGCGATGCTCAACTGCTGGCCGATGGGCTTCTACAGCCCGGCCACCCTGGTGAAGGACGCACAGCGACGCGGTGTGCACGTCCGTCCCATCGACGTTCTGCGCTCCGACTGGCTGTGCACCCTCGAGCGCGACGGTCCCGAGGAAGACCTCCAGTTGCGCCTGGGGATGCGCTACGCGCGCGGCCTGCGCCAGGCGATGGGCGAGGCCATCGCCCGCGAGCGGAACAATGGACCGTTCCTGAGCATCTCCGATCTCGCGGCGCGTGTGCCGCTCCGCCGCGACGAGCTTGCCACGCTGGCGGAGATCGGCGCCCTCGGCTCGCTCGCCGTGCGCCCCGGTGGCCCCCGATCGACGCGAAGGAGCGCGCTCTGGCAGGCGGAGGCGGCGGCGCAGCGCGGGCCCGGGTTGTTCGCCCGCGTCGAGCCGCGAGACGAAGGCGATTCGCCGCTCCCCGAGATGACCTTGCGCGAGCGCACGGCGGCCGATCTGCGCGGCACCGGCATCGCCGTGGGGCCGCATCCGGTGGCGCTCGAGCGCGACAAGCTCCGCGCGCTCCGCGTCCGGACTGCTTCCGAGCTCGTCCACCTCGGCGGCGGCCGCCGCGTGCGCGCCGGCGGACTGTGCATCGTCCGCCAGCGCCCGGGCACCGCCAAGGGATTCGTCTTCCTCTCCCTCGAGGACGAGACCGGAATCTCCAACATCGTCATCGATCCCGACACCTTCGAGCGGAACCGCCGACCGATCCTGACCGCGGCCCTCCTCGTCGTCGAGGGCCGCCTCGAGCAGTACGACGGCGTCACCAGCGTCAAGGGCGACCGCTTCTGGTCGCTGAGCGACGCGGTCGAGGGAATGGAGTCGCGCGACTTCCGATGATCGCTAAACGGCCACGGTCTGGGCGCACGCCCGACGCGCTGCTCGACGGGAGCTTTCGCCGTGTTAAGTGGGATCGGTGCTCAGCGCGGTGATCTTCGATCTCGACGGGACCCTGGTCGACACGCCCTACGTGATCGTGCAGACGGCGCTCGCCGCCCTCGAGGAGAAGGGCTGCGCGGGTCCGACCGCGGACGCCATTCGCGCGACCATCGGTCTCCCCCTCAGCATCGCTTTCTCGGGGCTCCTCGGCCTTCCCGAGGCGCACGGAAACGTGCAGGGCTGCGTCGCCGAGTACCGCCGGCTGTGGCGCGAGCGCGTCGTCCCGCGCTCGAAGGAATTCCTCTATCCGGGAGTGGCGGAAGGAATCGCCGAGCTGCACCGCAGCGGGCTCCGGCTGGGCGTGGCCACTTCCAAGGCGCAGGCGGGAGCGGTCACCCAGCTAGAGGTCGCAGGCATCGCGCCGTACTTCGAGGTGGTCGCGGGCTTCGATGCCGTTTCCCGCCCCAAGCCCGAGCCGGATCTCGCCCTCTACGTCCTCGACAAGCTCGGCCTCTCGCCGGAAGCAACCGTGATGGTCGGCGACACGACACACGACCTCCTCATGGCGCGCGCGGCGGGGTTGCGCGCCATCGCGGTCACCTACGGCGCGCAGTCGGAGGCGACGCTTCGCGCCGAGAACCCGCCTTACGTCGCACGGGACTTCGCCGGAGTGCTTGCTATCTTGAAATCGCTCGGCTGAGCGCTGCGCGCGGCGTTCGCTTGCTGTACCTTTTCGCGCCATGCCCATCGCCAGCGTGAACCCCGCCACCGGACGGACCGTGAAGAGCTTCGACGCCCACAGCGACCGGGACGTCGAGGACCGGATCGTCCGCGCCACCCGCGCCGCCGCGAAGATGCGGGAGATGCCAGCCACCGAGCGCGCCCGGCTGGTCGGCCGCCTGGGCGACGTGCTGACGCAGAGGCGCGAGGAATTGGGCAAGCTGATGACGGTGGAGATGGGCAAGCTCCACGGCGCCGCGCTCGCCGAGGTCGACAAGTGCGCCGCCGGATGCCGCTACTACGCGGAGAACGGGCCGCGGTTCGTGGCCGACGAGCCCGTCCAGACGGACGCGCGCCGATCTTTCGTGCGCTACCAGCCGCTCGGAGTGGTGCTGGCGGTGATGCCCTGGAACTTCCCGCTCTGGCAGGTAGTGCGCTTCGCCGCTCCCGCCCTGGCAGCCGGCAACGTGGGGCTCCTCAAGCACGCATCCAACGTGCCGCAGTGCGCGCTCGCCATGGAGGACGTCGTCAAGCAGGCGGGCTTCCCCGAAGGCGCCTTCCAGACGCTCCTCGTCGGAAGCGACAAGGTGGCAAAGCTCCTCCAGGACCCGCGCATCGCCGCCGCCACCTTGACCGGCAGCGAGGGCGCCGGGCGGAGCATCGGCGAGACTTGCGGCCGGAATCTGAAGAAGGTCGTCCTCGAGCTGGGCGGAAGCGATCCGTACGTGGTCCTGCCCAGCGCCGATCTCGACACGGCGATCGAGACGGCCGTCACGGCGCGCGTGCAGAACGCCGGCCAGAGCTGCATCGCGGCCAAGCGCTTCATCATCCACGGCGACGTCTACGACCGCTTCACGCAGGGCATGGCGGCGCGCATGAAGGCGCTGCGCGTCGGCGACCCGACCGATCCCAAGACCGAGGTGGGCCCGCTCGCCTCGGCGCAGGTGCTCGAGGACATCGAGGCGCAGGTGCGCAAGATGGTCGCCTCGGGATCGAAGGTGCTGGCGGGCGGCAAGCGCGTCCCGCGCGACGGGTTCTTCTTCGAGCCCACGGTCCTCACCGACGCGGGGCCGGGCTCGCCGGGTCGCGACGAGGAGATCTTCGGACCGGTCGCGACGGTCTTCCGCGCCGGCGATATCGTAGAGGCCATCGCCCTCGCCAACGCCACCCGCTTCGGCCTCGGCGCCAGCGCCTGGTCGCGCGACGCCAAGGAGATCGACCGCCTCACGAGCGAGCTGTGGGCAGGCCAGGTCTTCATCAACGGGATGGTCAAGTCCGATCCCCGCCTGCCCTTCGGAGGCGTGAAGGCCTCCGGACACGGGCGCGAGCTCTCCGCGATCGGACTGCGCGAGTTCGTGAACGTGAAGACGATCTGGGTGGGCGAAGGTGGGGACGCTTCGCCGATGCGCGCCGAATAAAGTCGCCCGCGGGATCGGCGCTCAACGGCTAAAGTCCCAGCACTGGCGGCCGATTGGTCGTTTTGATGGATCGCCTGCTTTTCGTCGACGACGAGCCGTTCGTGCTCAAAGCGCTCAAGCGCACCTTCGAGCTCGAGGGGTACGAGGTCGTCACCGCCACCCGCCCCGCCGAGGCGCTCGACATCCTCGGCCAGGGACACCAGTTCGTCGTCATCGGCAGCGACTACCGCATGCCGGAGATGGACGGCGCCCAGTTCCTGCAGCGGGCCCGCGAGATCACCCCGCAGAGCTACCGCCTCCTCATCTCCGCAGTCGAGGAGTTCCAGGCGGCGGTCGACTCCGTCAACCGCGGCGAGATCTTCCGTTTCATCCCCAAGCCGTGGAACCACGGCGACCTCTTGCAGATCGTCCGCAGCGCCGTCGACGAGTACCACCTGCGCCGGAACTACCAGGAGATGACCACGCTCCTGCACAGCAAGAACGCGGCGCTCGAGTCACTCAACCTCTCCCTCGAGCGGCGGGTGCACGAGCGTACCCGGAACCTCATCGACGGTCTCGTCGCCGCCCTCGACCAGCGCGGCTCGGAAAAGACCCACTCCCGCAAGGTGGCCGCCTGGTCGTTGCGTCTCGGGCAGCAAATGGGCATCGACAAGGAAGCCCTCGCCACCATCGAGCAGGCCGCCCTCATCCACGACGTGGGCAAGATCGGCATTCCCGACGGAATCCTCGGCAAGCGCACAAAGCTCACGCCCGAGGAGTGGGAGCAGATGAAGCGTCACCCGGAGCTCGGGTATCGCCTGCT
>Ga0209474_10000192_pt1 | contig 74896 bp, 52 predicted proteins | sample GraSoiAngelo_145_FD_185902 | JGI IMG/M metagenome (GOLD analysis project Ga0209474, IMG submission 185902) | Grasslands soil microbial communities from the Angelo Coastal Reserve, California, USA - 14_1009_05_20cm (SPAdes) (version 2) | ecosystem: Environmental > Terrestrial > Soil > Grasslands...
AAGCGTCAAACCAGGGACGGCAAAAGCTTTGAGCACGGAGGGCGCAGTGGTAACGGCTAAAACAAAAGCTTTGAACACGGAGGACACGGAGGGCGCAGAGGTAAACCCCAAAACCAAACGCCAGAAGATGATGGATGGATCGAACGGATTGGAGCGATAGATGCGAATTTGTTAACGGAGGCGCAGAGGTAAAGGCTAAAGCAAAAGCCAGAACAAAAGCTTTGAACACGGAGGACACGGAGAACACAGAGGTAAACCCCAAAACCAAAAGCCAGAAGATGGATGGATGGATCGAACGGATTGCAGCGATAGATGCGAATTTGTTAACGGAGGCGCAAAGGTAAAGGCTAAAGCAAAAGCCAGAACAAAAGCTTTGAACACGGAGGACACGGAGGGCGCAGAGGTCAACCCCAAAACCAAAAGCCAGAAGATGGATGGATCGATCGATCGGATCTGACGTATACAACTGAATCGGGTGCTTTCGTAATCGGTGATCGGAAGATCTTTCAATCAGACAAATCGTGAAATCAACAAATTCGCATGTATCCGTTCGATACGTTCAATCCGTGTTCTGGCTCTCGATTTTAGTTTTAGCTTTCACCTCTGTGTTCTCCGTGTCCTCCGTGTTCATTGCCTTTGCTTTTGCTTTTGCCGTTGCTTAGCAGCCAACCATTCAATCCGTATTCTGGCTTTTGCTTTAGCCTTTACCTCTGTGTTCTCCGCGTCCTCCGTGTTCAAAGCTTTTGCCTTTGCTTAGCAGCCAAGAAGCTTAGTAGCTTAGAGGCTGCCCATGCGCGCTCTCGCCATCATCCCCGCACGCCTCGCCTCGACTCGGCTTTCGCGCAAAGTTCTGCGCGAGATCGCTGGACGTCCCATGCTGGCACACGTCGTCGAAGCTGCACGGCGATGTCCGCAGCTTTCGGATGTCATCGTTGCCACCGATTCCGACGAGGTGCTCTCGGTCTGCAAACAGCACGGATGGCGCGCTGAGATGACTTCGTCTTCGCATCGCAGCGGGACCGATCGCGTGTGGGAGGTCGCGCAGCGAATCCCCGCAGACGTTTACGTAAACCTGCAAGGCGATGAACCTCTGGCGCGTCCCGAGCACATTTCCGCGCTGCTGGCGCCGATGCAGGAGGCGCGAGCGATGGTCTCGACGGTGAAAACCCCTTGCAGCACCGCCGATGCCAATAATCCCAACGCGGTGAAAGTCGTAACCGATCTCGCCGGACGCGCACTCTACTTCACCCGCGCCACTGTTCCCTTCGACCGCGACAACACGGGTTCAGTGAAGCGCTTCAAGCACCTCGGCTTCTATGGATATCGCCGCGAGGCGCTGGAGAAATTCTGCTCATGGCCCGAATCGGAACTCGAGCGCGCCGAACGACTGGAACAGTTACGCTTTCTCGATCACGGCATTGAGATTCATGTGGCGGAGACTCCCTATGACACAGTGGGAGTGGATACAGAAGAGGACCTCAAGCGGGTCGAGGAAATCCTAAAGAGGAGCTAGAGACGCAGCATGCTGCGTCTCCACCAGGCAAGCGAACGGAGCCGACTAGCCTGGATTTGCTTTTGCAAGCAGCTAGTCCCGAGTCGCGTGCACCTCGAGATATTCGGCTCTGATCCTGGTTGTATTGCCCGTGGCCTGATTGTGTTCATTCCACAGCTTCTCCAGATCAGCGCTGAGAGCCGCCTGGCCGTTCTCGTCCAGCTTCGAAAACGCGACCTGCGTGGGTCCAAAATACTTGCGGAAGAGCGCCAGGACTTCAGCGGGAGGAAACGGAAAGTCGAAATCGCAGGTGCGGCGCGTGCAGTCAATCTGTTTGGCGCCCCCGCCGAGGCGCTGGCGCACTACCTCTTCGTCTCCCCACAACGCGGGCGGCGGAATGTCTGCAGGCGGCGGGACATGTTTTGCGCTGGTGCGGAACATCTTGCCGACGAAGCCCATCGGCGTCCAGTTGGCCATGGCGATCATGCCGCCGGACTTGGTGACGCGCAGCAACTCTCGCGCAACCAGCTCGGGACGCGGCGCGAACATGGCTCCGAAAGTTGACATCGCTACGTCGAATGCCGAATCGGGAAACTCCAGTTGCTCGGCGTCGCCTTCGCGGACCTCGACCTTCAGTGCTTCCTTCGCCGCACGCGCGCGTGCCTGCTCCACGAGGTTGGTGGCAATATCCACGCCTGTGACTTCAGCTCCGGCTCGCGCCGCGGGAATCAGCGTGTTGCCGGTGCCACACGCCACGTCCAGCACACGTGTGCCTGGCCGCAATTTCAGCCGCGAGACAAACGCCTCCATCTCCTTCTCGGCATAGCGCGCGATCACGCCAAAGTCGCCCGCCATCCAGGTATCGCGCATTCGCGACTTCAGCGCGGACATGTCTATCGCAGCAGGTTGCATGGGTTTCTCTCCTGGCAAGTATTGGAAATGGGCGCTAGGAAAACGTCAATGGCGGTGGTTGATCCTTCGTTCTGACGCATGCGATGGATTGTGAATTTGCCGAAGGGATACATCCCCGCAGGATGTAACTGCGCGAGCGCTCCAGTGAATACGTGATCGCGGCGAGAGTTAGTGCCGCAACTCCAATGATTACCAGGCGAGCCCGCACGTTGTTCTCTGACGGCGCGAAGCGCGCAATCAGCGCTCCGCAGAACATCCCGGCCAGGAGACCTCCGAGATGGCAGAAATTGTCAGTCGTGCCCGCGCCCATGCCGAGGATGATATTAAAGCCCACAAAGAAAATCAGGCTGCGGAGTTGGGCCTGAATTACCGGTTTTGGCAGCGTGAATTCGCCAAGATAAAAGCTGGCGATCAAAGCTCCGGCGAGTCCGAAGATTGCGCCCGAAGCTCCCACACTCAGCCGCCCCGGATGCAGTCCAGTGCTGGCGAGTCCTCCCGCGACTGCGCTGATGAAGTAGATCGCGCCAAAGGTAAGTGTCCCATATAGGGATTCGCAAAGAGCGCCAAGGTCCCACAGGCACCACATGTTGAAGGCGATGTGAAGCAGGCTGCCGTGGAGAAAAGCGTAGGTAATCAGCCGCCACCATTCCCCATTGAAAGTCAGCGGTCCGAAGTTGGCGCCGGAACCAACCAGCTGCTGCGGAGAAGGATCGGAGAGCAGTCCGCCTCCAACCAACCCCATGAGGATGTAAACAGCGATGTTGATTCCAACCAGCGCACGGCTCAGATTCACGGAGCTTACGCCAGCGCGCTGCCATGGACGAGTGATGACAGGCTGCGGCGCGTCCTCAGGCAATTCGCCGCGCTGCGCAGCCTCGTGCTGCACACACCAGGTGCAAAGCCTCTTCCCAAAAGAGAACCCAGCTAGCTTACGTCCGCAACTGGAGCAGTTAGCCACTGTTAAAGGTGTATCACAAGAAGCGGTGGTCGGCACTCGGCGGTCGGCCAGCCACCCGGACCAGGCCAATGAACCAGCGATCCTGCGCGAAGCTCCTTTTCGTGGCTAAAAGGCAAAGGCTTTGAACACGGAGGTCACGGAGGATTCGGAGGGAAGAACCAAAAGCTCACACTCGGATTGGATGGATGATTGTTTGGTGAATCATCCATTCGTGTGATTGCGCGATCAGCGAAGTCGACTCAGTCGCAAGACATGACGCTTCCATTCATCCCGCCATCGCGTTCAATGAATCCATGCTCCAGCCTTAGACATTTTCCTCCCCCTTCCTCCGTGACCTCCGTGTTCAAAAGCTTTTGCTTTAACCCACGCAAACTCAGAATCCACGCAATCGTCCCGGCATCAGCCAGTACGGTCGGCCAGCCGCCAGCACGAGGCCAATGAACCAGCGATTCTGCGCGAAGCTCCTTTTCGTGGCTAAAAGGCAAAGGCTTTGAACACGGAGGTCACGGAGGACTCGGAGGGAAAAACCAAAAGCTCAGACGCGGATTGGATGATTATTTGCGGATTGGACGGATGATCGTTTGGTGAATCATCCATTCCGTGTGATTGCGCGATCGCCGAAGCCTACTTTCAATCCCAGGAGATGATTTCGCCGTTCATCTTTTCAGGCCCGTCCAATGAATCCATGCTCCAGCCTTTGACGTTTTCCTCCGCGTCCTCCGTGACCTCCGTGTTCAAAGCTTTTGCTTGAGCAGTAGGCAGAGGCATCGGCTTTAGCCGCTGAGCTCGGGTACGGTTACATCGAATAACGTATATGTCGCTCCAAGTCCCGGAAGCGTGGGTCCGATCGCAAATCGTCCAATCGAGGATCAAGTTTCACCAGAGCGAATTTGATCTCATGCTGCTGGTAGGCTTTTGCGCATAGCACGCTTGGTCCGCCCATGGTGGCCCGGGCACTTGCGAATCGCCAACAAATTTACATTTCATGCGCCGGTAAGCGAGTACCGCGCCTCCGGCGCTCAAGCTTCTTGTTTTCGCTAACCCAGGGTTCCTACCCCTGGGCTAGAGAATTCCGCGCTTCGCGCTGGCTTGATGGTTTACACGCGCTCCCGAATCAGCTCCTCATCTCATCGTTGAAAGATCACCTGATCGTGCCGCATGGTCCGCGTACTTGATGTAGAACTGATTTTGAAAAATCTCCTGAGGATCATATTGCCGCTTTAGCCGGAAGAATTCTTCCGACTGCGGATAGGCGCGGTGGAACTGCTCCACGGTTGCGTGGAGGCGGTAAGGCAGGTAATAGCGTCCACCAACTTTCAGCGCCGCATCCACAAGCTCTGTGGTGATGTCTTGCATTTTTCGGTCGCCCTGCTCAGTGCGAGGCTGACTGAAGAACATGACAAACGCAATCATGTGTTTGTCTGCATATCGCAAGAACGTATCTGGATCCTCCTCCACGTCCCTCACAGTCACGTTCAGCAGATCGGCATTGTGGCCACGGATGATCTTCTTGGCCTGGAGCAGGAAGGACCCTGCTCCTTCGCGAGGCACAAAGTATTCATGTAGGATATCGGTCGTCTCCGCTGAGCGGTCGAGGTACCATTCTGGGCTGTCGTTCATCAGTTGATTGCGCGAAAACACTGTTCCCTGCAGGTAAGGCAGGACTTTGGTTTCCGCTTCCCAGCGCATCCCTTTGCCGTAATCATTGCCGGCAGAGCCGCGAAAGACCGCTCGCGCCATCCAGCGTGAATCAGCCTGCACGAGCTGCGGAATGGGTCCCGAATCGGGATAGAACATGTTGATCAGCACTTCGTCGAAGATATTTGCAGGAGTAGTGTTCAGCCTGGCATAAACCATCCTGACTCCCGGCTTTTCGCGAATCTTGCGGTCGAAAGCCTGCATAGCTCGGCCAAGCGGCACCAGGGCTTGCTCAAGCCTGAGCCGTTCGTTAGCAACGACGTGCAGGTCAGCGTCAAGGATGACGCCGAAAAGACCATAGCCACCCAGCGCAAGCGAGAACAGTTCCTTATTTTCAGACCGGCTGCAGCGCACAACCTTTCCATCTGCCTTCATCAGGCGGAACGATTCCACTGTCGAAGCGACCGGCGGACGCCCATACTGCCAGCCATGGCAATTCACGCTGAGCGATCCTCCCACCGTGAACGCGTTGTCAGACTGCATCACCTGGATCGATCGCCCGTGCTTATCCAGATACGGAATAATCTCTGCCCACGTTGCCCCAGCCTGCACGTGCAGCAGATTCCTGGCTTCGTCTAACCCCATGCCATTCAGCGGGCGCATGTTGATGTTGATCCCACCCGGATAGATGGTCTGGCCGCCCATACTGTGACGAGCACCCGCGATGGACACGTGCAGACCGGACTCCTGCGCTCTATGCAGCAACTCGCGCAGCTTTCGTTCAGCTTCGTCAACATTGGAAGGCACGTCCCAGTTCTCAGCGACGCGAGTCTTGTTCATCCGGCTGACGTCATCTGCATATCCATGCGGCAGCTTCTCGATAGCTGCTCTGTCTCTGTAGGTGGTTCGCGCCAGATGGAAGATGGGAGGCCCAATCAGAATCAACGCCAGCGCACCCGCTGCAATTCCGAAAAGGAGTGTCTTAGAGCGAAGGAGCATTTCGCATTGAAGATAGCCCAGAAATAGGGTTCGGGTGTTGCCTTAGTCGTGCCACTGTTGGCCCGGCTTTTGTTTCTACGGTGTAGGGAGGGGCACCGGCTTTAGCCGTGCCGGCAAAAATGCATTCCGCGATTGGGCTGATCCACAGTTGCGCGCCTCCGGCGCTCGATGCCAACTGGCTCAAATGAGGTTCGGGGCCGCAGGGCGGGTTTGGACACTCGCCCTGCCAGCCTAGTTCACCCACTTCGTTTGCTCCATCGCTCGGATGTACTCGATGACCGACTCTGACCAGCCATCGATGTGCGTCCACTTGCCGTAGCCCACGCCGTTCTTGTAGCTGGCCACGTTGATTACGTAGCCCTTGCCGCGCGGCGCGGGAACGGTGTCGTGCGCCTGCTCGTCGGTGATCACGATCAGGCGGTCGTAGTCCTCAAGGTGGTTGAGGAGGTCTACTGCCTTGCCCAGTCGCGTGCTGCTGTGAGCCTGAGACTTGTCGATGGCGTCGCGCAAAGCGAATCCACGACGCGCCGGTACCTCTTCCAGCCCGTCCGAGAAGCTGTACACGCCGACCTTCTCTGCGATCTCGCGCAACAGCACTGCAAGACCGTAGGCAGCGTCGGTGCGCTGCATCTCGGAGCGCCGCGACAGTGGAGCGGTCATCGAGCCGGAGACATCCACCAGGATAATCGTCTTGCCCGGCAACTTCTCGGTTTCGGCCACGCACTTGAGCATCGCCTGCTCGAGCGCCTCTTCCCACTTTGGCGCATAACGCGCCGCAGCCAGGAAGCGGAACGGAAGCACTCGCGCCGTGTTCATCGAGCGAATCGCCGAGACCACTAGCGCCTCGTCGACTCCAACCTCGCGAACGTTCCGCAGGTTGCGCAGCAACGCGAGTCCACCGAGCTTTCGCTCACGCAGCAGACGCTCCCACGCTTCGCGCTTGTCGGCGCCAGACGAGAGTGCGACCTCCCACGTGTCGGGTGTAGTCAGGCTTCCCGCGATCAGCTTCTTCCAGACTTCCGCCTGCGCCTCGTCGCGAGGCTTCGCGTGCGAGAGGAAGAGCACGTCCCGCAACTTGATCGGCCCGCCGCGATCGTACTTGGCGAGCTGGTACTCATCAAACTTCGGGAAGGCCGCCGCCAGTCCCTTCTTCACCTGGCCGGAGAGCGGCGCCTTGCCGTCCTTCCAGTAAATGGCAACGAACTCGGCGAGTTCGTCGGCGCGCTGGATGACGCGAGCGAGCGTCTCCGAAACCAGAGCGCGATGCGTCTTGTGGCGAGCCATCTCGCGGACAAGCAGCAATGGCACATGGCGCAGCTTCATCTGCTCGCGCGCCTCTACCGCCAACCCCGCGACCTTCTCAACCGCAACCTTCGGCACGAGTTCGGCGATGCGGCCGGCGATCTCGACTCCGTCCTCGTAGAACTGGCTTTCCCAAAGCAGGCAAGCCAGCACCGAGCGCCGCAACTGCAGCTCCGTAGAAACCTGCCGCGCCGGAGCACCTTCATGCGTGCGACGTCCAAAGTTGAGTTTAAACACGTTGAGTCGTGCCATTGTGGTTCTCCTTTCATTGTCCGCATCGATTCAAGCACCGCAGTGCCGCACCAGCGGGTCCTTCATCTACATCCAGAGCGGCGGAGTACACGACGATGCGAGCGCGCAGCGCGGAATTCTCGTAGCCCAGCGGCATAAGCCCTGGGTGTGCGAAAAAACGAATTGAGCGCTGTAGGCGCGGCACAATCGCTTGCAGCATTTAGTCGCCGGGGAACAAGGCGATGACGGTATTTTTGATCCGATATCCTGTCCAGTTAGACGACGCGGCGAAAGCCGCGACGGGAGTCGAACCCGCATCGTCGGATTACGATGTAACCCTCATCTACACCACCGGCGAAACTCTCGTGCGCGTCTCCCGATCCAGAGCGTTGGATCGTGCGACGACGCCAGCGCGCATCCAAAAACAAATTCCACTATCTCTAACGACCTACCCCTGTGCCGCGCCTACGGCGCTCACTTTTTGAAACAATTGCTTACCCAGGGCTTACGCCGCTGGGCTACGAGAATTCCGCGCTATGCGCTGGTTTGATCGTCACACCGCGTGCGATGGATATCCACGCGACGTATCCTCGCTGAACCGGGAGGAAACTCTAGGCCACAATTTCGTGCTGCGTTTCGATCTGATCGAACCGTTCTTCTCCTTGCTCCAAAGCCAGGAGCAGACCTTGAAACTCTGCCATCGTCGCTGCGAAGTGTGCTTCCGCGAACTCTCGTCCTTCGATCTCCATCGCATCCGGGAAAAACCTGCGATAGAGCTCGATCTTCTGTGACTCCGCAGCCTCTCCCATGAACAGCTTGTAATCGATGCGCCCGGGACGCAGCAGCGCCGGGTCGAGCTCCTCTACTTTGTTGGTGGTCATCACGAACACCACATTTTCGGGAGCGTGAAAACCGTCGAGTACATTGAGCAGCCCCGAAAGGGTGACACTGAAGCGTTCCGTGGAATCGGTCTTCTGATTGCCGGTCGCCGCCTCCTGCTTTCTGCTCCATTCCTCTGCCTCCGGTCTGCGATTTCCTGCCTTCATGCAATCGATGTCCTCGAACAGAATCATTGAGTTCTCGGGCACGTCGTTCATTGCGTTCTTGAGGGTGCGATCGTTGAACTCGATCAAGTTGACGGCATAGATCGACATGCCAAACTTTGCCGCCAAGCCCGAGAGCAACGATGTCTTTCCCGTTCCGGGAGGACCGTACAACAGATATCCACGGTGGTATGGCACTCCGAGCCGGCGGTATCGCTGTCGGGACGCTCTAAATTTCTCGAGATCCCAAATCAGATGCTCTTTCTCGCCCGGCTTCAGGATCACCGAATCCAGCGAACGCGGAGTGTAAGCCTGAACGTAGGTCCAGCCATCGTCGTACACATAAAGCAGCGAAGCCGTCTTCAGCTTCTTCTTGTGGCAAGCCACGACCTCCTCGACGAACAGCTTCAGGAACTTCTGGTCCCTGCCGATGGTTCGAAACGTAAGCGACTCAATACGTCGCATGCCCCGGCCTTGCGCTTCCTCGCTTCGAAGAAACCACACGCAGAACGGCCGGCCCGCATGCCAAAACCAATGCCTCCCCGGAGCGGGAATCAGCGCCAGTTCCTCGCCGCGCAGAGTCGTATCGAGATCGACGCGGCGAATTCGCTTCAGGAATTTCTGCTCCAGGAACCATTCCTTTACCCACACGAATGCCAGGTCATCGTCTTTCACCGTGATCATCATCACTGTCTGGTCGACGAACCACGACCAAAACCGCAACGGTAAGGCGCGCAAGTACACGCCGAGACCGCCGACGATCATCAGCAGCAATCCGCCGGAGGCAAACTGGTTTTGGCCGCTCAAAATGTGATTCAAGAAGTCCAACATAACGTTCGTTTTCTAACCGGAATCTGCCCGGATTTGACGTAGGGAGGAGCATCGGCTTAGCCGTGCCGGCAATCAGCAAACAAGACTTCCGGCTTTAGTCGCTGCGGTTGCTCACCAACTCTGAACCAACCGGAGGGCTAACCTCAGCGGCTAAAAGCCGATTAATCCAGCCGTTCCCATTACGGCACGGCTGAAGCCGGTGCCCCTCCCTAATGCACATTCTGGTCAGGGAACAAGCGGCCACGGCAGGGCTTGCGCCCATGAGGATTTGAACCTCACAGCCCGAAGGCTGTTTCACCTGAGAAGTATCCGTGCCCAATCACCACTGACCGTGTGAGCTACGCTGGGGGAATGAGCAGCAGCGGTATGTCGATTAACAGTCGAAGGAACCGCGGCTTACGCCACCCAGCTATGTATTTTGTTTTGCGGGAGCGCCGAGGAATCGGCTAGTACGACCGAAGCGACGCCCTATAGCAACCGCGCCAACGTTCTGGTAACGGTTGCCCGCTTAGCGTTTTAATTGTGAAATCCGCCAATTCGGGCGTCCTTTCGTAAGAAGATAATTCAAGATGCCATGAGTGCGAGATTTTTGCAAGACCAAATTGAACGGAAGAAAGGCGAACGCGAAGGTCACGAAGTCAAAAGAAAAGGTCACAAAGAAAGCTTCGTGACCTCATCTGTTTCCTTCGTGACCTTCGTGTTCGCTCCTGGTTTTGAAGTACTCAATCTCCCCCATGAGACAGCGCCGCCGTCCGCTCCAGCTTTTCTCAGGAAAACGCGCGGCCATCGATCGCGCGCTTGATGGTCTTGAATAGCACCGCTGAGAGCACCTGGCGGTACGTGAAGCGCTGGATCCACATATCCGCCAGGAGCCAATAATCTTCGTGCTGTCGCGGATCGCGGCGTTCTAACGCAGACGCCGACATTGATTTCGCCATCAACTAGTTGATAAACTGGTCTATGGAAAAGAAAGCACAATGACTACCGTAGGCGCCTTTGAGGCAAAAACAAAGCTGAATGCTCTTCTCAAGAAAGTTGCAAAAGGGGAGACGATTCAGATCACTCTCCGCGGCGTTCCGGTGGCGAAGCTTGTTCCTGCCGGTTCTGAGGAGGCGCAAGATCCGCGCGACATCGTGCGTGACATCCGCGCGCTCAGAAAAGGCGTGACGCTGGGAAAAATACAGATCCGGGATTTAGTCAGGGAGGGGCGACGACATTAGGCACACCAAGAGGCTGGTGCTTGACGCGTCGGTCGCCGTCGCTTGGTGTTTTGCAGACGAGGCTACCTCCTTTACCGACGGAATTCTTGACCTGCTGGCAAACGGAACGACGGTGATGGTCCCGGCGCTTTGGCCGCTTGAGGTGTCGAATGCCATATTGAGCGCCGAACGCAAGAAGCGGCTTACGGTGGCGCAGGCTACGGCATTTCTTCGTCGCGTGTCGGGACTTCCGATCTCACTCGACGCGATGCCGCTGGGGCATGCCTTCAGCGAAGTTCTCTCTGTCGCACGGCAGCACCAGCTTACGGCATACGACGCTGCATACTTGGAACTCGCACTTCGCCAAGACCTTCCCCTGGCCACTCTCGACGAGCCCCTTCGACGTTCCGCGCGGGCTGCCGGCGTGGCGCTGATGTAGGTCAACCCCCGCTGAACGAGGCGAACACGAACGTCACGAAGTCAAAAGAAAAGGCCACAAAGAAAGCTTCGTGACCTCATCTGTTTCCTTCGTGAGCTTCGTGTTCGCTCCTGGTTTTGAAGTACTCAATCGCCTCCATGAGACAGGGCCGCCGTCCGCTCCAGCTTTTCCCAGGAAAACGCGCGGCCATCGATCGCGCGCTTGATGGTCTTGAACAGCACCACTGAGAACACCTGGCGGTAGGTGAAGCGCTGGATCCAGATGTCGGCGAGGAGCCAATAATCTTCGTGCTGGCGTGGATCGCGGCGTTCCAGGGCGAAGGCTAGTGATGACGCGAGGAAATCGATGATCAGGAAGCTGACGAAATAGATCACCAGCTTCTGGAAGGTTGCGGGATTCGCGGCGTAGGGGTGAAAGTGGCGATCGATCAGATACCAGACTGCGCTTACGATGAACATCACATCGATCAGCGGCGAGACCAGTGGAAGCATGATCTGGAAGATGACGATGTTGGGAAGCGCGAACCAGCCTAGCGCGCCGCGGCGGAGCAAAGCTCCACGGTTTTTCCAGACTGCCTGGAGAATGCCGAACGACCAGCGGAAGCGTTGGCGCATGAGGCCGCGGGCGCTTACCGGGGCTTCGGTGTAGGCTAGCGCGCGGTCTTCGTAGATGACGCGGTAGCCGCTGCGCAGGATATTCATTGTGAGATCGGCGTCTTCGGCTACGGTGATGGCGTGATAGCCGCCGGCTTTCTTCACGATCTCGGTGCGCCATGCGCCCAGTGCGCCGGGGACGACCGTGACGGCGCCGAGCAGGTCGAGCGCGCGGCGCTCGAAGTTCTGGCTGGTGATGTACTCGAGAGCCTGCCAGCGGGTCCAGATGTTCACGCGATTTCCCACTTTGGCATTGCCGGCCACGGCGCCGATGCTGCGATCGGCAAAATGCGGAATCAGGCGGGCGATGGCTTCGCGGGCGATTACCGTATCGGCGTCGATGCCGATGTAGAAATCTTCGGGCACTTGCTCGAGGCCGTAATTCAGAGCTTCAGCTTTGCCGGAATTGGGCTTGGTGAGAACTACTACTTTCCCGGCGCTAATTTCATTTTGGAACTTGCTGGTGGCGATCTCGAGCGTCCGATCCTTCGAGCCGTCGTCAATGACGATGACGCGCAGGTTGCGATAGCTCGACGCCAGCACCGAGCGAATCGTGCGCTCGATGACTTTCTCTTCGTTATATGCGGGGATCAACACTGCGATCGCCGGCCTGAAGGCGGGATCGAGGTTTTGCGACGACGAGCCCCGAATGCGGTCGATGGTGGCGAGCGCGCCAATAATAAGGAGGCGTCCGGTCATGAGGATGTCGCCGAGGAAGAAGATCATCTGCACGCCGATGAGGACGATGCTGAACATCCAGAAGGCCAGGTTATCGACGCGCGCTGCCCACACTTCGCGCGGCGTGGTGAGCGGCGGCATCACCTGGGCGCGGGTCTGGTCGATGAGTTTCGAAACGGGAACGATCTCGTAGCCGCGGGCGCGGATGCCGTCGATGATCAGCGGGAGGGCTCTCACGGTCTGCGAGCGGTCTCCGCCGCCGTCGTGAAGAAGAATGATGTTGCCCTTGTCGAGATCTTTGAAGACGTTTTCGGCGATCTCGGCTGCGCTGTAACGCGGGCTTAGCGACCAGTCGCTGGGGTCGATCTTGTCGCCCACGGTGATGTATCCCATGTCCTGGGTGAGCTCGAGCGGCTTGACTTCGTCGGCGGTGTCGGGCTCCTGGTCGATCGAGTACGGGGGGCGGAAGAAGATCGGCTTTACGCCGAGCTTCGCAGCGAATAAGCGCTCGGTAACGTTGATTTCCTTTTCGAAACGCCACGTGGAGATTTCGCTGATGTTGGGATGCGTGAGCGTGTGGTTGCCGATCTCGTGGCCCTCGTCGTTGATGCGCTTTACCAATCCGGGATCGTTCTCGGAGGGAATGCCGATGAGGAAGAATGTGGCGGGCGCGTGCTTGCGCCTGAGTATGTCGAGTATCTGCGGGGTGTAGGTTGCGTCGGGACCATCGTCAAACGTGATCGCGATCTTCTTCTCTTTATAACCGTAAGCTTCGAGCTGATAGGGATTCGGCAGCCTGGTGAAGTGCTCGTCGGTGACGAGTTCCGTATCGGGATCGACCGTCACCACGCGCTTGCCCGGCGAGGGACGCTGCATGATGCGCAGGATCTCGCCCTGTCCTTCGATGGAAACATCCGGACCAGGGGGAACTTCGGCGAGTTTGGTTGCGGGATCGGAGGCGCGAGGCTTGTCCCAGATCTCCCAAAGTGAACGATCTTCGGAGCCGAGGCGCCACAGCGCAAATGTCCGGATGCCGAGATTGCGCGCGGCGCGCATTTGATTCAACGCGGTGACAGCGTCGAGAAACCAGATCTGATGCGTGGTGCCGTCATCTTCGTCATACGCGAAGTGGGGATTCAGTGAATCGGAATCGAGATCGATAGGCGTTTCGGATTCGGCGGAACGAATCCACGCATCCTGCACGGAGAGGTTGCAGACGTTGGAGTGAGTGCCTTCAGGACACTCGACTGGCTTGTTGCCCCACTCGTATCCGTAGTTTCCGATGGCAACGATGAGTTTGTCTTTGGGAATAACTTTCAGCGCCTTCTGAATGTTGCCGACAAAGAAGCTGTGACTGGCGACCGGTCCGGCTTTGCTCTCCGACTGGTGCTCGTCGTAATTCATAAGGATGAGGCCGTCGGAGTTGTCGGCGAGGTACTTGTAGTTAAAGTCGTCATCATCCGCGGGGACGTTGATGTACATCTTCAGTCCGCGGGAGTGGAGGTCGGCGGCCATCTCGCCAATTAGCGCGTTGAAGCCGGGCTGAGCGGTGCGGGGAAAGTCCTCAAAGTCGACGGAAACGCCCTTGAACTTGGCGTCGGAAGCGAGAAAAGTGAGCAGTTGATGGCGGAAATTTGCGCGTCCATCGGCGTTATCGAAGAAGTCTCCGACGTTGTGAAGCCATTTTCCCGAAACGGGATCAAAGTTATTGACCAGCGGAAAGACCTCGACGTCCGCCTTGGTTTGGCGAATTAGCGGCATCACCTGGTCGTCAACCTGGTGAATTGAAGTGCCGCTAACGACGTCGAACATCTCGTTTGTGAGCGCGTCGGAGCCTTGCATGCGTCCGTCGGGCGTCAAAACGTGCAGCCATTCGGGGTATAAAAGGTCGATTTGACGAAGATATTCCTTCAGTGAAGAGTAACTACCTTTGTCCCAGGTGACGTAAAAGGCTGCGCGTAAGCCTTCATCTTCGTTTAATGGAACCTGGGAAGGCGGCTTTTTGGTCTTGCGATGCGATCCGTGAGCGGCTCCAGCATGCTTTTTAGTGTCGCGCACAGGCTTATAAGCGCGCTTGATTTCCGGCCAAATCGTCTGCGGTAAGGCTTCAGAACGCAGCGCTGTGTACATAAAAACGGCGGCGACAAGCGTTATTACGAGCCCGGAAAGGCGCAAAAGCAGGCGCAGATTACGCCATCGCTTGAGTTGTGGGTCGTAAAAAACCGGCTTGGCCATGCGGAATTAGCGCCCGAGCTGCTAAGCTTTTCAGCTTCTAAGCGTTGTTTATGTCACGAAAAGTGCGCCTGGAAGATGTCAATTTCGCTGTTTAAAGCTTAGCAGCTTAGAGGCTTAGGAGCTTAGCAGCTTGTTTTCGCGCAACAAACGGTACTTTTTAGTCCTTATTCTGCTGGGTTTAGCGCTGCGCGGATACTTCCTTCACTGGCATTTTCTCTTCCAGGGCGACTCATTAGTGTATGGCGATTTGGCCAAAAACTGGCTTCTACATGGCGTTTATGGCGTCACGGACAGCGGGCAAGTGGTGCCGGTGGATATCCGAATGCCGGGATATCCAGCGTTTTTGGCGGCGATTTTCCGCTTATTTGGAGTTGAACACTACGGCGCAGTAGTGCGGGTGCAGGTCGGAATCGACCTCTTTACGTGCTTTTTGATTGCGGCAGGAGCACGCAGATTGTGGTCTGAGCGCGCGGGAAAGGTCGCTTTTGCGCTGGCGGCGCTGTGTCCATTTACCGCAAATTACGCCGCTACGCCTCTAGTAGAGACCTTAGCGATCTTTTCTGCGGCGTTTGCGCTGTTTTTTGCGCTGCGTGCAGTGCAGAAAATGCGCGCTGCGCCGTCCTGGGACGTCGCGCATTCGTTCGCGGTTGCCGACTGGATCCTTTCCGGATTGGGAATTGCAGTGAGTATTTATCTGCGTCCAGATGGCGGGCTACTGCTCCTAGCAATCGCTTTGTACCTTCTTTGGACGGCAATTTCGGCGCGGGAAATGGAATTTGTGTGGGTTGGCGTGCTGCTGGGAGTCGTTTCTTTGCTTCCATTGTTGCCTTGGACGCTGCGAAATTGGCGCACATTACAGCAAATCGAGCCATTAGCGCCCTTTTACGCGGAAATGCCGGGCGAATACGTGCCCAAAGGATTCAATCGCTGGACGAAAACCTGGATCGTCGACTTCATATCCGTCATGAATGTGTACTGGAATGTGTCGGCGGAAGGTCCGGGAGAAGCGGTTGATATCAGCAATATCCCTGCTCGAACCTACGATAATCCAGCGCAAAAGCAGCGTACGGAGCAGCTTTTCGCTCAATACAATGAGGCTTTGACACTGAGTCCCGAAATGGATCGAGCTTTTGCCGAGCTTGCAGATACGCGTATTCGTGAGCGTCCCTTGCGATATTACGTAGCGCTGCCGCTGGCAAGATTGGCGGATATGTGGCTGCGTCCGCGGACAGAGATGCTGAATCTGCAGCTTGATTGGTGGAACTGGGAGGATGTTCCGCAGGAATCAGCGATATCGGTGGCACTCGCGTTGCTGGACGTCTTCTACATCGTCGCCGCGTTGATGTCAGTGCGGCGCAAACTGCCGGGCTGCGGAATGTTATGGATCTTTATCGTGTGCCGCTCAGCGCTGCTGGCGACACTTCCTAATCCTGAACCGCGGTACACGCTGGAGTGCTTTCCGGCTTTGCTGATGTTGGCGGGGGTCGGCTTGGCAAGAAAGACTGATTAACGTTGGTTAGGTCGTTCCAGCAGTCTTAATCCGCGACTGGCCGATCCGACATGCGGAATTGCGTTCGGAAATGCTCGGAGAGCAGGCCGATGGCATCCCGATTGGCGTCGGCACCGGTCTGCACCAGATATTTCATGGCTTCGACGAGCAATTTCTGGCCCTGAATGTAGCGTCTATCACTGATGCGCGGAGTGCGGCGCCGCTTCGGGTCGGGGACTACGGGGAGGGTAAATAGTCTGGCCAAGCTCGATTCCTCAAATATGCGGGAGTGGATGATGAGAGTGTTAGGAGTCAAAAACTCCATCTTCCGTTGCCCAGTATAGGTGGGCATCTACTCGGATGAAAGAGACTTTTTGTGAAGTAACTGTCAGGTAACGCTCATTAAAACAACGCGCAGTGAATACTGCAGTCCGGAGGACCAACCTCCAATTGAGATTTGTGTGACTGTTTACTTTCCTTTAACTGTCTTGACGCTTCCAGAAGTATGCAACTTGAAAGCATCGTCAGGAACTTTGCCGTTCAGCTTGATATTGGTGTAGTGCGCAATGCGATAGTCGCCAGAAGGCTCCAAGAACTGCTGTTTCAATGAGATGCCGCGCGGCGCGTCAATCCAGATGACGATCTGGCTGAACATATTTTTGACGTTCGGCGCTTTCGGGGCCAGCTCCAGCTTGGCGGTTTTCACGCCATCCACATCTTCGTCACCGCCGAACTTCACGTCGAATTGCTTGAGCAGGTCGTGTCCGCCTCCTCCAAAGCCGAGTACTAGGAAGCTTTGAAACTGGTCGCGATTCTTGCCCGCGTCGTATTCGTTTATCTGCTGGATCCTTGGCTGATAGAGCCGAACCTTGCCGTCGGCGTAAAGTACATACTTCTGTTCCGGCGACTGAATGTTGGCCATCATTTGTGTGTCGCCTTTGCCGGTGCGCCGATAATAGACTTTCCCTTTCTGGGTATCGGTCTCGTTCACGACTTTCTGGTATTGATCCCAAACAAAGTCCGCCTCTGCATTACGGAACTGTCCCGACGCCGTATCCATCTGCTTTAGCACAGTTTCAAGTCGAGAATTATGGTCAGCCGCTCCGGCGCTCCTCGTTTGTGCGAAAGCAGGGAGACACGAAAGAATCGCAAGCATCAGAGTGCCCGCAAGCAGGATTTCGCGTAGGTGCGCCAGTGCTGTGCAGCAAAGATGAGTATGAACGGGATGACGCACGATGCGCATGACTCTCCTCTTAAAGGTCTAACCCGAAGAAGCTCTGTTCGATTCGGAGTTTACAGGCGGCGTGCCCAGACCCGATAACCGGTGACCTTTCCCGAATTGTCGCGCAAGGCCTCGTAGCGCGTGATCTCAATGTTTCCGGCAATCGGCGTCAGGGTTTCCTGAAGCGCCTTTTGCGCATCGGATTCGCTGGCAGCGACGCCCGACGCGTTTAACTCATAGACAAAAGCATCAGGGCCGGTGGAGCGAACAACAATCTCGTTGGGATGCAGGCGCAGATAGTTGGGGCTGTCCTTGAAGATACTGTGCGGGGTAAGAAAGATGAAGGCGAGGATGACAGTGACCATCACGTCGTAGTGAAATCCGCCGCGCGGGTGTGTCCACAGAATGTAGCTCTTGATGGTCTGACCGGGAGTCAGGAGATGTTTCCTCTATGGATTAGTGTAGAACCGGGTAGCTGAGGCTGGCAATCCGGCAGAACTCTCAGACTCTCGTGCTCGAGCTAATCGCTCAAAGCCACTCGGCCAAACCTTTAAATCCAGCAGCGCGGGCCGAGGAATGAGCAGTGCTGCAGATATCTGCTTCGCTCCTTCTACTCTGGATTTTCCATGTCATTGGCCCAGTTTCGCGTGCTAAACTGGGACCCTTAGTTCCCGGCCCAGCCTTGTCTTGGAGCCCGGTCTCTTCGTCTAGCGATTGAAAGTTTTTCTGATTTTCCTCTGGCCGGGAAAGCAGAATCGAATTGTGAAACGCAAGAATGGCGGCAAGATCCTCGTCTCGATCTGCTGCGGAGTGTTAGTAGGTGCAGCTGTAGGAGCCATCCACTGGGCGATCGTTCCTCATGAACGTGAGCTGATAACGCACATCTTTCTTGCAGACCTGGTAGCGGCGCTGAGCACGATGATCGTTTGCCTGGCGATCCAGCTACGGCAGGAAGAAGTCCATTTCGCCAGCGCCATGTCGCGCGCCGCTATCGTTTCAGAATTGAACCACCACGTAAGAAATGCGGTATTTCCGCTGTGCCTCGCAGTGCAGAAGTCCGGGGACAAAGACGCCTCTCAGCTCGCTAATGAAGCCGTAGAGCGCATTAACGTCGCCCTCAAAGAAGCGACGGCCGATGCCATTTCGGGACGCGCGAGCTACGCCGAAGAGGCGGGAGCGAAGAACGGGAGTCTGCTCATACACTGATGTTTCGTGCCCTTGTAGTCGACGACGAATCTTCAATTTTGGGGCTTCTCAGAACCGTTCTGGAACTCGCCGCGTTCCATGTTGAAACTGCTACTTCCGCCAAACTAGCGACTACGCTCCTTGCTCAAGACAGCTTCGAAGTCGTTCTTACCGACATCCGAATGGAGACTCCGACGGCAGGCTTCGATGTGATTCGAGCGGCTCGCAAGCTTCAATCCCGGCCTGCGATCGCAATCCTCACCGCGCATCCAATCTCACCTGCTGAATGGAAACCTTCCGGAGCAGATGCACTTTTCATAAAAGGCAGCGATCTGATCAATCTTCCCGACAAGCTAAAGACGCTGATGAAGCAACGGGCGCAAAGGGAGACAGCTTCAGAACCTGTTCTGCGGCGCTCCGTGAATCAATAGACTTTCCAAGCAAGCATTTGTGGCGCGGCGGCTTCGGCTGTGGATGCCATTCGCGCATTTCATTTCCTACACGCGACGATTCTTTCTGTTCCCATATAGGGCCGCAGCGCTTCTGGAATCACAACGCTGCCGTCTGCTTGCTGGAAATTCTCAAGAATCGCTAGCCAGGTGCGGCCTACCGCCAGCCCACTGCCGTTAATGGTGTGGACGAATTCGCTTTTCTTTTTACCGGCCGGCCGAAAGCGAATGTTTGCCCGACGGGCCTGGAATGCCTCGAAGTTCGAGCAGGAAGAGATCTCGCGGAACAAATTTTGGCCTGGCAGCCAGACTTCGATGTCGTAGGTCTTAGCCGAACCGAATCCCATATCGCCGGTGCAAAGCGTCACGACACGGTAATGTAATCCGAGCCGCTGCAGCACGACCTCAGCATCGCGAGTCAACTTCTCGTGATCGTCGTACGAACGGTCGGGGTGCGTAAACTTTACTAGCTCGACCTTCTGGAACTGGTGCTGGCGGATGATGCCGCGAACATCTTTGCCATAGGATCCAGCTTCGCTGCGGAAACAGGGCGTGTAAGCGGTTACCGAAATGGGAAGACCATCTTCTTCCAAAGTCTCGTCGCGATAGAGATTCGTCAGGGGAACTTCAGCAGTCGGAATCAGCCACAAGTCATGTTCCTGAAGCTTGAACAGGTCGCCGGCAAACTTCGGCAAATTTCCGGTGCCGTACATGGAGGCCGAATTTACCGCGTAGGGAGGCAGCACCTCGGTGTAGCCATGCTGTTCCGTATGAAGATCAAGCATGAAGTTCGCGAGGGCTCGCTCGAGTTTCGCACCTAAATTCCAGTAGACGGCGAAGCGCGCGCCTGAGAGTTTGGTAGCACGCTCAAGATCGAGCACTCCGAGTTGCTCCCCCAATTCCCAGTGTGGTTTCGGCTGAAAGCTGAACTGCGGCGGAGTCCCCCACCGCTGTACCTCGACATTGTCATGTTCGCTCCGCCCAATCGGAACGCTGGAGTGGGGCAGGTTGGGGATCTGCGCCATCACCCCGCGCAGCTCTTCTTCCAGTTGCGCTGCCACTCTCTCCTGGCGCTCGCCTTGTTCGCGCAAAGACTTGGTCTCTTCCATTAACGCGGTGGCATCCTCGCCTGCACGCTTGCGACGTCCAACTTCTTCCGACTTCTTATTGCGCTCGGCTTTGAGAGTTTCCGCAGCCGTAATCGCCTGGCGCCGTCGCGCATCGAGATCGCGAAATCCTCCTAGCAGTTCTTCGGGATTCAAACCGCGCTGGCGGAGCTTCTCCTCCACTTCGGGCAAGTGCTCGCGGACATAATTGAGATCGAGCATAGGAGCACTAATGTATCAAGTTTGGTCAGGAGGACTGGGGACTCGGGTGATCGGGCCATCGGGTGCCCGATCACCCGATTCTTAATTTACAATTCGCTCGCAATGAAATCTCGATCTCGTCTTTTCCTGGCTCTCAGCTTCTTCCTAATCGCTCCCGCCTTTGGCTCCGCCTATCAGAATCGTCCCAAACTGATCGTAATAATCATCATCGATCAATTCCGCGGCGACTATCTCGAACGCTACTACAATCGCTTTGGCGAAGGCGGCTTCCGCCTGCTGATGGATCACGGCGCCAATTTCACTGACTGCCACTATGACTACGCAAATACCCACACCGCTCCTGGACATGCAACCTTGTTTACCGGAGCGTACTCGGATGGACATGGCATTGGCGGGAACGAGTGGTGGGATCCGGCGCTGCGCAAAGTCGTAACCTCGGTCGAAGACAGTCGTTACCAGACGCTTAAGCCCGGTGGATCAAACGAGACCGGAGTCTCGCCGCATAATTTGCTTGCCGACACAATCGGCGACGAGCTGCGACTCGCCACTGCTGGGAAGTCGCGTGTCTTCGGAATTTCGCTCAAAGACCGCGCCGCTGTTCTTCCTGCCGGCTACTCCGGCAGCGCCGCCTATTGGATTGATCACGAAGATGGCGCTTGGGTGAGTTCGAGCTACTACATGAAGTCTCTGCCACCGTGGATTGTGGCATTCGAAGCGAGCGGCCCAACCAAAAAATATTTAGATAAAGAGTGGAAGGGAGCAGATGGTTCGGTTCTCGACAGCACTGCGCCCGCCATGAACGCTGCCGGACAACGACTCGGATTTTACGATCTGGTGGGCAAGACTCCGTTTGCCAACGATTATGAGTTCGACTTCGCCAAAGAACTTATCCGGCAGGAAAAGCTGGGCAGTGGATCGACGACGGATTTCTTGAGCGTCAGTTTGTCGGCAAACGATATCCTTGGACATCGCGTAGGACCTGACAGTCCCAAAATGGAAGCGATGGCTCTGGCGCTTGATCGCGAACTGGCTGAGTTCTTCGCGTTTCTCAAGCAGCAGGTAGGCCTCGAAAACGTTTGGATCGCTCTCTCCGCTGATCATGGCATCGCGCCGCTTGTGGAAAGCGCACAGACAATGCATGTTCCGGCAGCACGGCTGAACTCAGCCGGCATGGCTCAGGAAATTAATTTGAAACTGGCAGAGCGGTTTCCTCAAGCCACAGGCGGACCACGCTGTTTGCGACCTGAAGACGCCAAGCTCTGGCATCGCGAGAACACGCCGGACTTCGTAGCATCAATAAGCTGGCCGATTGCTTATCTTTGCAAAGACGATTTCGACGCTCTAAAGATCAATGAAGCGCAAGCCGAGCAAACAGTGGGCGAGGTTTTCAAGCAGCTCGGCTCCTTGCCGGCCGTTTATACACGGACGCAGCTCACGGAGGGCGCGGTCCCTCAGACCTCTTATGGGAAGCAGTACCTGCACAGTCGCGCAGAATACGGCGGGTGGTATGTATTAGGCGAGCTGCCGCCCTTCGTCGTAGGCAACGCCACCGGGACTGACCACTCTACGCCTTACAGCTACGACACTCATGTCCCACTCGCGTTCTACGGCACTCCCTTCAAGCCGGGAACATATCGTTCCCATGCGGAACCAGTGGACATGGTTTCGACGTTTAGCACGCTGCTCGGCATCGAGCGGCCGACGCACTCGATTGGTAGAGTGCTCACGGAGGCCCTGAGCACGTCGCGATGATATGGTTCCGGGCCGCTCTCGGCCGGTACACTGCTGAAATATCCAGGAAAGCATTGGAGCACAAGCGTGCCTTCCGCAGATACGATTGCCGGGGGAGCTGCCTATTCCACTCGACCATCTAGATGTCTTTAGCCGTGTACCGGAGGAGGGCGGCCGGAACCACGTAATCAGAACCAGATTTTCTCCGTGACTTCGTGCCTCCGTGGTTAAATCGTCTGTAGGATGAGCTCCCTCGCACTGCCGCGTAGCGGCCCCGACCTGAGCATCACTTTCTGTGGTATCACCTTTAAAAATCCAATTATCGCGGCCAGCGGAACGTTCGGATACGGCGTTGAATTCGAAGACATCGTCGCGCTCGACAAGCTCGGTGGATTCGTCGTCAAAGGACTATCACGCGACCCAATGGCCGGCAATCCGCCTCCCCGGATGTTTGAAACCGCCGCTGGCATGCTCAACGCAATTGGCCTGCAGAACATTGGAGCAGTAGCTTTCCTTCGCGATAAACTTCCCATTCTGGCACGCAAGAAGAACATCGTAGTGATCGCGAACGTCTTCGGCTATACGCGGGAGGACTACGAAGCAGTAATTCGCGTTCTCAACGAAAGCGAGAGCATTGCAGCTTACGAACTTAACGTCTCTTGCCCGAACACAAAGCAAGGCGGCATCAGTTTCGGCAGCGATACGCATGCGTTGGAGGAAGTAGTTTCAAGCTGCAAACGGCTGGCGCGGCGTCCGCTGATCGTAAAGCTTTCGCCCAATGTGACCAGCATTCCTCTCATGGCCCGAGTAGCCGAAGAAGCCGGAGCCGACGCGCTCTCGCTTATCAATACTTTCACCGCGCTCGCGATCGATCCCGAAACGCGCAAGCCCCGAATCTCGAACTTTACCGCCGGCCTATCTGGTCCCGCAATCAAGCCAATCGCGCTCCGTATGGTGTATGAAGCCTCCAAAGCGGTGAACATCCCAGTGATCGGCATGGGCGGGATCGCAACCGGGAGTGACGTCGTTGAATTCCTGCTCGCAGGCGCTGCCGCAGTTCAGGTTGGGACGGCAAGCTACTTCGATCCGTGCGCGACAGAACACATCATCGATCAACTCTATCGCTGGTGCTTCGAACATCGCGTGAGAGATGTGAAGGAGCTGATCGGGGCACTGCAGGTGGAGGCATAGGACAATCGGGCGATCGAGCGAAACACGCTGTCGGCTATCGGCTGTCAGCGTTCGGCCCGTAAGGGTTGTGTGTAGCGGACCAAAACGGCCTCCCGGCAGAACGCCGAAAGCGAATTGCCGACGGCCCCGCCTATACATCGCGATCACCGGCTCTGCGCCATGAGTGCTTCCATCTTCTTTGCTATAATTTAGCTAGTTCCGAGCGGGAGTAACTCAGCGGTAGAGTGCGACCTTGCCAAGGTCGAAGTCGCGGGTTCAAATCCCGTCTCCCGCTCCAATTTCGTCAAGTTCTAGTGTCGACCCTCGCTGTTGGCGAGGGTTTTCGGTGTCTGAAGCCGATTCAGCGACACGGGGCGCGGTACCCAAGTGGTAAGGGAGAGGTCTGCAAAACCTTTATGCGTCGGTTCGATTCCGACCCGCGCCTCCATTTTCTTTATAATCCGCTCGGCTCGTAAAGATGGCTGTCCGCTTTCGGCGATTAGCGCTCGGCCACTTTACTTTTTCGTGAACTAAATGGAAGCCTTAACTGGCCAACTTTAGCTTTCCTGAACGGAACTCTTAACTGGCCGAACGCCGAAAGCCGAGTGCCCGACAGCCATCTCTATTCCGGCAAAATTACAGCCTTTTCCTTCGGAATCGCTTCATAAGCGGTCTTATCAATGTTCAGGTGAGCCATTACCAGCTCGGGAGGCGTGTGCGCCAGCCATTCGGAGAGCGATAGATCCTGATACCTACTTGCCTTAAACATTTCAAGAAAACGCAGATCGGTATTGCCGGTGTTCTCAATGTAGTGGGGCAGCGTGTTTTGCACATAGCCGACATCGCCGCCTTCGAAATCCATTGTGCGGGCGCGATGTCCGGTGGCAAGTACTGTCATTCTGCCCCTGCCGCTGATGAAATACTGCCATTCGTCGGCGTTCGGATGCCAATGGAGCTCCCGCATGCCGCCGGGATGGATGGTCACGATGGCGGCAGCAATCGTCGTTGATGCTTTGAACGTGCTGGAATCGACGATGAGAACTTCTCCGCCTCTGGTCTTTTTAGTTGGAGTTTGCTGACGCGTTCGAAACGAGAAGTCATGAGGAGAGGCGCCGAGTCTTCCCGCAGCGATCCTTTGATCCTCTTGCAGCGAATCTGGCACTGCGGCCTGAAAGATAAAGAGCTCGCCGTTGAACATCTGGCCAACTGATTCTTTCGACATTCCGAAGTTTTTTGCGAGGACCTCCTTTGGCGTGTGGGTCACGATGTCGGACAGCAGCACGGTGCCATATTCCGAGAAGTCGCCATCATCGAACACCAGCAGAAATTCTGCGCCATCAGGTCCGAGTCCCTGGATTGAGTGAGGAATGCCCGGCGGAAAATACCAGAGGTCTGCTTCGCCCGTGTCGCGAACAAAGCTTCGACCATCGTGATCAACGGCCGTGATTCTGGCGCTGCCGTACAGCATGAGGGCCCATTCAGCCGCGGTGTGCCAATGGAGCTCGCGGATGCCGCCAGCCGTGAGTCGCATGTTGACTCCCGCCATTGACTTCGATACTGGCAGTTCTCGCACTGTGACCTCGCGCGACCAGCCTCCCTCAAATACCCGGCGATTCGAAAGAGAGAATGGATATTTGAAGGTCGGCACGCCACCAGCGTCGGTCACTGGCGGAACATTCACATCCGCGTTTGCCGCATCGAGCGACTTGTTGGTTGGACCGGGATCCGAAATTCGATTCGTTCTGCCCGTCTTTACTGCTGGAGCAGCAGATTGTCCTGACGCAACATCCGTAGCTGCGAGAATCCCCGCCACGCCAGTCACTGCAGCCGATCCAAGTTCCAGAAAACTGCGACGGGAAATCTCGGTATTGTGATTGTTGTCGTCCACCACTATGGGCACCTCGCTTGTAGCCTATGGATTTTGCGCTGAGTTTACCGCAGTGTTTCCAGGAGAATGAAGCGCGCCGCTAGTCTATATCCGTGGGACAAGAACAAAGCCAGAACTGGCCAATTTGTCCCGGCAACGATGCGCCCGAATAACTATCTCTGGCGAAGAATCAGCCCGGCCCACCAGAGGACTGCTAGACCGGAGTGCCGCTAAGAATGCGCCCATCATTAGGCGCCCCTCCGGAGCGGGAGAGAACATCAACCCTACTCCAAATCACAAAGAACACAGCGATCGTTATTCGTATCGATAGCCACGTATTCATGAACAGTCACCTACCTCTTTTGCTTGCCGATGAATTGTTTCGATTTCTGACTAGGTGGCATCTGGTTTAAAGCGTCGCGTTTCGTTCTTTATCATCGTGCCTGTGGCAGGGAAGGCATCTTTGCCGCCAGGTCCTCATCTTCTTTCTTATAGTGCTGCTCTACCTTGGCGAACTCCGCCTTCGACTCTGCCGTCTTGCCTTGTGCCTGGTAGATACGCGCTAGTCGATAATGGGCGTCGGGCTCGGATGGATCGAGTTCCATGGCTCGTTGAAGTGCGGCGATTGCGTCAGGGTAGTTCTTCTGCCGGGAGTAGATCGCTGCCAGGTCCATGTAGGCGAGCCGGAGATCGGGCTTGAGCTGGAGCGCTTTTTTCAGGAGCAGTATCGCGCCTTCGGCGTTCTGATGTCTCATCTCGACATCGCCCAGGTAAGCGACTGCCTGGGCGTGAGTTGGGTCATTGATCAGCTCGTTGTTGAATTCCTGCTTGGCTTCATCAAGCCGGTTCGCTTTTAAATAAAGATAGCCAAGTCCGAAATGGACATTCGGCTCCCGCGGGCCGACAGTTGCTGCTGCCTGAAACTCGGAAATTGCCTCGACTGTGCGATCCGAGCCGTCAAAGGCCTCGCCCAATAGCATGTGAATGGCGGCTGAGTCTGGGTTTATCCGCAGAATGTGATGGAACGTATCAATCGCGCACGGATAATTCTTCGTCTGCAAGCAGCTCTGCGCCAATGTCTGCTGCAACTCGATGTTCGACGGATCTGCCTTCGCAGCAACTCCCAGAGTCTTCACAGCCGCCGTAAACTGCTTGGCTCCGTAGTAGCTCATTCCGAGCAGCGTTCTTGCCTGCATATTTTTCGGATCGGCCGCCAGCGCCGAGCGAAACGGCGCGATTGCTTCCTGGAACCGGCCCAGCTTGAAAAGAGCCAATCCAAGATTGAGTTGAATGCCGGCCAGCTTCGGATTGAGCGCGAGCGCTTTGCGATAGGCCCCAACTGCCTCTTCGTATTTGCTCTGTTTCGATAAAACCACGCCTAGGCTGGCGAATGCTGCAGCGTCACGCGGATTCTGCTCCGTTACTGCGCGCCACGCCTTGGTGGCTTCGGGAAGTCTTCCTTGCTGCTCCAACATCAGGGCCTCGGAAGGAGTGGCTTGTGCATGCGCAAGCAGGGCCGAGAAAAGCACGAATGATATGGATACCAAGAATCTCATGCTCGGATGAATAGGTGAGTCTCTCACAATGATAGAGACACAGCATGCCGCAGGCTTGTCTCAATCTCCGTTTTTTAGTTCGCGAATTTGGACAGCTCTGCCCGCCAGACTCAGGACCAATACCATGTCTCTGCGCTGGAGACGGGCAATGTGAAACCGAGGACACCGTCCTGGGTACGCCGTTGGCAAATAGGGAGCCCTGGGAAGCGGCACTGTTTGGGGACGAAACCAATGCCGTGCCTCCGGCACTCCGATCTTTCCTTTTCGACCCAGCAGTTCGTGCTGGGCTTTCTCATACCGTCGCTCCGCGACTCTTGGGCTGGATAGTCAAACCAGCCTTTGCGCCACAAACAGCGATGCAGCGTGCTGCGTCTCTGCCGAATGAACACAAAGAAAAACCCCGCCTGTGGCCGAACAGGCGGGGCGTGCGAGGGTTCTATACAGAGAGGCTAGAAGATCACCTTGGCTCCCAGTTGAAGAGTTCGGGCGTCATAGGCGCTTGTGATCTTGCCCACATCAGTACCGCCGATTGCGCTGTTGACGCCTCCACCGTTTACGTCTCCACGGAATTGGGTGTGGTTCCAAATGTTGTAGGCCTCGAAACGGAGTTCGGTATGTAGACGCTCAGTGAAGGCGATGTTCTTGAAGAGAGCCATATTCCAGTTGTCACGTCCGGGACCGCGCAACGCGTTTTTTCGCATGTTGCCGAAGATGGCGGTTGTGCTGCCCGGTATGAGGTTAATGGCAAAGGCTGACGGATCGAACCACTGAATCGTGTTGTTTCCACTCGACAGCGTTGCGGCTGTTTTCGGGTAGCTGATTGACCCAATCTGATTCGGCCGGACAGCGCAGTTCTGAACCGTCTGGCAGACATTGTTGCCGCTGACTCCAAGGTTAAGCGGCGCTCCCGATTCCATGGTCACGATTCCTGACAACTCCCATCCGCCGACGGTGTTCTTCAGCAGCGCGTTGGAACTGGAGCGGAAGAACGGAACGTTGTAGATGAAGTTGACGAAGGCAACATGCGTACGATCGAAGATCGATGGACCCCAATCGTTTTTCCAGCCGAGATACGGATTCGATGTGTTGTTGAGATCAAAACCATCGCCGCCGGTTCCGGTGGTAGGATCCAGAGCGCGAGACCACGTGTACGCCCCCTGCAGCGAGAGGTCACGTATCTTGGATCGCAGCTCTACCTGAAGTGAGTTGTAGTTCGAGTTCGCGCCGTTTTGGTTTAGGTTGATGCTCTTGTAGCCCAAAAAAGGAACAACCCGGTTGTACTGCGAGGCTGCCGTTGAATTAGTGATAAAGCTAGGCAGTAAGCTTGCATTTGGCAAGTTGAGTTCCTGGCGGAAGCTCAAGTACCGGTTCTGGTTTCCTACATAGGACGTGGACAGTACAGTTTGCCGTCCAAGCTGGTGTTGAACGCCAAGACTGTATTGATAACTGGTTGGATTCTTGTAGTGCTTGGCGTCGAGCTCCTGAAGATTGTTGACTGTTACCGGAAGCGTCGCTGTACTGATATTGGCATTGGTTTGATCTACCCCGATATGCGGATCGGAAAGCGAGACATTGCTTAGCGAAGCCGATCCACCGAATAGATTATTGCCTCCAGCCTGGTACATGTCATTGCCCTGGATTCGTTCGAACATGATGCCGAGCCCTCCACGAAGCACCGTTGTTCCATGTCCAGTCAAATCATAGGCAAAGCCCAGCCGCGGTCCCCAGTTGTTCCAATGATTGTCCACTAGGCCATTGGTTACGCCCGGAGTCTTGCCCGGCACCCCAAGACCATTTGCGTACTGCAAGAGCCCGTTGAGTGCGGGATTGGGACCGGTTGCCAGAGCAGGGCTCGCAGCTGTGCATGAAGAATTCGGAATACCAGCTCCAGAACAAATCTGTGTGCCGTTTGCGTTCGCGAACAGAGGCGCATTGGCGAGATTGTAGAGATCCGGGTAGAAGTTCGACATCTGGCCGTTGATTTCCGCCGTGTGCGGAATTCCATCCCAACGCAGGCCGAGGTTGAGGGTCAGACGCCTGGTGGCTCGCCAGTTATCCTGAACATATCCAAACCAGGAAACACTGTTCCAGTTTCGGTCGTCTTTGAGGGCAGCTTCGCTGTAGCCGCTGGAGAGGCCAAGCAGGAAATCGGCAAAATCGTAGCCGGTGAAATTCCCGTTAAATCCGAAGTTGCCCTGGGTGGTTGTCTGCAATGGTTGCAGCTTGCGGAAGTTCAACCATCCGCCGCCGAACTTCCACTGATGAGTTCCCCTCGTCCAGGACAGGTCATCGCGAATTTGATAGCTGTCGGCAACATTGCTCCATGGCCACCAGTTCGCGTCGTAACGCGATCCTGTCTTTCCACCCGCGTTCAGGTTGATGATTGGAGTGACGTCGGTCGTACTGCCAAACAGCTTATGCTGCGAGAAGCCCGTATCGGTCAACTTGTACTTGCCGGCAGGAAGAATGTTGATGCGATTGCCGCCATAGTTGAACGCTACTTCGTTGAGTAAGGTCGGGCTAATGATATTCGTTGCATGAACGACCGCGCTGTACGAGGGATTGCCGAATGTGTCGTAGACAGTAGGCAGGTTCGCGCCACCGCTCCAGCGTGTAGGAATATCGGTCTGCAGAATCTGTTCTGCAATGAAATGCCCGAAGACGGAAAACTTTTCGTTGAAGGTATGGTCAATCCTGACCAGTTCCTCTTTCACGTTCGTGGGCGAATCCGCGCCGCCAATGAATGTCCGCCCCGAAGTGGGAGCTGGGAATATTCCAGCTTTTAGCAACGCCTGCGCATTGACATCGAGCAGAGATGCGGCGATGGTGTTGTTGGGAAAGGGTTGGCCCGAACTAAGACCCGCAGCGGTAAATTTCGCCTGCTGCGCGGAAGAAAGCGTGGAGAAGTTCGGTACGTGCAGGTTCGTTTGGCCGGTATTTAGAACGCCGCCGAAGTTGAGAGCTTCGTTCATGTTTCCGGCATACGTGCTGGGGAATGGGACATTCGTCCTCAGGGCTCCACCCTGGATCAGATCGCGCCATTCCATGTTGTAGAAGAAGAAAGTCTTGGGATCGGAGCCGCTCTTGAACTTCACTGGCCCACCGACGTTGAAGCCGTAAGTGTTAAACCGCAGCTTCGGCATCTTGTTTTCTGAACCATTCGCGTTAAATCTGGGAGTGAAAAAGTTTCGAGCGTTGAATGCATCGTTGCGCCCGAACCACCAGCCCGAGGCATGCAAGGTCCTGGTACCGGACTTGAGCGCTGAAGTCACGGTTGCCGAAGATGACAGCCCATATTCCGCGCTGTAGTTGGACGTCAACTGCCGGAACTCGGCAATGGCATCGATCGAAGGCATCACAATCGCGCCGGAACCACCTCTATCTGCAGCTTCTGCGCCGTCGATCATGTACAGATTATGGGCCACACGTTGACCGTTGAAAGCAACGTTCTGGTCGCCGCCCATCGGAGTCGGAACCTGAAAGTCTCCCTGCAGGCTACTCGCCCCCGGAGTGAGATTGACAATTGAGTAGAGGCTGCGGCCGTTGGTCTCGAGCTGCGTGATCTGCTCACCAGTGATCACGCTACTGACTTCGCCGCTGTCGGTCTTGACCGCAATGGAAGCCGCTTCGACTGTGATCGAGGTCTGAGTTGTGCCAACCTTCAGACCGAAATCGACGCGCCGGCGGTCTCCTACGTTCAGAACGACGCCGGTCGTATCGGCCAGACCGAAGCCGGCCGCCTGGACCTTGACATCATACGTGCCGATCGGAAGCGCGGTTGCCACATACTGCCCGGCGTCATTGGTGGCAAGATTACGAACCTGCCCGGTCGCCATATTCGTGATTGTGATCGTGGCATTTGGGATGACAGCGCCTGAGCTGTCGCTGACCGTGCCAACCAGTGTGGCTTCCTGCGCGAGGGCCTGAGTTGCAAGTATTCCCAGAAACACACTGAGGGCGAGGAGAAGGTGCCTGCGGCGGGACGTCGCGGCCTGAATAAGTCTCTCGGCATGCGTGGACGAAAGCTTCATTGCCAGCCTCCGGAATGGAGATTTTGTGCTTACGACATATCGACTAAAACCTTACAGATCAAAATCTAAATCGATTTAGATTTTCTCGGCTGGAAACTCTGGCATGGGCTGGGTATTGTTGTCAAATGTTTTTTGCGAAGCCATCTCTCTTTTATCGCAGCTGGCTCGGCGATGCGACGACGTGTGGATTCTACTCGCCGACGGCGTTGTGACCTTGCGAGTTACTGATTGGCGTCTTTTTTGCGCCGGCTGCCAAAGCGCGCGTGGATTCACGCACGACGAGCATAGGTTCCACCAGGATTTCACGGGACTTTTCTTCAGAATTTTCGATCCGCTTGATTAGCGTGCTGGCCGCCAGCTCACCCATCCGGATCAGCGGCTGGCGAATGGTCGTTAATCGGGGAACGTTGAAGGCGGCTTGGTCGATATCATCGAAGCCGATCACCGACACGTCTTTGGGAACCTTCAGGCCGGCATCGCGAAATGCCCGGATCGCTCCGATGGCTGAACCATCATTGAAAGCAACGAGCGCTGTGAAATCGCGTGAAGCCTTCAACAGCTCTTTGGCTGCATGGTATCCCAAATCGGCCATCGTGGTGTTATTGCACTCGGGATACTTGCCAAGACTGCGGGTCAATCTCGGCGCGATCGGGATCTTGAGGTCCGCGGCAGCTTTCTGCACGCTCTCCCAGCGATCGTCCGTATCGCCGTTGCCCTCAGGACCACGGAAGAATGCGATCGTACGATGTCCCAACGAGCGAAGATGCTTTAGAGCTAGACGGGCGGCGCGAGCGTTGTCGATGACGATACTGCTCACGTCGGGAGCTTCCGTGATGTCAGAAACCGCAACCACGGGTACAGGTAGCCGCCGCCCGAGTGGAGTGTTGATAAAGATCATGCCCTCGACACCGCGATCCAACAGCGTGTCGGGCGATTTCTCAATCAGCTCCGGTGCGCCGCGGTGGCTGACAACGAAGTAGAAGTATCCCTGTTGTGCGAGACGTTTCTCAATGCCGCTAATCAGCGATGACGAAAATTCGTCGCCGATATCCGGGACCAGCACGGCGACACAGTAAGTGCGTTTTCCATGCAAGTACCGGGCAAAGACGTTGGGTCGGTAATTGAACTGCCGCACCGCCTCCCAAATTCGTTGCTTCGTCTTTTCTGCAATGGTGGCAGCCAGAGGAGAGTCGCTGATCACGACGGAGATGGTGGTGGGCGAGAGATCCAGATGTTTGGCGAGATGCTTGAGCGTTACTCGATCGCCGTTCCCATTACGGGAGGTAGAACTATGATTTCTTCCCGCCATTGGCCTTGAGTCTTGGTTCCGAGAGTATCACGATTCGCAGCATTAGCCTGACATGCAGAAGCCAATCAGGCAAGCATCGACGCATAATTGTGGGCCCTTTTGTCGCATATTCGAGCGATTTGACGCGCAGGCTATGGGAAGGTTCGAACATCTTTTACCGCATTCCAGAACCATGTCGTGAGAGTAGATCCAAAACCACGCCATAGGCCGGCTTGGGACGATACTGCTGGTCGAAGAGAGTACCCGCTCCATATCCCGGGAAGGAGCGGGTAATCCAGGAGTGGGCATCGCTAAACCCCCATACCTGAATTGCCGTGCAGCCGCGCACTGCCAGACAAGCCCGAACGACGTTGCCGTATTGTTGCGCCTGCCGCTCCAGATCATGCGGATTGGCCTGTCCAGCGCTGTCCAAGGGGAGGCGTATGTCGAGTTCGGTAATTTGGACCTCAAGTCCAAGATCCGTAAAGGCACGCATAGTCCTTTCGAGTCTTGCTAAAGCGGTCGAATCCAGAGCGAAATGACATTGGAATCCGATGCCATCAATCGGCACGCCGCGTTTCTTGAAGTCGCGAGCCATGGCCAGAATCGCTTCGAATTTTGGACCACCGCCTTCGAATGCGTAGTCGTTGTAGAACAGCTTGGCCTTGGGATCAGCCGCGTGAGCGAGCACGAATGCGCGTTCGATGTAGCCGTACGGACCTTCGGCTCCGATTCCGGGTGAGTCATACCAGATCGTCGACCGGAGGCTACCATCTGGATGAAAAGCTTCATTGACTACGTCCCATGCATATACCGACCCGGCAAAGTGCTTAACCACCGTTTGTATGTGATCAGCCATGAGCTGCGAAAGTTCATTCCACGTCCAGTTTCCACTGCCGAGCCATTTCGGGACCGCCTGATGCCATAATAGAGTGTGGCCGCGAACTGCCATCTTGTTCTGTTGCGCAAAACGAACAAGTTCGTCGGCGGGCCCAAAATCAAATTGATCTCGCGCCGGGCGCAGTAAGGACCATTTCATTTCATTCTCGGGCTCAAGCTGATCGAACTCACGCGCCAGCGTCGTAGCATAGCGGCTGTCCTCGATGATGAAGCCCGGTCTGACGGCGCTTCCAAGATGTATCTTGGCGTGGGCAGCGTTGCGCAGAGTTCTCGTATCTGTAGAACTTCCGAGCAGGCAGACTACAGCGGCCACAGGTAAGACAAACATTTCGAGCTGACTCCTTCGTTCCTTTAGTTTGCAGCGCAAACTAGGTCTTGATCTTCTGCTCTGTCAAGTGTTTTACTGAACGGCCTTTGGAGGAACTCGTCCAATCGTGAGAAACCGACGATCTTTATCGATGGTGAACAGTCAGCTATTGGTTTTTCTACTCTCGCTCGTACAATGCTCCGCACTTTTCGCGCAACAATCTAACTCGGATTTCCCTTACAAGAATCCTGACCTGCCGATCGCACAGCGCGTTGATGACCTGATCTCTCGAATGACGCTCGAAGAGAAGGTCTCGCAGCTCGGCCACACCGCAGATGCCGTTCCCCGATTGGGAATTCCTGAGTACAACTGGTGGAACGAAGGATTGCACGGCGTAGCGCGAGCTGGTAATGCCACCGTCTTTCCGCAGGCGATCGGCATGGCGGCTACCTTCGACGAGTCCTTAATGCATCGCATCGGAAATGTTATTAGCACGGAATTTCGGGCGAAGTACTATCACGATCAGCATCCCGACGGCAGCACTGACTGGTATCGCGGTCTGAGCATCTGGTCTCCAAACATTAACATCTTTCGCGATCCACGCTGGGGGCGCGGCCAGGAAACTTACGGTGAAGATCCGTTCCTGACTTCCCGAATGGGAATTGCATTTGTCACTGGTTTGCAGGGCGACGATCCCAAATACCTGAAAACAGTTGCCACTTCCAAGCACTTTGCTGTCCACAGCGGACCGGAGCCAACTCGGCACAGTGTCGATGTTAAGGCCTCGCGTCATGATATGGAAGACACCTATCTTCCCGCATTCCGCGCAACCGTGGTCGAAGCCAAAGCGCAGTCGGTGATGTGCGCGTACAACTCACTCAACGGCCAGCCGGCCTGCGCGAACACCGATCTGCTCGAAGAGCACCTGCGGCACGATTGGGGTTTTCAAGGATACGTAGTCTCCGACTGCGGCGCGGTAACGGACATCTTCAACGGGCATCACTTCAGCAAATCCATGGAAGAAGGCGTGAGTGTGGCGCTCAAGACAGGCACCGATCTTATCTGCGGCAATCCCCGCTCGCGCGTAAAGACTGAGCGCGACGCGATACTCCAAGCGGTTCAGCAGGGCCTGATGACTCAGGCCGATCTGGATCGTGCTCTGCGTCGATTGTTCTCAGCGCGTTTTCGTCTAGGCATGTTCGATCCTCCCTCGCTGGTGCCCTATTCCAACATTGCTTTTGAGGATAACGACAGCGAAGCTCATCGCCAGCTCGCGGTGCAAGCCGCGCGTGAATCGCTCGTCCTCCTGAAGAATCAGAACCACTTTCTGCCACTCGGGAAGCGGTACTCAACGATCGCAGTGATTGGTCCGGACGCAGATAATCTTGATGCCCTGGTCGGCAACTACAATGGAACGCCGTCCAGGCCGGTGACGATCCTCGAAGGCATTCGCCGCCGCTTTTCACAATCGAAGGTGATTTACGCAGAGGGAACAGGTCTTACTGGACCTGTGATGCATGCCATTCCTTCCGACGCTCTTTTCACTGACAATTCCCGAAGAGAGCATGGGCTTAAGGGAGAGTACTTCGCAAACGTCGAGTTGAAAGACGCGCCGGTCATGACTCGCACTGATAGCACGGTGAACTTCGCCTGGGGAGATCAGGGAATTTCGCCGCAGTTGCCGAAGAACTATTCCGTACGCTGGACCGGCGTTCTCGTTGCACCGCAAACTGGCGACTACCTGATCGGATTCGCTGGCCAGGACGGATTCCGTCTTTGGGTGGATGATCAGTTGATCGCGGAAGAATGGACGATTCATCATCCTGCCGACACATTGACGAAGCCGATGCACCTCGAGAAGGGCCACGCGTATAAGGTTAAGATCGAGTATTTCCAAACGATTCGCAGCGCTGAGGCGCGCTTTGTCTGGAGCATGCCGGGGCAAGACGGGAAGGATGCTGTCGATGCCGCGCAGCAGGCCGATCTCGTCATCATGGTGCTCGGTCTCTCGCCACGCATTGAAGGCGAAGAGATGAACGTTCACACCGAAGGATTCGCCGGGGGAGATCGCACCAGCCTCGATCTACCTGCGCCGCAACAAAAGCTTCTTGAACGAATTCACGCGATCGGCAAGCCGATCATTCTGGTGCTCACGAGTGGAAGCGCGGTGGCCGTAAATTGGGCTGATCACTATATTCCCGCGATTCTTCAATCCTGGTATCCGGGAGGGGAAGGTGGAACGGCGGTCGCGGAGGCGATTGCCGGAGACTTCAGTCCCAGCGGCCGGTTGCCGATAACGTTCTACAAATCGGTTCTTCAACTTCCGCCATTCGAGGACTACTCAATGGCCAACCGAACCTACCGCTACTTTCGCGGCGACGCTCTGTATCCCTTCGGATACGGCCTGAGCTACACAACGTTCGCATATCGCAACCCGGAGGTCGACAAGCAGAGCATCGCTGCCAATGAGTCGGTGACGATCTCCGTCGATATCGCCAACACCGGCCGGAGAGAAGGTGATGAGATCGCGCAACTATACATAACCCATAACGGGATTGCCGGAGCGCCTCTGCGTGCATTGCAAGGCTTTCAGCGTGTACATTTAGCGCCAGGCGAGCAAAACAGGGTTTCGTTTAGGCTGCGGGAGCGCGATTTGAGCGTTGTGGATCAAGATGGGAAACGCCGTATTATTCCCGGAAAGGTCAACGTGTGGATCGGTGGAGGACAACCCATAACGGTGCCGGGCAGGCCCCTGCCCCCTGGAGCGAGAGCGCAGTTCACAATCACGAGTGAAGCAACTTTGCCCGACTAAATGGCCGACACATTGCCTCTGGAAAACACCGTGCTACTCTCTGCAGCTTCGAGCTGCACCAAGACGAACAGCGAATTAAACAGTGAATTTTTTCGCATCGGGACAGTAGAGCAACGGATAATTTCTCGCAACTCCCATTATGGCAATCGATTGCAGCGACCTCAACTTCTTCGAGCACACGTCAGAACAGTGAATAACAGCGTATAAACAGCGAATTTTAAGATCGCAAATCCGTTGCTCGCCTTGCGCACTCTTCTCCCGGTCCCGGCAGCTTGGTTTCTATTCTGACAAAAAAATTGAGGAGTTGCCAAGCGAGGGCTCACCTGGCAACTCCTCGGTAAGGGGTGCGTGCAAGACCCCTAAACCGAAGAAGCCGTTCCTGGAACTCAGGGACCTGCCGCCCGCCCCCGGCCGGGTGTCTGTCTTCGATACCAGAATCACCGGTCCTCTAAATAGAAATGTCTAACTTCACATCCTCATTCTCGTGACACTAGGCGAAAACCCGCGTGGGGGCTCAATGTAGTTCGATGTGCGGACAAACTAGCTAAGCCTAGAAGCCGTTACTCTCAGGTTTCTTGGGTTAGCTCTCGTGAATTGCAAAAGCTCTTTTCGTGGCTTGCGTTTCGCTGGTTTTCGAAACGCAAGCTCCAATCGAGCCCCTGTTAGAAAATCACTCTAGCCGCCAGCCAGATTTGTCGAGCACCGTGATCTGGACCGAAGAAACCGCCCGGCTGCAGACCGCCGGTAATTGCACCGAACGTCGATGTTGGCGAGCCAGTGTTACACACGGCCCCCAGGGTCGCGTTAGCCGGACAATTGTTGGCCGTCGGGTTGGCGAAGTGAGGCGTGTTCGTGAAGTTGATCGCATCCGCTCGGAGTTGCACGGCGAAGCGCTCGGTCAACTTGATCTGACGAGCCAGGCTCAGGTTCATACCGAAATACCCCGGGCCACGGAACTCGTTACGGTTGGTGTTTCCGAGGTGAGCGTTAGCGTTGCTAGTGATAAGCGGCGCCGCGAACGCGCTCGGGTCGAAGTACCTGCAACTCAAGTCGCTCAAGGCGCAAATGCCGTCGCGGTTGGGCTTGCCATTCAGAACAGTGAACTTGCCGACCAGGTCGCATGTTTGTGTGGATCCGACAGCATTCAAGGCGCCCGGGCAGTTGACGGTGAACGGCAGACCGGTGAGGTAGTTGATTAGCGGGCTGATCTGCCAACCGCCGAGGATAGCGTTGCCGATGCCCGTCTGCGCCCACCGTTCTCCCTTCCCAAACGGCAATTGCATGACGCCGTAGATGGAGATGTTGTGGGTACGGTCATACCCGGCTACCGCACGCCCCTTCTCCCAGTAGGCAGGGAACGCGAAAGCTACGCTGCCCAAATCATCATTGTCGGCGTAGTCGATTGCCTTCGACCATGTCCAGGACAGTCCGGCCATCGACCCATCGTGGAATCGCCGTGTGAGTTTGGTCTGCATCGAGTCGTAGAAGCTGTTCTTGAAAGGAACCAGCCCCGTGATGCCTCCGGTGATAGTCTTGCCCAGCGCCTGGCTCAACAGTCCACCTGCGTTGCCGGTGCCAGCGGGCGAAGCGTTCATGTTCAGTTGCACCAGAGGACGGATGCCACGCGCCCCAACGTAGCCAGTGTCGAGCACGAACCCCTTCCACTCTTGCTGCAGGGTGAAGTTGAAGTTGTGGATGTATCCGCGACGGAAGGGCTGGGGGATTGTAGTCGTACCGATGTTGAGAGGTAACGGGATGACACCGCTGCTGAGATCGGGAAGGGGCGTCAGCACGACGCCCGTTGGAAGTGTCTTGGCGCCGCTCGCGACTGTGGCATTCAAACCAGTAAGGCTTGTTACCGCAATAGCGTTGGAATTTCCAGTGATGTTGTCCACGAACACGTTTGCGGGATACGCGTTGCGGAAGTCGCGCCAGTTGTTGGAATCGGCATTCATGCCGTAACCAGTACGGACCACGGTTGAAGAGGTTAGCCGATAGGCGAAGCCGACACGCGGCAGGAACTGCCCACTACCAACATCAACACCGTCATCCCGCGGAATATTGCCGTAGCCGCCGATCAGCACGTTCCCAGTCTTCAGATCGAGATAACGCAGTCCCTTGCCATTATCGCTGTATCCGAAGGGGTAGGCCTCCCAGCGGACTCCGAGTGTCGCTGTCAGCTTAGGCGTCACCTGCCACTGGTCGCGGAGGTACCAGGCCCATTGAGACCATCGCAGCGCGTTCGGATTCTGTAGTGCAATCGCCTTTCCGCTACGGTCCGACAGACCTAACATGAAATCGGCCCACTGATTAAACCAGGTAGCGGTAGTTCCGGTTAGGGAGGTGGACATGCCGTTGAAGTCAAAAGCTCCACGAGGCGTGTTGAAGGTGCCGACTTGCGGCTGGAAGTGATTCATCTGGGAGTGGTTCCACTCAATGCCGCCGCGGAATCCGTGTCTGCCACGCGTCCAACTCAGGTTGGCGCCGGTAACATAGCTGCCATCGCGGAAGACGAACGGGTTGGCAGGCTGCGCATTGCCGAGATTCAGTCCGACGGGAAAGATGAACCCCGGAAGACCGAAATAAAGGCTTGGATTACCCAGGGTTCCCGCATCGTTCGTGCCGGGAATCCTCAGGTCATTCAGTCCCTTTGCCGAAGTGAGGTCGAAGGTGGAACCAAGCCGCAGACGGGTGAAACCGAAGTTCCAGTCCAGCAGCATGTTCGGACTAAACGTGTGTGTCGCGCCCAACCCTACGCTTTGAACCAAGCCCGGCGCATCGCCGAGCTGTCCACCGTTTGTGGCGTCCCCGACCGCTTCTCCCAGAAGAGGAGGATCAAAAACGAGGGTCTTCGAGAAGCTGTAGCGGCCAAAGACATTTGTCTTATCGCTCACAACATAATTGATTTTTCCGTCGGCGCTGTCGCGATTAAAGAGCGCCGTGCTGCTGCCGACGAAGTTGTTCGTGAGCGTCGATGTCGCGAATTCCTTCGCGATTTGTGGTTGCAATAGCTTGATCATCGCCGACGAAGCAGGGTCGATGCGATTCGGACAGATCATGTTCGGAACGCCATTGCAGGAGATCTGCTGTTTTCCCGCGCCGGTCGCATCGCCGGTGGCCGGGTCATAAATAATCGGGTTCCCGGGCAGATTGCGGAAATCACCCGTCGCCATCGCAGCCGTGGGGAGTGTTCGCGTATCCGGCCCAGCCAACTGCCGCTGCGTGGTGCGCTCGTAATCGACGAAGAAGAACAGCTTATCTTTCTTAATGGGTCCGCCGAATTGGCCGCCAAACTGGTTCTGGTTGTTCCTGTTCTTCTTCGGGAACCTGATGGTGTTCGTCTGGAAATAGTCGCGCGCCGCAAAATTCTGGTCAAAATGGAACCAGTGGGCGGTGCCGTGAAATGAGTTCGTGCCCGACTTGATCTGCACGTTCATGGCGGCGCCGCCAGCCTGACCCTGCTCGGCGTCGAACGAGTTGGTCACCACGTTCACAGTCTCGATCGCGTCCGCTGGCGGGACATAGGCCACATTCGATGGAAGCCAGGGATAGATGTCCTGGGCACCGTCAATGCGCGTGTTGTTCGCCGTCTGTGACTGCCCATTTACGTTGGCGAAGATCGCACGCTGCGGGTTCCCGGCGAGCGAGTTCGTCTCGGCGGGTAATGCTGCACCGGGAATAATGCGCAGCAGCGTCTGGAAATTACGTCCCTGAGAACCTGAAATCGGAAGGTTATTGATCTGCTGAGCCGTGAGGTCGGTATGCACATCGGCCTTATCGGTCTGCAATATTTCTTGCGCGGCATTCACCTCTACCGTAGTTTCAGTTTGGGCAAGGTTGAGCTGAGCATCAGCGCGCTTGATGTTGTTTACCGTGACGCCGACGTTCTGCAGAGCAACTGTCGCAAAACCGGTTGATGTAATCGACACCTTGTAGTTGCCTTGCTGCAAATCAGAGAAGCGATATACGCCGTTGGCATCGGTGGTCGTAGTTCGGGCGAGACCAGTCTGCGTGTTTACGGCCTCGACCTTGGCGTTCGGCACTACTGCGCCGGAAGGATCGGTCACGTTGCCCGTCAGTGTGCCGTAGAGCACTTGCCCCCATGCAGTGGAGGAGACCATCAGGCATACGAGTAGCAGAATGAAACAGGCTACAACGGCTGACTTGTAAGTTGTTGAGGGCCCAAGCGTCTCATGCACCACACTTCGTCTCGTCATGGAGATCTCCTCTTCGTACTGGATACAGCAGAATCCGCGACACTATATGGGCTCGGCCCAACTCCTCTACCCCACTGCTTTCTTTCTGGCCAGCAGAGCGGGTTGGCCGATTTCCAAGCGCGCCGAGGCGCCAAAATGTTTTTGCAGCACGAGTGCGACGGTTCCGCGCAGACGCGCCATGTTTCCTTCCGCCGGGCGAATGCGCGGAGGCTTTCCAAACAGCATTCCGTTTTTGACTTCCGCTTCCACAATGGGAGCGAAACGCGCCCACTGTGCCGTGCATTCTCCAACCACCACGATCTCCTCGGGAGCGAGGCCAGCGACCAGCATGCGCACACCGCGTCCGATTCCTCGCGCCATCTGCTCGAGAGCGGTAATAGCCAGCGCGTCTCCGGCGCTTGATAAAGCGAGAAGATCTGCAAAGCTGAGCTCTTCTGAACCTCTCCCGGAGGCGTGGTAGTAACGCAGCGCGGCGCGGTTGGAGCCGTAAACTTCCCAGCATCCCCGCCCACCGCAGGTGCATGCCGGTCCCGTGGGATCAAGAGCTACGTGGCCGAATTCACCAGTCATGCCGTGGGCTCCGCGCATGAGTTGTCCATTCAGGAAAATGCCCGTGCCGATTCCCTCGGAGATCGTGATTACAACCATGTCGCGAATCTTTTCGGCATGCCCAAACCAGACTTCCGCGAGAACGCACGCGTTAGCAGCGTTCTCCAGCTCCACAGAGAGTCCCGTGATCTTTTCTACGGAGCTCTTCAAATCGAATTCTTTCCATTTCAAATTGGGAGCAAAGATCACTCGCTTGGTGGATTCGTCGTATCGTCCTGGCAGGCTGATTCCGATCCCTTCAAATACCAATTTGGGATGAGCCTGGATCAACTCCTGAACTCGCGCCGCAATCTGCTTCGCTCCCGCAGCCGCATCGGCCGGGGTGGTAAAGGCTACTTGAGACAGAAAGTGCCCATTGATATCGCCGAGCGCGACGGTTGTCTGCGCCGGCCGGATATCGGCAACGAGAATCGCCCGCCTTTCGTTTAATCGCAGAAACGTGGGCCGGCGGCCTCTTGGCAAGCGTCCGGTAGGTCCATTGATCACCCACTTCTCTTCGATCAGTTGTTCGGTGATCAGCGACACCGTGCTGCGCTGCAGCCCCGAGACTCGAGCCAGGTCGGCTCGCGAGATCGGCTGCCTGTGACGGATGAGGTTCAGCACAACGCTGCGGTTAATGTCGCGCGCCGTTTCGCTGGATGCTACTTGCGTATTGGTAAAGTCGAGTCGCCGCATGGACGAACTGTATCCCAGATGCGCCCTGTGAATTAAATTCGCGCCCCGAACTTTATGCAGTCAGCCCAGACATTGTCAAGACTGGGGTGAAGAGAATCTTAGAATTTTCATTTCGCAAAAATCGCTGAGCTGCGCGCTTCAAGTAATCGCAAACTTTTTGGTAAGCCCTGACGGGCTACTCAGAAAGTCCTTAAAATATACGGCTTTATTGGATTTCTGAGAAGCGCACTGGGAGGTGATCTGCAGCGCTGAAGGGGGTCTTCATCCGGCCTCCTTCTTGACAGGCCCTTTTGTCCCGATGTATATACTCGCGGCCTTTTGTTGTTGAACCGAACTAACTGTTCAACCTGTACGGATTTCGCTATTCGAATCTGGGTGCACAAAGTCGCGCACAACCCCCAGGAGGAAAAAGGACCATGTCGTCCATATCACCAAGCGTAGAAAAGATGACCACGATGCCTAAATTTCACAACAATTTCAGTCTTGCAAAACTATCTATTTCGCTGATCTTGGTTCTGTTGGTGTCGGCTACCGCAGTAGGAGCATTCGCGCAGGAGGATACGTCTAATAGCGCAACTACTCCGTTGGTCTACGACGTCGAGAATACCGGCGCGAACTTTGCGGCGCCTAGCTTCCCGAACTTCGCTCAACTTCCAATCATTCGGCCTTTGCCAGACCCGTTTCGGTTTGTCGACGGAACCCGCGACACTTCTTTGGCAAACTGGGAGCGTCGGCGTCAAGAGATCAAGGCTTCCATCGAGAAATACGAAATCGGCCCTAAGCCTGACTGCTCCGACTGCACTATTAGCGCGACGTACACGCCGGCGACGGCGCCGGCTAAAGGTACTCTGACCGTGACTGTTACCAGGAACGGCAAGTCGATGACTTTGAGGTCGGGCGTTTACATTCCAACCGGAATGGGCAATGGCCCGTTCCCAGCGTTGATCGCCATGACGTTCTTTGCCAGCAACTCTGGGTTTAACAGAGGCAGCCTGCCAGCCAGCGTCTTCTCCACGCGCCCAATCGCTAGCATCGATTTCGTCCACAACAACGTAACCACATACGGCCGTCCGAGCGCCACCGACGGCTTCTACACGCTCTACCCTGAACTTTGCGCTGGATCATCTTGCGCCGGCGGCAGCAACTCGGGTCAATACGCCGCCTGGTCGTGGGGAGTGAGCCGTCTCATCGACGGCATCATCCTTGCTTCTCAGTCGTCCACCAATCGGCTACCTGTCGACATCAAGCACCTGGCCGTCACCGGATGCTCCTATGCCGGCAAAATGGCACTCTTTGCCGGTGCACTCGATGAGCGGGTTGCGCTGACGATCGCTCAGGAAAACGGTGGCGGTGGCGCTCCAGCCTGGCGTGTCACGGATGAGATAGAGGCGGATCATGCCTCCGAAGACATCGCCCGTACGGACTACAATTGGTTCGCCAGCCCGATGAGGCAGTTCTCTGGCGTCAATCGTTACAAGATGCCGACAGATCATCACGAATTGATGGCCCTGGTGGCGCCTCGTGCGCTATTGGAAACCGGCAACACGGATTTCTATTGGCTATCCAATCGATCCAACTATGTCTCAGCACGCGCGACGCAACGGGTCTATAACGCATTCGGTATCGGAGACCGCTTTGGCTTCTATATCGACGGCGCACATAACCACTGTGCAACACTCCCCGCCGAGGCCCCGGCAGTCGCGGCCTTTGTCGACAAATTCATGGTGGGCGATGCGGCGGCCAATACAGATGTAGAGGTATTCCCGACAAATCCGCCGCTCACCTACGACTATACGAAGCTCGACTACGCCCGCTGGACCGCATGGTGGGGAACCAATGATCCGAAATTCCCGAACGATTGGAACCCGGGAGACGGTACGGTCGTTTTGGGCATGACTCGTCCGATGACTGTCGATTCTGGTGCGACTGTTTTGGGAGGCTATGACTTGTACATGCCCGACGGCCATCCAGCGACGACGGTTTCTCTGGCGGGCGCAAGCATGAATACCGACGTCTACTGTGCCGATGGCACTTCCTACACGCTCAATATTCACCTTCCTGATCAGTTCTACTCGATACCGGCGAACGACGATTCCTGGTTCCCATCACCCAACCAGAAGAGCCCATCGGTCTGGCAGGGCTCGGCGACGGCCGCCGTTTGCCCCGGTGGAGTTGCGAAGAACGCCTTCTTTAGTGCATTGGGTGAAGGCCCGGCGTTCACGTTTGGAGGGCCTGGCTTCCGAACCACCGACACCACGGATCCTCTCAATGTCAGGTTCCACTGCGACGCCGGCAACAACGGCGCTGGCGGAAGCTGGAGCCCGACGACAATCGTTAACTACCCGCAATAGTGTGTTGGAAGAGCGGGGCGGGATTCCACATCCCGCGCCTCACGCTTCTATTTGGAATCTTTATCAAGGCCCTGTCGTTCAGGCATCCTCCTTGTTCTACCGTCATCCCGACCCCGACCTTGGAGGAGGAGTGATCTGCTTTTTGCTGTCACCAACCACGCCAGGCCCAAAACAGGACCGGAGTGTAATCTATCAAGCTTATGGCCTCGCGCATCGCCGTCATACTCCTCTACCTGAGTTTCGGATTTTCCCAAGCTCTCGCTCAAACGCATTGGGTCGGTTCCTGGGCTGCATCGCAGCAGCTAGCTGAGCCTAAGAACTCCCTGGCTGCCGACGATCTCACCGACGTCACGCTTCGCCAGATCGTTCACTTGTCCATTGGCGGCCGCGAACTGCGGGTGCGTCTATCAAACCGTTTTGGGACTGCGCCTCTGTACTTCAGTGGTATTCACATCGCGAAGGCCGTATCGGCCGGATCCGACAAGATTGTTGCGGGAAGCGATAAGGCACTCAGCTTTTCAGGAAGAGCCGACATAACGATTCCTGCCGGCGCCGATTATCTCTCTGATCCCATCGCCATTTCTGCCCCCGATCTATCCGATTGGGCAATTACATTGCACTCCGACGCGCTCCCTGCGGAGCAGACTGGGCATCCCGGTTCACGTACGACGTCTTATCTGGGGCACGGAGATCAAGTTTCCGCATCTGAGATTCCGGATGCGAAGAAGATTGAGCACTGGTATTTCATTGCGGGAATCGATGTTGCCGCTCCACCCCAAGTCGGGTCGATCGTGACTCTAGGCGATTCCATCACCGATGGGCACGGCGCGACCACGAACGGCAACGATCGCTGGCCCGATGTGCTGGCCAAGCTCGTTGAAGCGTCTAACAAGAAGAAGCTGGCGGTGCTGAACCATGGCATTGGAGGAAACCGCCTGCTGAACGATGGCTTAGGACCGAATGCGCTGGCGCGGTTCGACCATGACGTTCTCGCGCAGGCCGGCGTGCGCTACCTGATCATTCTCGAAGGAATCAACGACATCGGTGTGCTTACGCGCGACGCTGACGCTCCCGATACGGAACACGAGATACTCGTCCGCCGCATGATTGCCGCATACGAGCAGTTGATTGCGCGCGCGCATACGCATGGCATTAAGGTCATCGGAGCAACGCTTCTGCCGTTCGTTGGAGGTGGTTATTACCATCCTGGCCCGAGGACCGAGCAAGACCGCCAAGCGGTGAATCGCTGGATCCGCACTCGGGGGCACTTTGACGCGGTGGTTGATCTGGACAAGGTAACGCGCGATCCAGCGCACCCGGAGCGCTTGCTGCCGGCATTCGACTGCGGCGATCACCTTCATCCCTCGCCTGCGGGTTATCGCGCGATGGCAGAGGCGATTCCAGCCTCGTTGTTCAATTTGAAATAACGCTCGGCGAAGCTGAGGAATGTTGGCCAGTTAGGGCCGGTGGTGTGTCCGCCGCTATGGGAACGAAACGCGATGTCACCATCGATGACAGCCGTCTCGAGCGGAGGGAATTCTGTTGCTCCGAGATCCTTTTTGCCTAGCAACCGGTAAACCGGGCCGGCGTCCACTGCGCCGAGGAACATCCCCTTCGCATCTACCCAGCCGCCTTCAACTGTCGGCGCACCGGTGCTGATAAATACTGGGCGCGGAGCGCAGAGCGCGATCAGTTCGTGGGCATCGACCGGAAGATCGTTGGGCGTGAGAGGTCCGGCATACTTCAGGAAGTTGCCCGCCATCCAGTGATACTCGCTCGCAGAAGCTATGTTCTCGACCTGCTCGCCGAACCTTCTGCGCATGATCTTCGCGCCACCCTCGCCCGAAGAGCCAATGAACCCGATCGCGAAACGACGGTCATATGCCATAGTCACGAGCGCAGCCTTCCCATACCGGGATAGGCCTTCAATGCCTACTCGCCTGGCGTCGACAGAATTGTCGGTCTGGAAGTAGTCGAGCGCGCGGCTGGCGCCCCAGGCCCAGGCGCGCAGTGCGCCCCAATCGTCGAGGCCGCGTGGCTGCCCCTTATTCACCAGACCGATGATGCCCTGGGTGAGGCCTTCACCGCTATCAGCCTGAATCGTCATAGGAATCACGACGGCGTATCCCCATCCTTTTGCCAAAACCTGCTGCCGCCATGTAGAGCCATTAGCAGGATTGGCCGCGGGAAAACGTCGCGCCATCGCAGCGAGGAATTCCGGAGTGAATCCAAACTCCATGATCACCGGCACGGGGCCTGTCGCATTCGCCGGAGTGCTCAGCGTTAGCTGAATATCGACTCCGATGAACGGATAAGCCGAGTTGTCCACGTGCCCATTGAGTTTCTTTGTGATTACCGGCACGTCGCCATTCATCTCCTGGGAGATGTTGGCGAGCTCCCAGTTCAGTTTAGGAATACTGTGCGGAAGGCGTCCGTAGATCTCGCGGTCAAAGCCTTCGACGATTTCCGGGCGCCGCCTCTTCCACCACGCATCTGCTGTTGTAACCTTCTTCCCATTTTTGAGCGTGAGCGGATTGGGCAGCCGATATGGCGGAACCTTCGACTCGTCGGTATTCGCTGCATTTGGCGCTGCAGGATTCCCGCTGGGCCCAGGACGCAGCGAAGTTATGTGCAACAAATCCAGCAATCGCTGATGATCTTGATCTGAGGTGAGGTGCACCGGCTCGGGCAGGCTCGCTAGTTTTGCAGCGGACGGGTGAATCTCGACATAATCGAGCGCCGCCGGATCGCCACCGTCAGGTAAGCCCTCGATGCGAATTTTTTCGCCTGTGTGCAGAACGAGGCGGAGTTGCCGGCGAGTTGATGCATCCCCATCGAGCTGTCGGGCTGGGAAGCGATCATTCGCAGTCCACTCGCTAAGCACGTTGCCGTCAGCGAGTAGTCTGTACTTCGCCTCACCGCTGGGCATATCGAAGTACTGCACATCTATGTCATACGATCCAGCACTACCATTGAACGTGAATTCCGCGGCACATGATTTCGTATTACTTGTGCACTCGACGGCTTTTCCTTTCGACGCCGTCTCGGGCGGAGAGATATCGAGCGGAGTGTATGCATTCAATTGCATCGCGTCGGCTTCGACACGCTCGCGATAGTGCCCGACTCTTCCGGCGACATCGGGAATGCCTGAGAGGCGCAGGAACCAATTCGTAACCGCATCTCGCCAAACAATGGCATGCCCGCTTTGGTATTCAAGGCGATCCAGAACAGCCTGGTAGCGTTCGCCGTCAACCCGCCCCTTGAGCCGCTCCCAGTCGCGCACGAACTGATGCGCCCGCTCTGCCCCGTCGTAATGAGAGTCGTAGATGTGCTGGATGACCGTCTTGCCAGAGGACAATCGATGCGTGTAGGCCACGTGATGAAAGAACAGCAGCAGCTCATCGGGCGTGCTCTTCAGTGATTCATATATCTTTCCCACTTCAGGGCTGTACTGCGCCGTGTAGCCTGTACCTGTCGCTACAGTCCTGTCCATGCCTACTCCATCGTGATCTGCGCGATGCCACTGTCCCCAACCGTTTCGCTCGGAAGACTCGACGCCGGGCCCGTAGTGAGTTCCCACGATGTTCGTCAGCGTTCCGATGCCGAGTGGCCCCGTGTAGCTCTCATAGACATTCCACGATGCAAGCTGCATATTCACGATCGTGTTCACTACGAGCGGATCGCTGCCGAATGTGAGCCGTGTCCACTCCTCCACGATTCGCCGAACGCCCAGATCAGGATTCCAGGCGAGCCGGGCGAAGCCGTAGAGGTTTGCCATGGCCAGAGGATGACCGAGCCAGTTCGGTTCCATTCCCACATTGGCAACGCCGACGAAGCCACCCATTGGATGGCGGTAGGTTTTTCCGGCGACAATTTCCTTCGTGAACGAACTCTTATGATTCGCATGCAGATCGAAGTCGAGGACCTGCTTCCACATCGGCGGCAGGAAACAGAGATGCCGCTGCTGCCCTAGATACTCCTGCGTGATCTGAAGCTCGATGGCCTCGTTCGTCTTTTCGAGTCCGCTGAACAGTGGAGAGACAGGCTCTCTCACCTGAAAATCGATGGGACCGTGTTTGATCTGAATAATTACGTTGTCGTCAAACTTGCCGTCGAGCGGATGGAAGTTGTCGTAGGCCGCCTTCGCGCGATCGTTCTTCAGATTCGTCCAATCGAGATGGTGGTTATAGACGAATGCACGGTAGAAGACGATCCCGTGGTGAGGCTTGAGAGCTCGCGCAATCACGTTCGCCGCATCGGCCGGTGTGCGACCGTAAGTCGCGGGTCCGAGGCGTCCCTCGGAATCGGCCTTCACGACGAATCCGCCAAAGTCTGGAATCAGACGATAGATCTCATCAACTTTGCCGCTCCACCAAGCCTGTACTCGAGAATCGACCGGATCAAAAGTATCCAGACCTCCGATCACCTTCGGACTGCTGAAGTCCACCGACAGTGAGAGCGTCACACCCCACGGACGAAAGACGTCCGCAATGCGCGCGAGCTGAGGAAGGAATTCGGGAGTGAGCACTCGCGGATCGGCGTTGACGTTGTTGACGGTGCATCCATTGATGCCGACCGAAGCCAGCAAACGCGCATATTCCGCGGCCCGGGTGAGATCGCCGCGCACGCTTCCGTTCTCAAAGAAGACTGATGGACCGGCGTAGCCGCGCTCGATGCGTCCATCGAGATTGTCCCATTGATCGATCCAGCGCAGCGGCGCATACGGCTGCTGAACCTCATCCAGATATTCGATGCTTTCGCCGAGCGCGATCCGACGAAGAAGCGCGAAGGCTCCATACAAAACGCCTCGCTCCGTTAAACCTACAACCAGGATGGAATCCACGCCGCGTACTTGCCGCTTTGTCAGCCAGAAACCATCGCCTTGGATCTGCGGGGGCTGGACATCGGATGCTGCCGAGTGAAGCGCGGCCGTCGTTCCCAAAATGATCGCAGGTTCGGATGAGAGCTCTGCTGCAGCGCGAAAGGGTCGATCGAGCATTCCGCTGGCCCCTCGAATCACTTCTTGCTGCGCATTCAGAAGCGCTGGAGAATTCCCTAGAGCTACTACGGCACTTGGGATTGTCTGGTACTGCTGCGCAACTCGTTGTTCCAGGCGCGAGTATCGAAGCCACGCATCTTCGCCACTCTCGGCAGGCAACAGAGCCGGCAGAGCGAGAATTACAAATGTTACAAATAGCAGGTGCTTCACTCAAATCCTTCGCTGTCACAAAGTAAACCAAAACTGAAGCAAGAGGCTACACAGTTGCCTTCGTGCCCTCCGCCTTTATTCTTCCTTTATCCTTCGTGACATTAGTGTTCGCTCCTTCCCGCCGTTCACTGCCCCGCATCATGCGGAACCGTGACATTTACCGACGAGCTAGTCTTCGAGCCCGCCGAATCTGTCACGGTCACAGTGAGAATATATGCACGATCATTGCTCGAGTTGCCGGTTCTCTCGGAGCGTAGCAAGACATTATGTGCATCCTGAATTACGCAATCTGTCGCGGTGTTGCCATCGCCAGTTCCGTTACTGAACTGATTGCTGCTGACGCTCACGACAGGCGCTAGTTGTGTATCGCAATTGTCGCTAATGCTGTATGAAAGAACGGCGTTCATCACCTTATGGTTCGGCGGTCACAGCACGGCGGAATTCACCGCAAGCGCAGCGTGGCTCGGCTATGGCTGTTTGGACAAAAGGGAACGGCAAGCTTGATGGGTCGTCGAAAGACTTATCTAAATCGCTTTAGATAATTGTTTTTGCCCCCGAACTAATTCGGGTCAATGTAAATACCATTCAGGAGAGCTGGAAGTCAACCTGACCGGACGCCGTTCGCCTCTCGGAAGAGATGAAGGTTGGAACGCAGGATAATGGAAGGATTCAAATATTGCGAACGCGCTAGCTCTGCACCGTGCAGAAGATGTTCCACCAGGCTGCGAATAGCAAGTTGTCCTTGGACGTATGGCTGCTGATGAATGGATGCTGCGATTGCGCCTCGCTCGAAGTAAGGAATCATCTTGCGGAAGAGATCGGTAGCAATGAGCCGTACCCGGTCCCCACACTTCGCGGCGCTGAGTGCGCGACAAACCGGCAAACAATTTACGGTGTTCACATAAATCCCGGCGAGATCACGTTCGCTTTCGACCAGGTGCATAGTCTTGCGAAAACTCTCGTCCGGATGTTCGTGCGCCTCAATCACTGCGACGATCTCGCCGCCGGAAGAACGCTCGCGAAAGCTTGCGATGAACCCTTCAGTCTTCTGACTGTGATCCACCGTCTTCAGCATTCCTGTCACGATCGCCACCTTGGCCCCCGCTCCGACGAAATTTGCCATAAGCTCGCCGGCGATCAAGCCGTTCAGCCGTGGCTCAATGCAAACCACTGACGAGCGGCGACTCACGGGAGCATCGGTGGAGACACAAACGACGCGCGTCCCGCGCTGCTCTGCGATATCGATTAGGGACGTCATCGCCTCAGGATTTCCCGGTGTAACGACGATGCCGTTTACTGCCGACCTGAGCAGCTTGTTGAATGCAGACTGTTCGCCACGTCCTAATTCCGGAACCGCAAGCGGAAGGAACTCGACCCCACGGCCAGCATAACGATCGGCCTCGTCGCGAATTCCATCCCATAGTTCGTCGTAGAAATACGCGATCTCTCTGGGAACACATATGCCGATGCGAACGTGTCTGCCGGTGGAAAGTGCCCGTGCAGCAGGGTTGGCCTTGTACCCGATTTGCCGGGCAATTTTCAGAATCCGTTTAAGGGTTTGCGGACTTATGCCGGGGCGGCCGTGCAGCGCACGGTCCACGGTGCCAATCGAGACCTCCGCCAATTTGGCAATCAGCGGAATGCCGCTCTGCTTTCTCGCCTTCCTCATCTGCTACTTCACTTCCAGGGGGACCGAGGTCAGGTCAGCGGAGTTGGGACCAACCATGATCTTGAAGGTCCCTGGCTCAACTATGCGCTTCATCTCACGATTGTAGAAAGGCAGCTCTTCCGGCCCAATCTGGAACGTCACCGTGCGAGTCTCGCCTGCCTTGATTGAGACGCGCTCGAATCCTTTTAGCTCTTTGATCGGACGTGTAACCGAGCTAACTTCATCGCGGATATACAACTGCACGACCTCATCGCCGGCACGGCTGCCTGCATTTGTCACGTCAACCGATACCTTCGCCGTTCCGTTTACAGAAATCGAGCTGGGCTCGACTCGCACATTGCTGTAATTGAACTTTGTGTAGCTGAGTCCATAGCCGAACGGAAAGAGTGGAGAGTTGTCCGTAAATAAATAAGGACGGCGCGCCGATGGCTTCTGATAATAGTAGTCAGGCAGTTGACCAACGGAGCGCGGGACCGTAATGGGGAGCCTGCCGGCAGGATTGTAATCGCCGAATAGAATCTCGGCCATGGCAATACCCCCTTCCTGTCCGAGGTACCAGCCATCGAGGATCGCCGGAATGTGCTCCTTAATGAAGTTGATCGAGTTGGGGCGGCCATGAAGGAGAATCACCAGCACCGGCTTGCCTAGAGCGAGGAGGCGGGAGACCAGCTCGTCTTGTCGTCCGAAGAGATCCAGGTTGTCGCGATCGCCCAGATGGTTATTCGACCATCCCTCCCGCGAGGTTTGTTCGTTCTCTCCGACAACCACAATTCCGATATCGGCTTCTGACAGCACTTCGACGGCGTCGCTGATACGTTTTTCATCCAGCTTAGGAACGGCCGGCACTACTTTGTCTTCTTCCCAAACCGGTTTGCTCTCCGTGATTCGGCACCCTTCCGCATACAGTACCTCGGCTCTGCCGCCTACTCTGTTCTTGATTCCTTCGAGGATGCTGACATCGTGACGCGGCGTTCCGCTGTAACCACCAAGGTGAGGCTCACCCGCGTTTGGGCCGATCACAGCGATGCGTTTGAACTTTGCCAGATCAAGCGGAAGAAGCTGGTTATCGTTCTTGAGCAGAGTGATGGCCTCGCGCGCCGCCTGCAGAGCGAGTTCCCGAGCCTGTGCAGGCGAAGCGGACAGCACCGCCATCTGCGAGTCTGCGTACGGTTTTTCGAACAAGCCCAATTCGAATTTTGCTCGCAGGACTCGTGCCACCGATTCGTTGATGAGTGACTCAGGAATCTGGCCGCTGCGCACGAGGGATGGCAATGTCTTGTAGCAACGCAAAAACGGGAGTTCAATGTCGACTCCTGCAGTGATCGCCAGTTTCGCAGCCTGCTCGCAGTTTGCGGCGACATGATGGACGGTTATCAACTGCTCAATGGCGAAATAATCAGAGACCACCAGATTCTTAAAACCAAACTCGCCCCGCAAGACGTTGCGCAGCAGCCAGGTGTTGCTGTGATTGGGAATGCCGTCAAGCTCGTTGTAAGACGGCATGATCGCGCGTGCATTGCCCTTGGCAATTCCGGCTTCAAATGGAGGGAGAAAATATTCGCGCACCGTGCGCTCGGAATAATTCGCGGGAGCCACATTCGCTCCGGCCTCAGGCTGACTGTGCACCGCGAAATGCTTCAGTGTGGCAAAGACATGATTGGCATCTACCGTCGGACCGTCGCCCTGCAAACCCTTGACCGCAGCGACTCCCATTCGGCCGGCAAGATATGGGTCTTCGCCGTAGGTCTCCTCAGTGCGTCCCCAACGTGGATCCCGCGCCAGATCCACAACGGGCATCAGGCACTCATGGGCACCTCGAGACCGCGCCTCCCGAGCAGTGGCATCAAAGATGCGGCGCACGAGTGCGTCATCCCAGCTGGCAGCGAGCCCAATCGCCTGGGGATACGAAGTCGCGTCGGCCGCCACAAGGCCGTGCAGGCACTCTTCATGAAACATCAGCGGAATTCCTAATCGCGTGCTCTCAACGGCGATCCGCTGCAGCCGATTCGTGAAGTCCGCCATTTCACGCGGCCCGCGATTCTCGCTCGGTCGAGTAACTTGTCCTAAACCATTTCTTAGCAGCTGCCGGGCTTTGGCCTCGTTAAACTCGCCTTTCTCATCAACGAAGAATTCTTCAGGAAGAAGATCCTGCGAATGGTTTTGCCAGGTCGATTCGAGTTGCGCAACTTTCTCTTCCAGAGTCATGCGGCTTAGCAGGTCAGTGACGCGCGTCTCGATCGGCAAGGCCGAATTTTTGTAGGACGGCATTGTTTGCTGGGCACCGAGAGCAGACAAGAAAAGCACGCAGACAATTACTATCCAAAAGTCTCTCCGACGATTCATTCCGGTCTCTCTCCCGACGACACTCTCTACAACTCCGAAGCGGGATAGTTATACCGTTAACGTACACGAATTGCACTTCTCTTTTGTTAGGCGTTCTGGTAATAATTGCCGGGCCTCACTCTTCGAGACCGTTTTTCGCGGCGAGTATTGGCGCGCTGCTTTATGGCGAGGCTCGGGAATTGGAAGTTCGCCAGGAACATGAAGAATTGCATTCAGGAGACCGGAAAGAGCGCCATTCTTGTCATTGCGGTAACCCTGGGCCATGCTCGGACGAAGAAGGCGCGCGCGAGGACACAGTGTCTTTGAACCTTCTTGGCATCGACGTGGGAACTGGCGGGACTCGCGCTCTACTGATCGAGGAAACTGGGCGAGTCATGGCTTCAGCCACGGCGGACCATCGTCCTTTTGCATCACCTCAAACAGGATGGGCTGAGCAGGAGCCAGAAGATTGGTGGCGCGCCTGCTGTCAGGCGGTCCGACAAGTCATTTCTCAATCTAGAATCACAGCTTCAAAGATCTCGGCGGTTGGTTTCTCCGGCCAGATGCACGGAGCTGTGCTGCTTGATGCCGACGGCCATCCTTTGCGTCCTTCATTGATCTGGTGTGATCAACGAAGTACGGAAGAAGCCGCCGAAATTACGCAGCGCATCGGCGCTGAACGGCTCATTCAGTTGACTTGCAATCCGGCGCTGACCAACTTCACTCTGACTAAGCTTCTTTGGGTGCGCAAACGTGAGCCCCACATCTTCGAGAGGTTCCGGATGTTGCAGCTTCCCAAAGACTACGTCCGCCTTCGGCTCACAGGCGAGTACGCCATGGATATGGCCGACGCTTCAGGCACGCTATTGCTGGACGTAGCCAATCGCCGTTGGTCTGCCGAGGTAGCGAGCGCAACCGGGATCAACATGGCAGCGCTGCCAAAGCTCGTCGAATCGCCGGAGGTTTGTGGCACGGTTTCGAAGCATGGAGCTGAGGCGACTGGTCTTGCCGCTGGCACTCCGGTTGTGGCTGGCGCTGGGGACCAGGCGGCGGGAGCAGTGGGACTGGGCGTTGTCGCCCCCGGGGCGGTACACGCAACCATCGGGACGTCAGGAGTTGTATTCGCATCTACATCGAGTCCCAAAATGGATCCACATGGCCGTCTGCACACCTTCTGCCATGCTGTTCCAGGTCGCTGGCACGTGATGGGCGTAACTCAGGCCGCTGGCCTGTCTCTGCGCTGGTTCCGGGATCACTTCGTGCCGACGTCATCTGGCAATCGCGATCCATACGATGTCCTCGCTGAGGAAGCCTCCTCTGTAGGTCCAGGATCAGACGGCGTTCTCTGGGCTCCTTACTTGATGGGCGAGCGCACACCTCATCTTGATCCCGAGGCTCGCGCGGCGCTGGTGGGCCTCTCTGCGAATCATCGCCGTGCTCACGTCGTGCGAGCCATCATGGAGGGAGTGGCTTTCAGTCTGCGCGACTCGTTCTCGATCTTCGAAGAGCTGCAAGTACCAGTTACAAACATTCGTCTCGGAGGCGGAGGAGCACGTTCGCCCCTGTGGCGGCAGATCCAGGCTGACGTCTATTCTCACAATGTGGAAATTGTGGAGGCGGAAGAGGGAGCCGCATACGGCGCCGCGCTTCTGGCGGGCGCCGGCGCCAAAGTATGGAATACAGTGGATGAAGCCTGCCGCAGTGCTGTCCGGGTTAAGAGCGTAGTTGGCCCAAATCGGGAGGCAGCCCAGATTATGCAGCGGCAATACGCAACGTATCGCCGAATTTATCCAGCACTGCGACACATCCGCGATTCATATTCGAGTCAAACAGCCTAGCGATTCGCAAGGAGACTTCATGCCCAGTAATGATTATCAACCCAAGCCCGAGCACAAATTCTCTTTCGGATTGTGGACGATTGGGAATCGCGGACGCGATCCTTTTGGCGAGGCTGTGCGCCCGACGATCCCGCCGAACGACATTGTTGCTCTGCTGGCTGAAGTAGGAGCATGGGGCGTGAATCTTCACGACAATGACCTCGTTCCAATCGATGCCAGTCCGTCGGAGCACGACCGCATTGTGCGCGAGTTTAAAAAAGCGTGCGAGCGCCATGGCGTCGTCGTGCCGATGGCCACCGTGAGCCTTTTTTACGACCCTGTATTTCGTGACGGCGCGTTCACAGCTAATGATCCCGAGGTCCGCGCTTATGCTGTGCAAAAAACTATGCGCGCCATGGACCTCGGCGCGGAACTCGGAGCGAAGATCTTTGTGCTCTGGGGCGGACGTGAAGGCACGGAAACAGATGCATGCCGCCGTCCTGACCACGCGGTTAAGAACCTGCGCGAGTCCATCAACTATCTTTGCGAGTACAACATCGATAAGAAGTATGCATACAAGTTTGCGCTCGAAGCCAAGCCGAACGAGCCGCGAGGCGACATCTATATGCCGACTACAGGGGCATACCTGGGACTAATTACCTCGCTCGATCATCCTGAGATGGTCGGGGTAAATCCCGAAGTGGCACACGAGCACATGGCTGGTCTTAATTTCGTCCACGCCGTCGCCCAAGCGTGGGAAGCGGGAAAGCTCTTTCACATCGATCTGAACGATCAATATCCCGGGCGCTATGATCAGGATCTGCGCTTTGGATCAGCGACACCCAAAGCTATGTTCTGGCTCGTGAAGTTTCTCGAAGACGTAGGCTACGAGGGTCCTCGACACTTTGACGCTCATGCGTATCGTACTGAAGATATCTCGGGCGTGAAGGACTTCGCGCGCGGATGCATGCGCACCTACCTCATTCTTAGAGAGAAGGCCAGTCGCTGGAATGCCGATAAGGAAATTCGCGAGATTCTGGCTGAGGTAAACGGTACTCCATCAGGTCATGTAGGAAAATACTCGAGCCAGAATGCGAAGTCTTTGTTGAGCAAGTCTTTCGATCGCGCAACGCTTTCCAAAAAAGGACTCCAGTATGAGCGCCTCGATCAGCTTACGATCGACCTTTTACTTGGAGCGCGTTGACAGCCAGCATTATTTCGCCTGGCATGGATTCGTACGGCACGGCTTGGGCGAAGCGGAGCCGTGCCCCCCCATACGAACCTAAATCTGAGACTTCCAACGGAATCACCGCTAGCTTCCGCCTAGCACCAACGGCAACCCGTTCTTTTGATTGCCGACGATCACCACTTTTGCATTCGGCGAGGCTGCGAACTTCTCAGTGGCTTCGATCCCCTTCCACTCAAGCAGTCCTGGCGTGATTCCTTGCGCCACGATTGTCTGGAAGTCTTTAATGCCCTGTGCCTCGATGCGCTTGCGGTCAGCTTCCTGTTTCTCTTTTTGCAGTTTGAATTGCATGGCGAGAGACTCTTGTTCGGATGCCTGCTTCAATTCGATAGAACGCTTCAGCGATTCAGGAAGCTGGATGTCTCGCAGCAGGATCTTCTCAACAACAATTCCTCTGGCGGAGAGTTGCGACGCCAGGTTCGATTCGATTTCTTTTGCGACTAGTTCTCTTTCCCCAGTGTAGAGCGCGTTTGCTCCGTGGGATGAAGTTGCCTCGCGAATCGCGGAGCGCATCGTGGGCTCCACAATCTTGATTTGATAGTCAGCTCCTAGATGCTGGTAAACATCGGCCGCCTTGTCTTTGTCGAGATGAAAGAGCAGCGAGGCCTCTAATGTCATTATCAATCCTTCGCTGGACGGAACCGATGCGGTCTCCTTTTGTTCCTGAGTCCTGACTGACAGTTGGTTGGAAGATTTAAGTGGATCGACCAGGTGAATGCCTTCCGGCAAAACATCGCCTGTGACTCGGCCAAACTTGGTCAGCACACCGACATTTCCGGTGTCTACCTTCGTAATCGCGCATGCTCCCATAAAGAAGAGGAGCACGAGAATCAAAGCCGTCACCAGCACACGTGACAAACCTCCAACGCTCATCTGCCTCCGGCTTCCGTAATCTGCCATGTTCATTGCTTTCCTCCCATCAGATTAAGCCATGATTCCGCATAGAGGAGATAAGCGGAAGTGCCTTAATGGAGACTGACCGGATATCTCTTGCGATTGCGGTTTTACGCAATGATTTCCCGAAGAGAACCTGCATCTATGGCGGACAATACAAATAGCTGGTTTCTATGAAGTCGTTTGTCGTGTAACGGCTTTCGGACTGCGGTGAACTCTATCTCCACTACGATCGACCGAGACGTGAGCGCCTATCGGGGCGCTCTCCAGGTGCTCGTGACGGCCTTCATTGCGCTCTTCTGCATCGTTGGACTATCGCTCTGGGGACTGCCGTTCTTTTATGACTTTATGGTGCGGCAGTTTGGATGGACGCGCGCACAGGTCACCTCGGGAAATGCCATCAGTAAACTGATCGTGGGCCCTGCATTCGGATTCTTTGCGGGATGGATGGTCGATCGTTTCGGCCCGCGTCAGCTGATGATGGTAGGGATTCTGCTCGCCGGATCGGCGCTGGTGGGACTGGGTGGCATTTCCAGTTTAGGAATGTTCTACGTTTTTTACGTGTTCAATGCCCTGGGATACGTCTGCGCCGGGCCGCTGCCGAACCAGGTACTGCTCTCCCGCTGCTTCGAGAGATCCAGGGGCAAGGCGATGGGAATCGCCTATCTGGGAATTGGACTGGGTGGTGCCGTGTCACCGTGGATCTCGCATCTGCTGGTGCAGCGATTCGGATGGCAAGCCGCGTTGAAGCTGCTGGGCGTTTTGATCGTGGTTCTCGCATTTCCCCTGGCCCTCTCAGTGCGAGATGTGCCCGCGCAGCGCTCGATTTCACCGACCACAACTTCGCATTCCGGAGTTCGGGCGGCATTTAAGAGAACAGCGCTGTATCTGCTTATCGCAGCCAGCATGTGCTCGATCGCCGCGGTCAGCGGAACGCAGCAAAATCTCAAATTGTTCTTGAGCCTCGATCAGCACTATTCTCAGGAGGCCGCGACTCGCATCCTTTCTCTTGTGCTCACGTTCAGCATGGTTGGACGGCTCTTAATGGGATGGTTAGCCGATCATTTTTCGGTTAAGTACGTAATGCTTTTGATTTACACGCTAGTGGCAAGTGCAATTCCATTTCTATTTCTTGCTCCTGCTACGGTACCGATGTATGCATTCGCCATACTATTTGGCATTGGGCTCGGCGGAGATTACATGATCATTCCCCTGATGACCGCGGAGATTTTCGGCTTGCAGATTTTGGGCACGCTGCTGGGAGTGATACTCACAGCAGACGGAGTTGCTGAAGCTGTTTCTCCATGGGTTGTGGGAGATTTGCGCGATATCTCTGGCAGCTACACCGCAGGATTTAGTCTGCTGGTGGCCATAGCGCTGCTGGGCGCCGGCATTGCGATGATGTTGCCGAAGAAAGCCAAAGCATGAACACGAATGCGATCGCACGAATCGGGAGCATGCACACGGTGGAACGCTTTGAAACCCACTTGAGGTCTTTAGGTGTAGAGATCCCATGCGATCGTGAAGTGCTCAGCGGTTCCGATTCACCGCTGGCCAGGCCTCTTGAAAGTGGAGGAATCCGCATCGCGAATCGCATCGCAGTCCAGCCCATGGAAGGGTGGGACGGTGCCGCCGATGGCAATCCCACGGAGCAGACACTACGCCGCTGGCAAAGGTTTGGGCGCAGCGGCGCAAAACTGGTCTGGGGCGGAGAGGCGGTCGCGGTTTCGCACGCCGGCCGTGCTAGTCCGAATCAACTTGTGGCCGCTGAACACTCGCGCAAGGGACTGGAACGCCTGCGCTCCGCGCTACTTGCCGAACATCGGCAGACCACCGGCTCCGACGATGGATTGCTGGTCGGCCTGCAGCTCACGCATTCCGGACGTTTCAGTCGTCCTAACCTGAAGGAGCGTGCTGAGCCGCGAATCCTCTATCGGCATCCTATTTTGGATCGGCGGACGGGACTGCCCAACGATTATCCCATCCTCAGCGATTTCGACATTGAGCAAATCATTGGCGAGTTCCATCGCGCCGCGAGTATTGCATGGGAGCTCGGCTTCGACTTTGTCGATGTGAAGCACTGCCATGGATACCTCGGACACGAGTTTCTGAGCGCCCACACCCGGGAGGGAAAGTACGGCGGCAGCTTCGGGAATCGCACGAGATTCTTGCACGAGGTGGTAGAAGGCATTCGCGCGTCGGCGCCGGGCTTGCAGGTCGGAGTGCGACTCTCAGCTTTTGACGTTGTGCCCTTCAAGCCGGATCCAGAGCTATCGTCGTCGGGAAAGCCGGGACCCGGCATTCCCGAAGACTACGGCCAACTGCTTCCCTACAGATTCGGCTTTGGAGTAAACCAGCAGCTGCCGATTGAACCAGACTTGCGCGAGCCCATCGAGTTTCTCTCGTTACTCAAGGAACTGGACATTCGGCTTGTGAATCTCACGGCGGGAAGTCCTTATTACAACCCACATGTTCAGAGGCCTGCATTGTATCCGCCTTCCGACGGGTACTTGCCGCCTGAAGATCCGCTGGCCGGCGTCGCTCGACAATTGACCATTGCACGGGATCTGAAAGCGCATTTCCCCGAAATCATATTTGTGGGCTCCGGCTACAGTTATCTACAGGATTTTCTTCCGGCAGTGGCTCAGGCAGCAGTTCGTGAGGATTGGATCGATTTCATTGGTCTCGGCAGAGTCGTACTCTCGTACCCCGAGATTCTGTGGGACGCGTTACAAGGTCAACCCATGCAGCGCAAGCGAATTTGCCGCACTTTCAGCGATTGCACCACGGCTCCGCGGAATGGCTTACCTTCAGGTTGCTATCCACTGGATCCCTACTATAAAGATTCCGAATTGGGAGAACTCTTGAGAAACGCCAAGACGAAATCCAATCCCGCAACTCGACCAAATCTCGATGTCGCATCGGAAGCTTTAACCTCCATCCAGGAAGCAGGAAATGACAATTGATTCCATCCGCGACCGGCAGAAGCTGCGGCGCAAGGTCACCGGCATCGCGGCCGCGTTGCTTCCATATTCATCGGAAGGCATGATTGCGGTCGAAGCCTTTCAGCAACATCTTGTGTCAACGCAGCGCGCGGGCCTGATGAATGCTGTGAATATGGACACCGGCTACGTGAACTATCTCAGTGCTTCAGAAAAGCAGGATGTCCTGCGATGGACGCGAGAGGCTCTGGGCAAAGACACTTTTGTAGCCGGGGCATATATAGAAGGAGAAGCTGGCGATATAGTCGCGCTTTATCGGCGCGCGATGGATCGGATCATCAACTTCGGCGGCACTCCGATTCTATTTCAGACGGCCCGGCTGCAGGGCAAATCGGCGCGCGAAAAGATCGCGGTTTATGCGGCTTTGTGCAAAGGATACGAGAGTGTTTTGGCGTTTGAACTCGGTAACATATTCGCGCCAAACGGGGAGATCTTCGACGATGAGACGGTAAAGGGATTGCTGGATATTCCCGAAATGAAAGGGATGAAGCACTCCTCCCTCGATCGCATTCGGGAATTCAGCCGTTTGGCGTTGCGCGACGAGAGACGTCCGGACTTCGCGATCTACACCGGCAACGATCTGGGCATCAACATAATCGAATACGGCTCAGACTACCTGCTTGGACTTGCAACATTCGCTCCGGAGAAGTTCGCCGAACGCGACCGCCTTTGGGAGGCTGGGGCACCAGCATATTACGCCCTCTCGGACGCTCTGCAGCATCTGGGCAACATCGCCTTTCGCGACCCGGTTCCCGCCTACAAGCATTCTGCAGCAGTCTTTCTGCACTTGATGGGCAGGATTCCGTCTGACCGGGCGCATCCAAAAAATCCGCTTCGGCCGAAATGGGAAAGCGAAATGCTGCTCGACTGTGCGCGACGTTTGGATCTCCGTTCCGAGTCGGGAGCTGATGTGACTGTCAGCGGGTCAAGAACGACGGACCGGCACAAGGTTGTGTCCGATCAGCGGGTTTAACCGACGAGGAGGCCGGAACCATTGCGCCTGGTGGTCCGGGGATGGACACTCGACCCGAGAGAGACGTCCTTCCCGGACCAGGTGGTCATAAGCGTCCTGCCAACTCGGAACTTCGGAGCTCTCCGGATTCCAATGTGCATAAGAAGCTTCATCACACCACTTCGGAAGCCGAGGCATGACAGAAGCGTGCGCGCCAGATCTGCGGAAGGTTTTCATCGCCTTTTCACTCTCCCAAGCACTGAGAGCCAGAACGTGCGGCGAGCATCCACTAACAATCGTCCGCCAAGAAATCCCGGCGCCCGTACTACTTGGCGTTGGGCAAGATAATTCCTCCAAAAGAACAACCGGAGAAACCAGAGTGATCGGACCCGAAGCTGCGTGACCGAGGCAAACATCAAGTGATTTTATTCGCGCACATCTACAAACGTTTGCCTTGGTCGCTGCCTAGGTCAAGCGAATCGGCAGCTTTCTAACGCGCTGTCCTGTCGCCGCGAAGATGGCGTTGGTCACCGCCGGAGCGATCGGAGGCACTCCTGGTTCTCCACAGCCCGTGGGTCGATTGTCGTTGGTTAGAACGAATACCTCGGTTTCAGGCGATTCGAATATGCGCGCGATAGGGTAATCGTCAAAATTTCCCTGCTCTACCGCCCCGTCCTTCACAGTGATCTCTCCATACAGAGCGGCAGCAAGACCGAAGACAATCCCCCCTTCCATTTGAGCTTTCACTCCATCAGGATTCACGGCACGTCCGCAGTCCACCACACAAGTAACGCGATGTACCTGGAGATTTCCGTTATTCACTGACACTTCCGCAAGTTGCGCGACGTAGGTATCGAATGAATAGTGCGCCGCAAATCCGCGAGCGCCGCCTTTGGGCGCCGGCTTGCCCCAGTCGCCACGTGTAGCTGCCTCCTGAATCACGGCGCGCATGCGATGCGGATCGAACTCCGGTTCCTTGCTGTTGGGATTCACTTCCCGATCCGGGAGCAGCGCCAGTCGGAACTGCACCGGATCTTGTTTGGCGGCATGCGCGAGTTCGTCGACGAAGCTCTGCACTACGAATCCATTGAAGGAGTTCGCTACGGAGCGCCACCAGGCGCGTGGAACGCTGGTTGCCGCGGCAGCGTACTCCAGCTGGATATTGGGAATCGCATAGGGCAGATCGATCGCGCCTTCGATCTCCTGCCCCTCTGATTTGCCGCCCCAGAAATCGCGGATAGATGTAGAGACAATCCGGTGGTGCCAGGCGATGAGGCGATTGTTTTCATCGAGCGCTCCAGCCATCTTGTGATAGTTCGCCGGACGATAGAAGTCGAAGCGCATATCGTCCTCGCGCGTCCAGACCACCTGCACAGCTTTGCCGATCGCCTTCGAAACTAGCGCCGCTTCAACAGCAAAATCGAGCTGATAACGCCGACCGAACCCACCGCCGCTCAACACTGTGTGCCCGACGATCGACTTGGATGAAAGCCCCGTCGCCTGGGCCACGGCGCCTGCAATCCACTCCGGAGACTGTGTTGGCGCCCAGACCTCGGCTCCATCGGAGCGCACGTGCACCGTACAATTCATCGGCTCCATCGTTGCATGCGCGAGAAACGGCATCTCGTAGTCTGCCTCGACCTTCTTCGCGGACTTCGCGATCACATCCGTAGCGTTTCCTTCATTGCGCAGCACTTTTCCTGGATTATTCGCCAACGCGACCATGCGCTGGCGCAGCGCATCGCTTGTGTCTTCGGGTTTAGCGCCGTCCCAGTTCACGACCAATGCATCTCGTCCTCTTATCGCTGCCCAGGTATTCTCTGCCACAACAGCGACTCCCGCCCGCGTATGGGCATTCGAGACTTCAGGAATCGAAATCACATCGATGACGCCTGGAACGGCCTTTGCTTTGGCGGCATCGAAGTTCTTGAGCTTGCCTCCGTAATAGGGACAACGAGCAATGACCGCCCTCACCATCCCAGCCACGTGGACATCGAGTCCAAATTGAGCAGAACCATCGCACTTGGATGGAATCTCAACCCGAGGCACGGGCTTGCCGATGTAAATGAACTCTTTCGGATCCTTCAGCGGAACTGATTTCAAATCGGGAATCGGCAGCTTGGATGCAGCCTCAGCCAGCTGGCCGTAAGTTGCCTTCTGCGATCCGGAATACACAATGCCTTTCGCTGTACGGCAGCTTTCGCGCGAGACGTTCCAGTGTTGCGCGGCTGCGGAGATGAGCATCTGTCGGGCAGCCGCTCCCGCCTGGCGCATGGGAGTAAATTGACCTATCGTGCTGCCGCTCCCGCCCGTACTCATGTCATAAATGTCCGGATTTGTGTCGGCATGGATAACCCGCACGAGATTCCAGTCCACGTCGGCTTCGTCCGCGAGGATCATGGGCAGTGTGGTCATGATCCCCTGACCAATCTCGCACTTGGCAAGCATGAGCGTGACGCTGTTGTCTGGAGCGATCTTCAACCATGCGTTTAGCGGATTCGCCATAGGCTTGGCCTCTTTCTGGCACGCTACATCCAAGGGCAGCGAAAATCCAATGACCAGCGCAGCGCCACCGCGGATGAAGTCGCGACGAGTTACAACGTTGGCGCTCATGCGAGTTCTCCTTTCGCAGCACGCGTCAGTTCGGCCCTTGTGATTTCGGCAGCACGATGAACCGCTCGGCGGATGCGAACGTAGGTTCCACATCGGCACAGATTGCCCGAGAGCGCCTCGTTGATATCGTCGTCAGTGGGCTGTGGCTTGCGCGCGAGCAGTTCGGCAGCCGCCATGATGAATCCCGACTGGCAGTAGCCGCATTGCGGGACCTGCTCGGCGATCCAGGCCTGCTGTACTGCGGAAAGATGGTTACGATCCGGAGACAAGCCTTCGATCGTCGTAACACGTTTGCCTTGCACCGTCGAGAGCGGAGTAATGCACGAGCGCGTCGCGCGTCCGTTCAGGTGGACGGTGCACGCCGCACAAAGCCCGCGGCCACATCCAAACTTAGTGCCCGTAAGATTCAGGTTATCGCGAAGAACCCAGAGAAGAGGAGTCTGAGGATCGGCATCGACGTCTTGCGTCTTGCCATTCACGTTGAGGGCGATAGGAGACACGTGTACCTCCTGATCCTCCTTAGCAATTGACGTGAGCCGAAGAGATTCGTCTCACATCAATCTGTGCAAAGGGTGGCACGAAGTATACGACCTGTTTGGCGTTATGGACGAGACCAGGACTGAGTGCCAAAACGAAAGCCCGGTCCGTATAGGGGGACCGGGCACGAGACAGGACAGCAATGCCTAGAACGTCAGCCGCATCCCAAGCTGGATCTGCCGCGGTGGTCCCGCCGTAGTCGGATGTCCGTAGTCACCACTGGAGATGTTGGTGTTATTCACTAGCTCCGAGGTTTGCGAACTAAACCGGAAATTCGTGTGATTGAAAGCGTTTACGACGTCTGCGCGAAATTGCAGCTTCAGATCCTCTCTGCCGAGTCCAAATTCCTTGCGCAGAGAGAAATCCCATTTGTACAGACCCGGTCCGCGCACCAGACCAGCGCCGCTGTTGCCCAAGCGGCCGTCAGGAGCCGGAGCAAATGCAGCGCTATTAAACCATTGCGTCGCGTTGGGCCCGTCGATCTGAACTGGCCCACCAAGGTAATCAGCACGGCGCCGCGAGGACGAGGGCAGGGTCAAACCAGCAAATGTGCTATTGCCGGTCACGGTGAAGGGCCCGCCAGTCTGTAGCTGGGTCAAACCGCCAAGTTCCCAGCCTCCCAGCGTCTCTCCTAGAAAACCGCTCTCACTGCGGAAGGACGGCAAGCGATAATTGAACGTAGTAACGAAAATGTGGCGGTGATCGAAGAGAGCCGGACCATAGTTCAAAAAGCGCATGGTGGCATCTTCGATATTGTCGCTGGCACCGCTGTTGCGAACGTCTTCATTGCCGCCCCCGCTGTCGGTGAGATTTTTCGACCAGGTGTAACTGCCAGTCAGCGTGAGGTCTCCTTTACGCTTCGTCGCATAGATCTGCAAAGCGTTGTAGTTGGAGATGGCATCGCTCAGGAACATGTTGATGGTGGAGTAGCCCTTATATGCCCTGAGCGCATCCAGAGCCGTAGCCTTTTGTGTTGATGGCAGCGTCTGATTGGCTAGCATGGTTGCGATGCTTGGCATGTTGATGTCGGGTTTGCGCATCAAGTGTCGCGCCTGATTGCCAACATATGCGACTTCAAGAAAAACATCAGACGGCAATTCACGCTGCACACTCAGGCTATAAGTCATGCTGTAGGCCTGCTTCAGATTTGGATCGATGGCCGAAATGCTCAATCCGCCTGCCTTTGGCGCCGCTCCACCGGCGGGATTGGAAAGACTTGCTGTATTGAAGACCGCACTGCTTGAGAATGGCGGATTGCCGACCTCATCGAAGATCATGTTGCCTTCGGGTGTGTCATAGAAAAGGCCGATACCGCCGCGAACTGAAGTCTTGTTGTCGTTGAAGGGTTGGAGAGCAAAACCAAAACGCGGCGCCCACGTGCTCTGACCTTGATAGAGCCCGCGCGTTGCGCCATCCGGAATTGCACTGGGTGCGCCACCGCTGCCGGCTCGGATGAGGCCATTGAAGGGATTGCCGCCCTTCGTCGTATCGATGGTGCCGTCAAGCTTGAGTGTCACCGCCTTTGATGGATCGTAGAGCGCAGGATCGAAGTTCGTCAGGTTATTTGCCTGCGTGTACCATGGGACGAAGTACTGATAACGGACTCCCACCTCCAGGCTGAGATTGCGCAGCACCTTCCAGTTGTCAGTCACGTAAGCGTGATATTGCGTAAAACGGAAGTGCCCGACGGGATCGTCGGAGGCTTCTTCATATTTATTGAAGTTACCCATCAAAGCATCGGCGAGCGAATTGCCGGATGAATTGGAGCCGGTCCCGGTAAAGGTGATCGCCCCTGCATACAGCGAACGCGCGTTCTGATCTTTGCGATTCCGAATGACCAGCACTCCGGTCTTCAGCGTGTGTGCCCCGTGGCTCCAAGTGAGGTTGTCCCCCGGCGCTATGTCGGTTGTCGGAGAGAGCAACGCGTGTGACTGGCCCTTGAGAGTCTGAAAGGTGGACATCATGATGTCGGGAATGCTGTTGCGAAAGCGTCCCCCACCGTTGGGGAACAACTGCGGAAATACGAAACCGTAGGTGCTGCGCTTCCACGAGTCACCTACCGGATTCAGGCGTTGCCCATTCCAGGAAGCATTGATCTTGGCTTCGTTCACCAGCGTCGGCGTGATCGTCCAGGTGTGCGCTACTTGGTAGCTCGTGCCCGGACGCCTGCGGTCTTCAGGGCAGCTTGGTACGTCGGTAGCGCAGGAAAACCCGCTGGGCAGCAGGATGCTGAACTCGTCATGAATGTAGCGCAGATAAATGTTGTGCTTCTGCGTCAGCGAGAGATCGACGCGCGCGAAGTCCTCTCGGGAGTCGAACGGTTGAGCGTTCTGATAGATTGTGTTGCTCCCCGTGCCGGTGTTAGTGAACGAGGCTGCCTGCTGTTCCATCGCGCCATAAAGCTTTGCGATTGCTGCTCCATCTGCGGTGATGCATTGCGGGCTGAGTACGTTATTCGTAATTGTGCAGCCGGCGGGAGCACTTGCGGGCTTGGTCAGCTTTAAGGTGTTGTACTTCCAATCGCGGAAGTCGCCAGAGAGCTCGGCCGTCGTAGGCATCGTCACCTTGACCGGAGCCGTCGAGGAGCGCAAGTACTTCCACTGCTCGCCGACGTAGAAGAAGAGCTTGTCGCGCTTAATGGGACCACCTAACTGCCAGGTGGGGTTGTTGAAGCGCAGCGGCGGCTTGATCGCCGCTCCGCTGACTTGATCCCGGGAGAAGTAGTTCACTGCATCCAGATAATCGTTGCGAAAATATTCGGAAATACCGCCGTGAAGACGGTTGCTTCCACTCTTTGTCACTACGTTAACGGCGGCGCCGGCGGAGCGTCCGTACTCGGCGGAAAAATTGGAGGTTTTTACGCTTACCTCCTGGACGAAATCGAGGCCAACGTTGTTGATCAAACTGCCATTGGAACCTGAATCCAGATTGAAGCCGCCGTCCACGGTATGCAGGTTTTGATCGCTGCGGATGCCGTTGACCGAAAATGGGCTCGCTGTAAGACCAGTAGTAACCGCCATCTCGTCCTCATCCGTGACCGCGGCACCCGGCATCAGCGTGACCAATTGCCCGTAGTTGCGGCCATTGAGCGGCAGGGTTTCCACCTGCTGCGCGTCCACAACCCGCGAGATCTCACCCGAAGTTGTGTTCACGGTCTCGCCTGTTCCCGTCACTTCAACGGTTTCGGTGACGGCGCCCGGCTTCAGGGTGAAGTCCACGGTCACGCGTGCATCGGGATCGATGTGATAGCCAGTCCTTATTTCTCTGCCGAAGCTCTTTTGCTCTGCGGCCAGACTGTAATTTCCAACCGGGAGGTCGGTTACTACATAAAAGCCTCTGGCATCCGTTGTAACGGTGCGCGTGAGCCCAGTTCCCAAATTGACCACGGCGACTGTTACTCCGGGAATGGCCGCACCGGAAGTATCCACTACCGTTCCGGAGAAGCGGCCGGTGATGGTCATTTGCGCGGCCACGGAGCGTACTACCGCCATCCACGCAGCACCTGCCAACACACACGCAAGAACGCCACGCAGCGTTCTGGATTTCAAATCGATCGCTGACATTTCACCCTCTCGTTTTGTAAAGAGCAGAGACGCGGGTTCAGCTTGGTGATTGCAGCAACGCTCGCTGCGCTAGTTCATGTCTGATCGCAGCTAAGCCGCAGAAGACTCCAGCGTCGTGCTATACCGCATTACGGTACAATGTATCGTATTCCGCAAATCGGCGGCGAGCATACTGGTCGAAGTGGGTGCCTCTTGTCAAGACTGAAGTATGGGTTCACTGCGGCCGGGAACTTGGGTCAGTGCTTTATTGGTCCCGATGTACCTTGTCCGGAGAAAATGCCGGCAGGCAGACTGGCTGCGTTCGGAGTTGAATACTGAATCCACTCTCTGCGATGCGCGATTACTGCCTGTCCCGCTTGAACATCGAGGGTTCCGTCCTGTTGCTGCACGCGCACTGTTCCTTTGAGCACGATCGTAAATTCATCAAACTGGGGACGCTGCCCCGGTTCTTCCCATCCTACCGGACTGCGCATATGCGCCACACTGGCAGCCCGTCTTGCTGTTCACGAGGCCAATATATTCGTCGATCAACTTTGGTTTCGTTCCTGCCGCCTGAATGGGCATAAGTTGAGAGATGAGGGTCGGCAAATTTTGTTTTCCTCAACGACGACTCCAATTTCGTTAGAGCAACCGAGAACAACCGACAAATCTTGCAATGGCTCTCGTTTTCGGAGTACCAAATAGAGTTCGACTTTGGAGGCGACAAGCACAAGGATGCAGTGGGCTCCGACTCCGCAACAAATCCCGCGACGCAGGAACTATTGTGCAACTCAGACGCGACCCGTTTCAGTCGAAGCCGGTGACTGAAGAGTCAAAACCGCAAGCTTCCGGTTTGGCGAACCGCAAGATCTTGCGTTTTAGAACGGAGAAGTATGGCCGAAAATCTTATAACGTGTTAATCGAATGTACTTACGAAACGGCGTTCGGGGAGGGCGGAGGGGTACGGTCCCGGTAAGCGCATCGCTGCATAATACTGCACACGCATTTTCAATTCTTGCGCTTGACATGCTTTATAATGCATCTCTATTTTAGAAGTCTAGGAGTTCTCAATGGATACCGCGCTCGCCGTTGATCCAGACAAGCAGACACAATTCGTCGATTTTCAGACGCATGCTTCCCGCTACCAGCATTGGCAGCTTAAGTTCGCCGGACCGATTGCCAGCTTAATAATGGACACGAAAGAGGAAGGGGGCATCCGTCCTGGATACAAGCTTAAACTGAACTCCTACGATCTAGGCGTTGACATCGAGTTGCACGATGCTTTGCAGCGCATCCGCTTCGAACATCCTGAGGTTCGCGCTGTGGTCCTCACCAGCGCCAAGCAACGCGTCTTCTGCTCTGGCGCAAACATTTATATGCTCGGCAGTTCATCTCACGCGTCGAAAGTGAACTTCTGCAAATTCACCAATGAGACGCGCAACGGGATTGAAGATGCCAGCCGCAACTCCAGCATCAAGTTCTTGGCGGCATGCAACGGAACCACCGCAGGCGGAGGCTACGAGCTGGCCCTTGCCTGCGACGAGATCATTCTGATCGATGATCGTTCTTCAGCCGTGAGCCTGCCTGAGGTTCCGCTGCTGGGCGTCCTTCCCGGAACGGGAGGGCTGACGCGTGTAACCGATAAGCGCAAAGTCCGCCGCGATCTTGCAGACATTTTTTGTACGGTGCCGGAAGGCATTCAAGGCCAGCGAGCAAAAGACTGGCGGCTGGTTGATGAGGTCGTGAAACCGGCGCAGTGGAATGACCATATCCAGAAGCGCGCCCAGGAACTGGCCGCGCACAGCGACCGTCCGCAAAACGAGAGCGGAGTGGAACTCACGCCGCTCAAGCGCAGCGTCGACGACCACGGCTATCACTATGAGCACGTCGATGTGACTTTCGATCCTGAGGGACGCAGCGCGACGATTGCGGTTCGTGCTCCGCAATCGGTTACCGCGAAATCCCTTTCTGAAATCAAGCAAGCAGGCGCGAGCTGGTGGCCGCTGCAGATGGCCCGTGAGCTCGACGATGCCATTCTGAGCCTGCGCACTAATGAACTTGGACTTGGTCTGTGGATTTTAAAAACCAGCGGCAATGCGGACGCGGTGCTCGAGATCGATCGTCAACTGATTAAACATCGCGGTAACTGGTTCGTCCGGGAGGTGATCAGTATGCTGCGTCGCACTCTCGCGCGGCTCGATGTCGCTTCCCGATCGATGTATGCCGTCATTGAAGAGGGCTCCTGCTTTGCCGGAACGTTGTTCGAGCTGGCTTTAGCCGCCGATCGCAGCTACATGCTGAACAATTCCGATAATCCTGAAGGCACGTTCATCGCGCTGTCGGAGATTAATTTCGACTTATGCCGGGATGTAGAGACGCAGTCCGCCGCGGCGGACGTCTCCCGATGCTGCCTGTTGGAATCAGTCAGTGGAGTACCGCGACTGATCTCGCGGTTCTATGGTGACCAGAAGAAGATCGAAGCTCTGCGTGCTCTGATCGGCAAGAAGGTTTCTGCGGAGGAAGCCGCTGAAGCAGGTTTAATAACCGCCGCTCCCGACGATCTGGATTGGCCCGCCGAGCTTCGCCTGGCGATCGAATCTCGCGTGGCGCTCTCACCCGATGCACTCACCGGTCTCGAAGCCAATCTTCGCTTCGCTCAGCCCGAATCGATGCTCACGCGAATCTTCGGTCGCCTCTCGGCATGGCAGAACTGGATTTTTATCCGTCCGAACGCAGTTGGACAGACCGGAGCGTTGAAGGTGTACGGAAGTGGGAACAAAGCAAAGTTCAACTGGGAGCGGGTGTAACGTGGATCCGGGCGGATCCATGTCGGAGATGTCGCAATGAACATCGATTACGCACAACTGATCCCCAACAACGTCAACCTCGCCAGCGACCGCACGTTGCAGCGCGCGCTGGAGCGCTGGCAGCCGGCATTCCTTGGCTGGTGGAACGACACTGGCCCGGCCAGCACTTCGGATCTTCAGGTCTATTTGCGCACCGCCATCAGCGTGGAAAAAGACGGTTGGGCTAACTTCGGCTACGTACGCATGCCCGAGTATCGCTGGGGCATATTTCTGGTTCCCCGCGATGACAATCGCAAGATCCATTTTGGCGATCATCAAGGCGAGGCCGCATGGCAAGACGTTCCCGGCGAATATCGCTCGACATTGCGCCGCATCATTGTTACGCAAGGTGACACCGAACCGGCATCGGTAGAGCAACAGCGCCTGCTCGGAAAAACTGCACCTTCGCTCTACGACATGCGCAATCTTTTCCAAGTGAATGTCGAAGAGGGACGACATCTATGGGCGATGGTCTACCTTCTCCATCGCTATTTCGGGAAAGATGGGCGCGAAGAAGCCGAGTACTTGCTCGAGCGCCGCTCGGGCGATACGAATAATCCGCGTATTCTCACGGCCTTTAACGAGCAGACCCGTCACTGGCTCGCATTCTTCATGTTTGCTTTCTTCACCGATCGCGACGGTAAGTTCCAACTGTCGTCGCTCGCGGAGTCAGCATTCGATCCGCTCTCGCGCACCTGCCGCTTCATGCTGACCGAAGAGGCGCACCACATGTTTGTCGGCGAGTCGGGAGTCGCTCGCACGGTGCAACGCACCTGTGAGTTAATGAAGCAACATGGCCTCAGTGATCCCAACGAGGGACGCCAGTTCGGAGTAATCGATCTGTACACGCTGCAGAAGTTTGTGAACTTCCACTACAGCGTGACGCTCGATCTGTTCGGCTCGGACATTTCTTCAAACGCCGCTACCTATTACACCACCGGCTTGAAAGGCCGCTATGAGGAAGGCAAGCGCAGCGACGACCACCGGCTTGCTTCCGATGACTACAAGGTGCTCGACATGGAGAAGGGCCAAATCATCGAGAAGCGGGTTCCCGCGCTGACCGCGCTCAACGCTCGTTTGCGTGACGACTATATAGATGAGATTCAGGGCGGGCTCAATCGGTGGAACCGCATTCCCGAACAGTTGGGAATCCCATTTCGGTTCAAGCTGCCGCACATGGGCTTTCACCGTAAGATTGGGAACTTCGCTGGACAATTTATCAGTCCAGACGGTCAGGTAATCCCCGAAGCTGACTGGAATCGACAGCGCGACAACTGGATGCCCTCGGAGAGCGACCATCAATACATCCAATCGCTTATGGGGCAGGTGGTCGAACCGGGCAAGTTCGCCAACTGGATCGCCCCACCCGCTCGCGGAATCAACGGCAAACCAATTGACTTCGAGTATGTGAGGTTTAACTAGCGAGTCGCTACTGGCTTCTCGCTGCTAGCAGCCCTCGCCGGCGTACGAGATGCAAGTTGCTGTACAACGCGCGAGTCACAACAGATTTTCACAGTTCGTCGGGCGAGAGCGCTCGGTACTCCGGACTACAGATCTTGATAACGATGACACAGAACAGTCTCAATACTGACCACGTACTGTCAGCCACGACGACGTCAGAGTGCTCCATTCATTTGGACGATCTGCGCAACTTCGCGGCACGGCTTCGTTCCATTTCAGAACGTGCTCGCAAGCTTCTCGTGCACATCGCAGAGATGGCATACCACGGACGCGGGCAGGATCGGAGGACCGATGTTGCTTACCTTCCTGAGCTGTACGAATCCACAGGCCTGGATGTTGAATCCATGTATGCGCTGTTGAAAGAGCTGCAGGCTGCACAATTTGTTGTTGTCGAGGATCAATATCCGTTTGAGGACGTCAAAATACTGTCGTGTGGATCAGGATGGAATGCTTTAGCCGCGATCTCAAGTCTTGCTGAAGCGAAAAGAATTCCCTTACGCGACGTTATTGCCGACGTCCATTTTGAGCTGTTGCAATGAGTAGAGTGTCCCACTACGGAACGGAGCTGGTGCAACCAACCGGTCGACCGGAGACTAAACCGCCAGAGCAGAGCGACTCCGAATACTTGCGTTTATTGGGCGAGAATGTTCGCGCAGCCCGTGCGCGCCGCGGGATGACGCGAAAGATGCTGGCCACCGACTCCAGCGTCTCGGAGCGATTTCTCGCGCAACTCGAGAGCGGAACCGGGAACGCTTCGGTGCTGATCCTACGGCAGATTTCGCAGGCGCTCAATCTGTCGCTTGAGGCTATGCTGCCCGGCGCACACGAACATTCTGTCGAAATGGAACGCGCTCTGAGTCTTCTGCAGCGACTGGAGCCGCTTGAGTTGCGCGAGGCACAAGAGCTTCTATTCCAGCGATTCGGCAAAAAGAGGAGTGAGAATGATCGCCGTCATCGCATCGCGCTCATTGGTCTTCGCGGCGCCGGAAAATCTACTATCGGCAAGCTCCTTAGCAGGAAATTGGAGCTGCCTTTCTTCGAGCTCGATGGGCTGATTGAACAGACCAGCGGCATCTCCCTAAGCATGATCTTCGACCTCTACGGACAGAGCGGATTTCGACGATTCGAACGACGCTGCCTGGACAACCTGCTGAGCACGCAGCAGAGATTTATCGTCGCAACCGGCGGCAGTCTGGTGTCGGAACCCTCTACATATGACCTGCTGCTCACGAGCTGCTACACGATCTGGCTTCGGGCTACGCCGCAGGACCACATGTCCCGTGTGATTGCGCAAGGCGACATACGGCCCATGGCGCAGAGTGCCGAAGCAATGTCGGATTTAGAACGCATTCTCGCGGAGCGCGACGAGCTGTACAGAAGAGCCGATGCGTCGATCGATACCAATGGAAAGTCCGTAGAGGAAGTGATTCAGGAATGCTTCCACAATCTTGAATCCATGTTGGACGTTGCGCGCAAATAGCACAAACTCGAATCCGGGCGGGGGAGCACCCGAATCGACGTGGTCTTGCGTCAGGACTAATGTGTGATCGAGATTCGAATTCGCGAGGCTCCAATGTACTTGTCGGCGCCGCCATAGTAGATCCACCACTCGTCTTTGCTTTTGTCTTTCACCATGCCTTCCGTGAATACCACATTAGGAACCTGACCTACGCGCTGCCAGTCGGTTTGCGGGCGCAGGAACGGCGTTTCTGCTCGCGCGATCAGCTTGCTCGGATCAGTCTTGTCGAACAGAGCCCACGCCGTGGTGTACACCAGCTTATCGTCAGCAGCGTTGTAGATAAGTAGGATTCCAGCATCGGTGACGATCGGCGGCGGACCAGGTTCCATAACTCTCGAATCGAATGCACCGGCTCGGCGAGGCAGCACCGGCTGCGCTGTCGCATCGCTCCAATGAAGCAGATCCCCGGAGAATGCCAATCCCATGTAGTCGCGCTTGTCGGACGCAGTTCCAAGATAGTACATCCACCATTTGTCGTTGATCTTTTGCGGAACAATCGCGCCCGATTTGGTCCATCCAGTGTTCCAGTTTCCTTTGTACGCAGGAAGCAGAATGCCCTTGCGCTCCCAATGCATCAGGTCAGTAGAAGTAGCCAGGCAGAGCTGTGCGTCCTTCTTGTTGTAGCCGGTGTAGGTCAGGTAATACGTGCTGCCGATCTGCAGTACACGCGGATCTTCGACCCCGCCATCTTTTTCATACTCGGTTGCCGGGATCAGGATAGGACGACGGCTGCTGGTGAAGTGGAGACTATCGGTACTGGAGGCATACCCAATGCGCGAAGTGCCGGCGGTATCCTGCTCTCGATAGAGGAGAACGGTCTTTCCATCGTTCCGGATAGCCGCCGGATTAAACGCGCCTGCGGAGGCAGGACCGGAAGAGGCAGGAGAAATTACCGGAGTCGGGCTGCTCCACTCAACGGTGATTTGAACGCGAGCATTCCTGGCGTTCTGATAAGGAACGATCAAGCTGCAGGCAAAACATGACGAGAGCAGAAGATTCCGTAGCATAAGGTGCCGAATAGGCGCGTTCGCCTACTATCGTCTGCCTGTAACCTGTCCCCCGTAACCTATCACCTGATTTATCCCTGAGGCTTCGATCCCTGAGCCGACTGAAGTTCCTCGGATTTTTTCAATTCCTGTTCCGCGTCCGCGGTGCGCCCAAGACCTCGATACGCTTCGCCCATCAAATGATGTGACATGTAGTTCGATGGGTCCATGCGTAATGCCTTCTGGAGATAGGTGGTAGCCGACGCGAAGTCCTTCTTTTTGATCAGGACCTTGCCCATGAGGATGTAAGGACCAGTAGCAGTGGCATCGAGAAGGATAGCGCGCTGCAACGCCCGTTCGGCGTCGTCGTAGCGGCCGAGACGTGAGTAGGAATCACCCAGACGGTCATACGTGCCCGCATAGGCAGGATTGAGCTTCTGTTCCAACTCGAATTCATCAATGGCCTTCTGAACATTGAACTTGT
>Ga0209474_10000194_pt1 | contig 74643 bp, 58 predicted proteins | sample GraSoiAngelo_145_FD_185902 | JGI IMG/M metagenome (GOLD analysis project Ga0209474, IMG submission 185902) | Grasslands soil microbial communities from the Angelo Coastal Reserve, California, USA - 14_1009_05_20cm (SPAdes) (version 2) | ecosystem: Environmental > Terrestrial > Soil > Grasslands...
ACGAAAGCTGCCAGGACACTAAGTGCGAGGTGAATCCACAACTGTGGCAATCAGGTTTGAGTTGCCTCCGAGCGTTGCATCCCAACCTCCCTCGGTATCACGTTTTTGAACTTGCCAGAGACAACGGTTCTGCGTCCTGAAGTCAAGCCGCGGCATTACGACGCGCTTACTCGCTTCCTGTTCAGCGGAAGCCCATTGGATGTAGCCGAGCCTGCGGACCACACGCATCCCTGGTATCTCGTGCTATGGCTTACCGGTGTCGATTACTTTTCGACTATCGGTTATCAACCGGGAATCGCATTGCTAGCCGCTGGCGCGCTGTCGGTTCCCGCGACCGGCATCCTTGTTTTGGTTACGGTTTTTGGCGCTGTTCCCATCTATTCGGAAGTCGCGGCGCGATCCTATGCCGGCCAGGGCTCGATTGCGTTGCTCGAGAATCTGTTTTCAGGATGGAAGAGCAAGATTTTCGTTCTGATCTTGCTTGGATTCGCGGCAACCGATTTTGTCATTACCATGACGCTCTCCGCGGCGGACGCCGCGCGGCACGCAACCCAGAATCCGTATCTGCACCGCTTCATTGGTGAGCACACGCTTGATGTAACGCTCATCTTGCTCGCGTTGTTAGCCATCGTCTTCATTGCCGGATTTCGAGAAGCCATTGTCGTGGTCGCAGCCACTACAATTCCATACATCGCGCTGAACATCTGGGTGCTGCTCTATGCTGGGAGCATCGTGTATCGGCGACCGGAGCTGCTCGCGAACTGGACGCGGGCTTTACAGGGGCATGGAGACTGGACCGCCATCTTTGTTGCTTCGGCACTGGTGTTTCCCAAACTGGCTTTGGGCCTGAGCGGATTTGAAACCGGAGTTTCCGTCATGCCGCTAGTTAATGGCGGCGGAGAAGATCAGGCGGCAGACAACTACGCTGTACCTGCCGGACGCATTCGTAACACGCGCAAACTGCTCGTCACTGCTGCGGCGATCATGAGCGTTTTGTTATTGCTCTCCAGTTTCGTCTCGGTGTTGCTGATTCCAGAAAGTGCGTATCAGGAAGGCGGTCCCGCCAACGGGCGCGCCATTGCTTATTTGGCACACGAGATCATTGGAAACCGTTTCGGCAGCTTCTACGATCTTTCCACCATTCTTGTGCTATGGCTCGCCGGCGCGTCGGCGATGACCGGACTCCTGAATTTGATTCCACGCTATCTACCACGATTCGGCATGGCGCCACCGTGGGTAGCGTATCGCCGTCCGCTGGTCCTATTGCTGCTCGCGATCGACGTGATTGTTACCGTAATTTTCAAAGCCGACGTCGATCGCCAGGGAAGCGCTTACGCGACTGGCGTGTTAGTGCTGATGTTCTCTGCCGCTGTGGCTGTGGCGCTGGCGCTATGGCGCGAGAGTTCGAGAGAGAATCCGTTCTCGTACGTTAAGGCTTCGTATTACTGGGTCGTCACGATTGTGTTCGCTTACACGTTAGTCGCCAATGTCATCGAACGACCTGACGGAGTGATTATCGCTAGCTGCTTCATCCTGCTGCTGCTCGTTCTCAGCGCCGTAAGTCGCTACTTGCGCGCGACGGAAATGCGAGTCTCCGAATTTGAATTTGTAGATGATGAGTCGGAACAGCTATGGAACTCGTTGCGCGATAAGAAGATTAATCTCATTCCGCACCATGCCGACGATGCTCATTATCGTGCGGAGCTGAAAAAGAAGGTCCAGAGCTACCTCAAGTTACACGGTCGCGCCGCATTCTTGTATGTGCGTTTGATGGACAACCGCAGCGAATTCTACTCATGTCTACGGGTGCAGGTCAGGCGCGAGGGCGAGGATTACGTCGTCGATGCCCGCGGAGCGACGGCGATCGCGAACACCATCGCGTTTCTGGCCGACATCCTGAATCCGATTAGTGTCGTGCTCGGACTCACCGAGCGAAATCTGATGACGCAAGCGTTGGCCTTTGTTCTATTTGGGGAAGGTGAGATCGGCTTGGTTGTCTATTCCGTCCTGGTGAAATTCTGGCACGTACATCCTAAACCCGACCATCCCTTGCTGTTTCTAATAAGCGGATGAAAGAATCGCAACCCATCGGTTCACGTTTCCCGGCTTGGATTAACCATTCGGTTCACGGGATGAGAACGAGTGTTCAGGGAGCTTGAAGTTGCGGCATCTGATGAAGCACGAAAATGTTTAATGGAGTCATCAAGTTGAAGCGTTTTCCACCGGAACTCATCACAGCGCTCGACCACCTTGGCATGCCGTTTGCATTTACCCATCGCGGAAAGTGTGGAGACGGAAGCGAAGAGCAGGAGCAGTGAAGGCGATACGGAATATGCGCATTGCTTCCACCGCCTCAACACGAAACGGAGGCAATATGAAACGGCAAATCGTAAATCTGCTTGGCGTTCTTGGCCTGCTGCTCGTGGCGGCATGCGCAAACGCTCAGGGCGTCAACGTTAAAGCGAATGTTCCTTTTGACTTCACTGTAGGTAAGTCGAGTCTGCCCGCTGGCGCATACAGCATTCAGTCGCTCGCAACGGCCACCGGCAGCGTGCTCGCGGTTCGTGGCGAAAACGCTGCAAAGAACATGCTTGCTTCGGCAAACAACGCAGAAACCTTGAATCCTTCACCGAACAGCAGGCTTGTATTCCACCGGTACGGAGACCAGTACTTTCTGTCGCAGATCTGGCTTCAGGGTGAGAAAGTTGGACGGCAGTTCAGGATCAGTCGCCGCGAAGCCGAGATAGCGAAGAGCGTTCCGACTTCAGAAGATGTGATCGTTTTGGCAGCGCTGCGCTAACGATTACCCTCAAAGAAGTCCAAAGAGAACGGCACAGCCTCTGTGCCCTTCTCTGTTATCTACGGCGCCGCTAAGGTTCACCACATATGACGATGGCCAACGGACCGAAGTCAAAAATTAGCCGGCCCACGAGGGCCGGCTGAGTGACGTTTCGGAGGTAGGAAGAAGCTCCAGAGTTGGTCTTTCTGAGCTCACGCCAAGCGACTGTGAAATCGACCGGCGAAAGCTCAGAGCCACAGGAGAGCCTAGATCATCATAGTCGCTCAATGGTTATTCCGATGAGCCTTCGAACGACCGAAAACTGGCCAACTTGCGCCAGCATCTACTCGCGCCATCGCGTCGTGTCCAATTTAGTTGGAGGATAGCGTTGTTCCTCCCCTGTTTGACTGATGAATACCGCTCAGTTTGCGCCAACTAGCTGCGAATGTTAGTTTTGAAAGCTTGGCATTACATTCATAACTTCACAGGAGCAGTCGCCCATGGCAGTGGTGTACAACGGCGTTCCTCTCCCCTCGGAAGGCTCGCCGATTCGCTACGAAAACGGGCAATATCGCGTGCCCGACAATCCAATCATTCCATTCATTGAAGGCGATGGTACTGGTCGTGACATATGGAAGGCCTCACGCCGCGTTTTTGATGCGGCGGTTGAGAAGGCGTATGGAGGCAAGCGTCACGTAGTATGGTACGAAATCTTCGCGGGCGAAAAGGCGTTTTCACAATTCCGGAACTGGATGCCGGAGGACACATTGCGAGCTGCGAAGGACCTGCGCGTCTCCATTAAAGGTCCCCTCACCACACCTGTGGGTGGTGGCATCCGGTCGCTCAACGTCGCCATGCGGCAGGAGCTTGATCTGTATGCCTGCGTGCGTCCCGTTAAGCATTACGCTGGCGTTCCCTCCACGGTGAAGTATCCGGAGAAATTGAACGTCGTTATTTTCCGAGAGAACACAGAAGATGTTTACGCAGGCATCGAGTGGAAAGAAGGAAGCGATGGAGCGCGTAAGCTGATCCGGTTCTTGAATGAGGAAATGCTCGCCGGCGGAAAAAAGCGTGTACGCGAAGATTCGGGTGTTGGTATCAAGCCGATTTCGATCACAGGAACAAAGCGGCTCGTGCGTCGTGCGATCCAGTTCGCCCTGGAAAACAAACGTCCATCGGTGACGCTCGTTCATAAAGGCAATATCCAGAAATTCACTGAAGGCGCTTTCCGCGAGTGGGGATACGAGGTTGCCCAAGCTGAATTCCGTGATCGGGTTGTGACCGAGCGCGAGAGCTGGATTCTCGACAACAAAGATAAGAGCCCGCAGATTACGATTGAGCAAAACGCGCAGCAGGTAGAGCCCGGTCTCGAGTTCGCTGCCGAAGAATTCCGCAAGGGCGTCCACGCGGAAGTGAAGGACGTTCTCGACAAACTTTCCCGGTCTCACGGCAATGGCCAGTGGAAGAAGAAGCTGATGATCAATGATCGAATTGCCGACTCCATCTTCCAGCAGGTCATCATTCGGCCGCAGGAGTACAGTGTTCTCGCTACACCAAATTTGAATGGCGACTACATCTCTGACGCATGCGCTGCGCAGGTTGGCGGGCTCGGAATCGCTCCGGGAGGAAACATCGGTGACGGTTACGCGATCTTCGAAGCTACGCACGGCACCGCACCAAAATACGCCGATCTGGACGTGATCAACCCAGGCTCGGTGATTCTCTCGGGCGTGATGATGTTCGAGCTGATCGGCTGGCGTGAAGCCGCGCGGTTGATTGAAAATGCGCTCGAAGAGACCATCCGGCAAAAGAGGGTTACCTACGACTTCGAGCGCCAGATGGAAGGCGCCACTAAGGTCAAGACGAGCGAGTTCGCCAGCTACATGATTGGAAACATGGACGCTCTCGCCGGTGCAAGGCGCGAAGTCGCCTTAGCGTAAAACATTGAACAGGGGGCACAGAGCACATTGAGGCATAGCGGTCAGAATTCTTAGTTCCAGTCCTTCTCTACAATTTCGAACACTAAGACTCAACTCCTCGCTGACCTTTGTGTCTCCGTATTCACTCTTGCTTTTCCAAAATTGCGATGGAGCAACAAGAATGCGCAAGAAAGTGTCAATTGTCGGCGCCGGCAATGTAGGAGCCACCGCCGCACACTGGATAGCCTCAAAGGAATTGGCGGATGTCGTCTTGATCGACATCATTGAGGGTGTTCCCCAGGGCAAAGGCCTTGATCTGTTGGAGGCGATGCCGATTGAGAAACGTGATTCGCGCGTTATCGGTACTAACGATTACGCCGACACTGCTAATTCAGACATAGTCATCATTACTGCGGGGATACCCCGCAAACCCGGTATGAGCCGCGATGACCTGCTCAACACGAATTACAAGATCATGCAGGATGTAGTGGGCAAGGTCGTGGCAAATTCTCCTAATTCGATTCTCATTGTGGTCTCGAATCCGCTGGATGCGATGGCTCAGGCTGCCTTTCGCATCAGCAAATTCAATCGTGAGCGGGTGATTGGCATGGCCGGTGTACTCGACTCCGCGCGTTTCCGAGCTTTTATCGCTGAAGAGTTGAAGGTCAGTGTAGAAAACATAACCGCATTCGTCCTCGGTGGACATGGTGATACCATGGTTCCACTTCCCCGGTATTCAACTGTCGCCGGCATTCCCATTACAGAACTGATGGATAAGCCGACTCTAGATCGTATTGTGCAACGTACGCGCGATGGCGGCGCGGAAATCGTGAAGTATCTGAAGACCGGCAGTGCTTATTACGCCCCGTCGTCAGCCGCCACGGAAATGACAGAGGCCATTCTTAAAGACAAGAAGAAGATCTTGCCCTGTGCGGCGTATTTACAGGGAGAGTATGGAATCAAAGGTCTGTTTGTCGGTGTGCCGTGCAAGCTCGGAGCACGTGGCCTGGAACAGATCATCGAGATCAAGCTGACAGCTGAGGAACAGGCGGCACTGAAGAAGAGCGCTGATGCTGTGCAGGAACTCGTGAAAGTTATCGGAGCATAGGGTGGCTCGCAGATAATCTTGTCTCGGGAATTCAATGACTTCGAAAGATTTTCCTCAAATTGTGGGACGAAGAAGTCGCCTCGACGCGCAAAGTGATTGAACGGATTCCGGAAGCTTCGAATTACCGTCCTGATCCGAAATCATAGACTGCGCGGAAGATCGATTCGTTGATCGCTCGCGAAAAGCTGCACTTGCGGACGGACTATAGAAAGGTGAATTGGAGTGGCTGAGGTGCCTGCGCCGCCGACGATGAAAGAAGTTTTCGCCGCATATGGCCGCAATCATCAGGAGGCCAGCGCGAAACTTCACAAGGTTGACACCACGCGATGCGATGCGCTCGTACCTTTCATCATTGGGTGGGCAAGCTGTCATGAACGAAACAGGCTACGACAACGCTTGGGTTTTTTTGGCTCGACATTATTCGTCATCGCGGGCAGCTCTCGACGTATCTGCGTGCAGTGGGCTCGACCGTGCCGCAGATTTACGGGCCCCAGCGCCGATGGGCCTATGTAGTAGTCGCTGGCTTATGGGCTAATTAACTCTATCGATTGATATCGAATTCAATTTCACATCCTGTGCAGGGCGATCCTGCGAATTGCGCTTGACCTTCGTGATCGCGTCCACAATGTCCTGACCTTCTATTACTTCACCGAAGATCGTGTGATTGCCTGTGAGCCATGGCGTAGCTGCAACCGTGATAAAGAACTGGCTGCCGTTTGTGTTGGGACCAGCATTCGCCATCGCGAGTTTGCCAGGCATGTCGAACTTGTGGGGAGACCCCTTGGTCTCATCTGCAAACTTATAGCCGGGTCCACCCATGCCTGTTCCGCTCGGGTCGCCGCCCTGGATCATGAAATCGGGAATCACGCGATGGAAGATAGTTCCGTTGTAGAGCGGGCCCGGACCTTTCTTACCGCTGATGTTGTCGCTCCAGTCGCGCTTTCCTTGAGCTAGATCGGTGAAATTCCTGACGGTGTTCGGTGCGTCTTTCTCAAATAGCCGGCAGACGATCTTTCCCATAGTCGTATCGATGGTGGCATAAGTTCCAGCTTGGCGAGACATATAGTGTCCTTCCTGCGTTATGAGTGAAAACGACTAGTTTGAAACATTGAAGTGCACTGCCGTTCAAGGGGCTCACCAGCATTCATGCAACTTCCAGCAGAATTGACGCAAGGCATCGATCAGCTCACAGCAGAATTCCATATCTGGAACTGGCGCCGGCCTCTGCGGAACTTACCTCTGAATATCGTGGTGGGCGAAAGGGACGACCGCACCTCGACAAGTCGCACTTAGCTGCATACCTCATTAGCGGTCTGCCCGAATCTTGGCTTAGCCAAAAAAGCATTCGGGACACCTTGAACTGGATCTATGCACTCCGCAAGGCCTGAAGCGGAAACTGTTTCCAAGAAAGAGGGCGACGATTACAAAAAGTTGCGAAAAGCCGAATGGATGCTGTTCCATGACATAGCCGGTCAACATCGTTCTAGGTTTCGTCCGCTGACGGTCCGTATGTTGCCGGAACTGGAATGTCGTTTAGTCGCAAATAAACTCCAAGCTGCGCGCGGTGGTGGATCATGTGATTGATCACAAAGCTCCGGAGAACAGCAGCGCGGGGCAATGTGAAAATTGGACATCCATTTGAAATTAAAGTCCATCCACCGCCGAGATGCTGGTCGCTAGCTCCCTCAATGGCAGCTCGTGCAGCGGCGACGTTCCGATCGAAATTCTCCAATATCTTCTCGCGGGATGAGATTGGCGGATTGCGCAACGGCTTTCCTTCTGGTGCTATGTCGAGTCTGTCGAGATCAATGGCATGATTCGTCCATGTGGGGATATTCGAGAGATGGCCAGCAAGCGATCCCATAGTGCTCGATTTGGGATGTGCACGCCATTCCCACTTCTCGTTTGGCACTCGCTCCAATGTGCGGCGTGTTATGCCCATTTCCTTATCGAATTCGGGAAGCAATTGCTGGGCAATGGTCATATACTCATCTCGCTAGCTATCGCTGCTTGGGAGCTGGCTGTTTTGGCGCAGCAGGTTTGCTTGCAGCCCTATTTTTCTTCGCCGTGGCCGGCTTCTTTATCGTTGCCGCCGATTTCGGCACTCCCACGATGTCGATTGTGTTGATCTTCACTGGATCATATGGACGATTATCGCGAGGATCGGCAGCTTTGCGCGCGATCTGCTTTACCAGCTCCACGCTGTCTGGAGTGCACTGACCAAAGATCGTGTGCTTTCCATCGAGGTGCGGCGTTGGTACTTCGGTGATGAAGAACTGCGAGCCGTTCGTGGCTGGTCCTGAGTTCGCCATCGCCAATCTGCCTGGGACATCGAACTTCAGATCCGGCGAAAATTCGTCTTCGAAGCTATAGCCGGGTCCGCCCTGACCATTTCCGAGCGGATCGCCGCCCTGAATCATGAAGTTTGGAATTACCCGGTGAAAAATGGTTCCGTTGTAAAGTGGGACACCTTGCTCCCTTTTGTGGATTTCAGGATTTTTCCATTCCTTCGAACCTGTTGCCAAACCAATAAAGTTGCCAACTGTCTTGGGTGCCTCTTTGAGGAATAGTTCGCAGGTAAGATCGCCGACCGAAGTGTGAAATATGGCTTTCGGATTCTCGACGGGTGCTGCTTGAGTGGCCCTCGACTGTGTACCCAACGCGCTTCGTGGAGTAGTGCTTGCTTTGGGCGTCGTGGTGCTCGTTTGGGCCGCGAAAAATGACGATGTTACGCAGACAAGAACGCTGAGGAAAGTTCTCATTATGACTCTCGAGTAATGCTTTAAGGTAAATTTTACTTCGAGGCACTCATCTGCCGTGCCAGCGAAGGTCTTTCTTCTGCTTTCAATTTCCGGCTAATCGCTTCTACTTCGGTGAAGACGCGCATCAGATTCCCTCCGAGAATCTTACGAATCTGCTCCGCTGTGTATCCTCGTTTGAGCAAACCTTCGGTTATCTTTGGAAGATCGGCGGCAGAGTCGAGTCCTTGTGGCATTGACGGAGTGCCATCGAAATCGGAGCCCAATCCCGTGTGATCTACTCCAGCAATCTTGGCTACATGATCGATGTGGTCAATGATCGCCTCAAACGGAGGACGCGGGATCTTCGCCGCCCATTGCTTCGCCACCTTATCAGTCTCACGGTAGCGAGTCACCGGGTCAGCGTCTTTGTACTGCTGAGCAACCGCATCGATCGCTGCGGTACGTTCTTTGGATTGCGCCTCGTAAGCTTGCCGCCAATTTTCGTCCACGAATGCAGAGTAATAGTTCACCATTACCACTCCGCCACGTCGACCAAGCTCCCGCAGCATGTCATCTGTCATGTTGCGTGGGTGATTGGTGAGCGCGCGCGCCGAGGAATGCGAGGCAATTAGGGGAGCACGGCTTGCTAAGAGTGCGTCATAGAAAGTCTTGTCCGAGACGTGGGAGATGTCGACCATCATGCCCAGCCGGTTCATCTCGTACACCACGTCCTTCCCGAATTCAGTGAGGCCATTGTGGTGTTGCACCGAGGTGTCGTTGATGTCACCGGAAGAGTCCGCCCACTCATTTGTATTCGACCAGGTGAGCGTCATGTAGCGAACACCCAGGCGGTAATAGTCGCGGAGCAGGCCCAGATCATTCTCTATAGAATGTCCGCCCTCGATCCCCATCAGCGCCGCGAGCTTGTGCTCGCGGTGAGCGCGTTCAATATCAATTGTCGAGAACGCCATCATCATTTTGTCGGGATGCTTCGTTGCCTGCTGATACACAGAATCGATAAGAGCAAGAGTGCGGTGCGCGTATTGTCCCTTGAACTCCTTGGGTTCCACCCAAATCGAAAAGAATTCAGCTCCCAGGTTCCCCGTCTTCGCCTTCGCGAAATCGAAATTGCCCTGATCGCCTGCTGGCGGATTCGCCATGTCGAAGTTATCGTCGAGCAGGCGCTGTGTGGTGTCGGCGTGAGTGTCTATGATCAGCACAGAGTTGTGAAGCTGTTTTGCGCTTTGCGATTCGACCGGCTTCTTTGCCGGCTTAAATTGGGCCATAAGTGGAGAAACGGTCGGGAAGCTTACCACCGCACACAGCACGATCCGTGGCAGCATCGTCGGAAATCTGTCCTTGATAGAAGGTTAAAGGCCGCTGAAGGCGGCCTTTTGGGAATTCTACATGAATAAGAGTGCCAGCCTCCTATTGCGGAGCCAGCGGAAGAACGGGGGCTGCTGGTGCAGCCTCTGTGGGGTCGGAGGCCTTTGTCTGAATCGCCACCGGATACGGATATCGCTGTGACACCATCACGTGAAAGCAAGCTTGGCGGCGCTCTTCTTCCGGCTCGATGACGTCCTGCTCCTTCATTCGTGCAAGGTAGTTTGCGACCCACTTGTGCTGTTTGCGCGTCAATCCGCGCTTACCGATGTCCACGGTTGTACCGGCCAAGTGCGACGAAGCGACTTCGCCTTCCGCTGGCGCGGCGTTGTGATTGAAGCGCATCAAATGCCATTGTTGCTCGACTGTCCGAACCGCCGATGTGACCTGTAGCGGCCTTCCGAACTGCTGATGGAACTCGCGACTTATGTCGTCAACAAACTGAACCGCCCAAGGACGCGCATAGCGACGATTCTCTTTGAGATACGGATTCACCGTCAGGTACTCACTGCTCACGATCGGCACGAGCACGCCGCGTTCTTCGAGTTGTTCGAGCTGGGCATCATCCTCGATGCGCATTAATCCAGCCTGATCGATCTCGGAGTTCTGTTTGAGCAGGGAATCGCGGGATCCACGCAGCTCCGGTGCAACCGGAGGTCCGTAGTAGCGTAGGCGGCGAAGATGAGCACGGCGGTGATGACGTCGCGGCGAGGAAAGGTGCCGTGTTTTGGTCCGACGCGGCAGACTGTGCACGTCCGCCCGGGCCGATACCGCAACGATGATCAACACGAGTAGCAGAGAAGTGCGACGCATGTGCCTTTGGTCCCTGTAGTTACGAGTCGTTTCCAGCATCTCCGAATCCCTAGCTAAGATGCAACCGGATATTAACCGGGTTCTCCCTTTAGTAACAAGAATTTATGTGCGTAAGGCGGTTGTACTTTTGTGTGACCGAAAACTCGGATAGGGCTTGCGGAAGCAGCTGGAGAAAACCGGGTCAAAAACCGGTGAAAGCGGCGCCTGTGCTATCCTGCACCCCTTCCGAGGCCGCTGAACCGTGGTTCTTCCCTTATTCAACACGGTGCTTTTGGACGTGACGGTCCTGCTGTGTTGCGTCGCCTGCTTGATGACGTTCACAAAAATGTCCGTTACGCATCCCGCTACGATCTATCTGCTGTTTCATGGTTTGTTTTTCACTGCCCGAGCAATCGCAATCCTGAATGGAGCGACGACGCTGTTCTCATGGAAGGGCGCAATTCCCGTTTCGGAATCTGAAATTGCAAGGTCACTAATGTTGGCTGACCTGGCACTCATTGCGATGACCAGTGCATGGATACTGGCAGCTCACCTAACCGCACGCCCAAGTGCAATGAAGAGAGACGCGAAGCCTCGAAGGCTACGTCCGGAACTTCTGAAGCCCGTTGCGATAGTTTGTATTCTGGTCGGCTGCGCAGCTATGTTGCTTTGGAGCAAGCTTCCGGGTATTTCTACTCCCCTGATCAGCGCTGGGCAAAATTCAAATTGGATAGTAATCCCTCAGACATGGGTTGGATTGAGCCTGCTTGCCTTGATTTACTGGTATGGGTTTAGACCGGGACTGTTGATAGGGCTGGCTGGCTATTTCGCCTGGGTAATTTACCAAGCGAACTTCCGTTTCCGCTTGCTAATAACGCTCATTCTGCTCATGCAGATCTATCTAGACCGTCGGGGACGCAGCTGGCCCGGGATGTCTGGAATTAGTGTGTTCGTGATCAGTGCACTGCTTTTCTTTCCTTTAAAGGGAATCGGTCAGCAGCTGCAGGCAGGCCAAGGAGCGGGAGAGGTATTGGAGAATGCGAGAACGGAAATCGCAAGCGTGTTCACAGGCGACCATCCCGATCAAACGATTCTGGATCAGTTCGCCAGCGCCCTTACTTTGGCCGATGCACGCGGGCAACTTTATTGGGGGCTTACTTACGCTGGCCTGCTCACGGTTGCCATACCTCGGCAATGGTGGCCAGAAAAGCCGGGCCTGACCGAATATGAGCACCAGATATCCACCAGCGATCGTCCTATGGCGGACACAGGGATGGTGGTCACCATGTTGGGAGAGTTTTATCTCAACTTCGCTTACCCCGGCGTCGTGATCATGTCATTCGCCGTGGCCTACTTCACTGGAGTGTGGTTCGATGCCGCGTATCGTGCGGGCTACTTGTCCCTTATGCACTTTACGTACTTGCTGGTCGCATGCAATCTGATTCAGGTATATCGCGATGGACTGATCTCGCTGTTCGTGTTTACAGTGATCAACATGTTTCCTTTGGTACTCCTTGTCGCACTCCACGTTTGTATGCGTCGAAAGCGAACGTTGTATACGCAAGCGATTATCGAAACGCCTCGTGTGCGCCAACCCATGACGTGATTCCGTGATGCGGGCGCCTGCCGCTAATAGAGAGTGAGCCCAGTGGATATCCTGCTAATACATCAAGCCTTCTGCGGACCTCAGGATCCTGGCGGAACCCGACACTACGAACTCGCACAGCGAGTCGTCGCAATGGGCCATCGATTCACCGTAATCACAAGCGAGCACAGCTATCTCACCGGAAGGAAAAAGACAGCGCCTCCGGATCAGGCTGAAATCGATCTCCACATGGCTCCGGCGATTGGAGGTTGGCATCAGAGCTACTTCAACCGAATGCTCGCATTCATGAGTTTCATGCTGACGTCGATTTTCACCGCGTTGCGAGTGCAAGATCCAGACGTCGTAATTGGAACATCGCCACCGATGTTTCAGGCTTGTTCGGCCTGGGCAGTTGCAGCTATTCGTCACCGGCCATTCGTTCTGGAGGTTCGCGACCTCTGGCCCGCTTTCGCGATAGATCTGGGAATTTTGCGCAGTCGCTTGCTCATACTTTTGGCGCGGAAGCTTGAAAACTTTCTCTACGCTCACGCCCGCGCGATCATCGTCAATTCGCCTTCTTACCGCGACTATTTGTTGCAGATAGGAATTCCGGATTCGAAAATCTCAGTCATTCCAAACGGCACCGACGTTTCGCTATTTCGGCCGGAAGCTCGCGGGGAAGCAGTTCGAAATGATCATGAACTCACGGGAAAATTTGTGGTGATGTACGCAGGAGCGCTCGGTCTCGCCAATGATATCGATTGTGTGTTAAATGCGGCAGCACGTTTACGCTATCAGACTGACATTGTGTTCGCGCTAGTCGGAGATGGTAAAGAGCTATCTCAGCTGCGGATGCGAGCGGAGTCTCTGGAGCTGAACAATATTCGGTTCATCGCTGCCCAACCAAAGAAGCGAATGCCAGAGGTACTCGCTGCTGCCGACGTTTGCGTCGCAACTTTGAAGGATGTGCCGATGCTGCGGACCACCTATCCAAACAAGGTTTTCGACTACATGGCTGCCGGTAGACCAACGGTGTTGGCAATTGAAGGACCGATTCGCGAAGTGATTGAGAAATCTGGAGGTGGAATGTGTGTGCCGCCAGGGGATGACGCTGCTGTGGCGGCAGCGGTGCTAGAGCTCTACCATCGACCTGAAGTCCGGCAGGAAATGGCGACCAAGGCAAGGTCGTATGTGGTCTTAAATTTTGATCGAGGTTTGCAGGCGGAAAAATTTTTGCACACCCTTGAACGTTGCTATTCGGGCGATACGGCTCCTGTTCAGGAAGAGACTTTACCTTCGCCAGCTCTTAGTACTACGACAGAGAATTCTCTCGATACCATATGACGTCAAACGACCAAATGCTTGATGTTCTGACCAAGACAAAGACGATTGCAGTCGTCGGATTGTCCTCCAATCCCAGGCGCCCCAGCTTTGGGGTGTCACAGTATTTGCAGCGTAAGGGATATCGCATCATTCCGGTGAATCCGAATGAACAGACGGTGCTTGGAGAGAAGTCCTATCGCAGCCTGGCGGATGTTCCCGAGAATATTGATCTCGTCGATGTCTTTCGCCGCCCAGAGTATGTGCCTGAGATTGTAGAGGAAGTAATTCGCTTGAACATTCCAGCACTGTGGCTTCAGGAGGGCGTTGTCCATCAGGCCGCAGCCAAGAAAGCCCGCGATGCAGGAATCGTAGTTGTTATGGATAAATGCATTCTCAAGGAGCATCGCGCCCACGGGCTATAAAACAGCTGCGGATAAGGCCCTCGAAGCTGGTTTAGGAAGTCACGACTCCGAGTCGTGCCGACAAGTGATGCCTCAAGATCGCAGTCCGAGGAGCGTTTCGTAAATTCGAAGAGTATCTGAGTCGAAGCAGCAGAAGATCACTTTTTTGACGCTGTGATTTTTGCCAAAAGCCTTCCTTACTTCTGCAACCGCAATTCTGGCGGCGCGTTCACGCGGGAATCCGTAGATGCCTGTGCTGATTGCCGGAAAAGCCATGCTGACGACATGTAGACCATGTGCGATCTCAAGTGATCGCCGGTAACAAGCGGCCAACAGTCTATCTTCCTGTCTTTCGCCGATGGAAGCGGTTGTGTTTTCATCTCCCTGCCAGACCGGCCCAACCGTGTGAATTACGTACTTTGCACGTAAGCGATGTCCCCGGGTCGCTTTGGCATCGCCGATCGCGCAACTACCGAGCGTCCTGCACTCGGCTAGCAAATCAGGACCGGCAGCGCGATGGATCGCGCCATCGACTCCGCCGCCGCCGAGCAGGGAAGAGTTGGCAGCGTTCACGATGGCATCGACTGCCAGCTTCGTGATGTCTCCCTGTAGAGCTTGGATTGAACGATTCATCCCAGGCTCCTGTCGTGCTCCTGCCAGTAGAATAGCTCGGCGAAATTTTGAACGGGCCATCATGACCATTCCTTTGCGAATCCTCGCTTGTGTTTGCCTGGCTTGTTTCTGTCACGCCCAGGCATTCAAGGAATCTACGAAGATCCCTGCGCCGCACGAGGGTGATTACATCGCACACAACTTCCGTTTCCATTCAGGCGAATCGTTACCCGAGCTGCGCTTGCATTATCTAACGTTCGGCAAGCCGGTTCGCGATGCGGATGGACGAGTTACGAATGCAGTACTCCTGCTTCATGGGACGGGAGGCACTGCACGGCAGTTTCTGCAGCCGCAATTTGCGGATGTCCTGTTTAGCCCTGGGCAGTTGCTCGACATCAACCGCTACTTCGTCATCCTTGACGACGGTATTGGTCATGGCAAGTCGAGCAAGCCGAGCGATGGATTACACTCCCGCTTTCCGCAATACGACTACAACGACATGGTGGCGGCCCAGCACGAGATGCTCGAAAAAGGGCTGAGTGTTAACCACCTGCGCCTGATATTGGGCACGTCGATGGGATGCATGCACTCCTGGATATGGGGCGAAACATACCCGGATTACATGGACGCCCTCATGCCTTTGGCATGCTTGCCCGTCCAGATCGCCGGGCGCAATCGCATGTGGCGCAAGATGGTAATGGATGGAATCCGCAATGATCCGGAATGGAAGAATGGGGATTACACATCCCAACCACGTGCCGCCCTGGAGATTGCAACAGACTTTCTGCTGATTGCAGGAAGTACGCCGTTGTCGATGCAGATCAACTATCCGACGAGAGATGCAGCAGATAAGGATTTAGAGGACTATCGCAACCGAGTAACTCACAGTCTTGACGTGAACGATTTGCTGTACGCCGTGAATGCTTCACGGAACTACGATCCATCGGCACAGCTCGAAAAGATCACCGCGGCGGTTATGTACACCAATTCCGCGGATGATTTCATTAATCCGCCTGAATTGGGAATCGCTCAGCGTGAAATCAAGCGCGTAAGACGCGGCCGGTTCTTCCTAATTCCGACGTCGGCTGAAACCCACGGACACGGCACGCATACTTGGGCGGTTTTCTGGCAAGAACATCTCAAGGAGCTGTTGCAGGAATCGGAACCGGGAAAGTAGAGGATCTGAACTTTTTGCGAGTGAGTACACTATGTTCATGAGCAGCTTGCGTCCTTCGGTCTTGGCTCATTTGGAGTATCAAAAGCATTCTCAGCAGTTGAGAAAGCTAGAGCTCAAAAATAAATTTGAGTACATTTATGCACAGAACGTGTGGGGCAGCTGCGAATCGGTTTCGGGGCTGGGTTCCGAACTGGCAGCCACGCTCCTCTCCGTCGGCAGCTTTCGGAACTCTGCCAGAAATTGCAGATTCGTAGGCTCATGGATGCACCTTGCGGCGCGACTCCGCTTGGATATCGCAGGCTGCTCTGCCGATCGATTCCTATTTAGGAATTGATATTGTCGAGTCTCTGATCGTAAAGAATCGGCAGCTGTATGGCCGCGAGAGTGTTAGCTTTCACTCCGGTGATCTCAGGACGATTGAGCTTCCCGCTTGTGACTTGATTCTCTACCGCGATTGTCTGGTACATCTGAGCGTTGAGAATATCCGTCGCGTGCTCTTGAATTTTCTTCGCAGCGGCTCCAGGTATCTTCTGACAACCACATTTTCCCACAATGATCTCAACATGGACATCGAGAACGGCGACTGGCGGATGCTCAACCTGCGGCAGGAGCCATTCGGTTTTGCGAATCCGATACTTCTGATCAATGAAGAGCGCGAGGAGGTCGATGGAGCGTACAGGGACAAGTCACTAGGACTTTGGAAGCTGGAAAGCCTTAAACGCCTTCAGTTCCTAGCTGACACAGAAATTGCGTCTTAGATGGCCACCTACGGTTCGACTCGACTACGTGGTTCCGGCCGCCCTCGGCCGGTACAAGGCTGAACATGTGCATGTTTTCGAATTAAACGAGTCAGGAATTTATTTATGAGAAGGATTTGCTTACCAAGACAGCTTGGTTCTTCGACTCTGTACCAGCTGAGGGCGGCCGGAACAAAGTAATCAACGAGGCATGGTATTTGAGCAGTGCACAATCAAGCCTCGCAGATTGGCTATCCAGAGTTACTCAAATGCCGCCCGAACCAATATGCCTTCGGTAATCGCGCCGGCGACTCTGGAAAAGTCGGCTGCAAGCACGCGGTCACTATCCACTAGGGCAGTAACTCGCCGTATTGCTGCGTGGGCTTTTTGCAGTCGTGGACTCGTCTTGAGCGGAGCAAGAAACTCAATGGCCTGAGCGACGGCGGCCGCTTCAATCGCAAGCACATGCGTTACGTTAGCAACTACGCGTTCGAGCTTTAATGCCGCACCCATGCCCATGGAGACGTAATCTTCCTTGTTGCCGCTCGTGGTAATTGAATCCACCGAGGCCGGATGCGCAAGGACTTTGTTCTCGCTTGCCAGGGCGGCAGCCGTGACTTGCGGCATCATAAAACCTGAATTGAGTCCAGCGCTGGAAGCAAGAAACGGAGGCAGTCCTTCGTTGAGAGCCGGATTTACCATGCGCTCAATGCGCCGTTCTGAAATTCCTGCCAGAGCGGAAAGCGCAATCGCAAGATAGTCGAGCGCAAAGGCGAGGGGTTCGCCATGAAAGTTTCCGCCGGAAAGTACATCTCCCAAATCGGTCCGGTCATTGGCGCTTTCTCTGCCCCGACGGTTGTCGATGGCAGGAACCTTCGAGGGACGCATTGGCTCGCGTTGGGATCTCGGAAAAGGGAAGACCAGCGGATTATCCACCGCTGAGTTCATCTCGATTTCAAAGACGTGTCGGCAGAAAGCAATCGTATCGCGAACTGCGCCGTGCACTTGGGGAATACAGCGTAAAGAGTAGGCGTCTTGAACCCGATTGCAATCGATGTGCGACTGACGAATTTCGCTGCCTTCAAGCAGTTTCCGTACGTTGCTCGCGCTCTGCAACTGTCCCGAATGGGGGCGAGCCCGATGAATGCGCTCATCCATCGCGACTGTAGTGCCGCGAAGGGCGTCCAGAGTGAGCGCTCCCAGCACGTCGGCAGTATCGACGAGCGTTTGTGCAGTTAGCACGGACAGAGTTCCGACAGCAAGCATTGCCTGCGTGCCATTGATAAGTGAGATTGCTTCCTTCGCTTCCAGTGCGATGGGTTTCACCTGCGCCGCGGCCATCGCCTCTCTGCCCGCCACTTTTCGTCCCTGGAACAGCGCTTCGCCTTCTCCGACGAGAACAAGCGCCAGATGAGCCAACGGAGCAAGATCGCCGCTGGCTCCTACACTTCCTTGCGAAGGAATAATGGGATGCACGCCGCGACTTAGCATTTCGCAGAGCGTGTCGATCACCAATGGACGAACTCCGGAGAATCCTTTGGCCAGAGAATTGGCACGCAACAACATCATCGCCCGTGTGACAGGTTCTGAGAGTGGCGTACCAATGCCAACTGCGTGAGAACGCAATAAATTGAGCTGCAATTCGCAAATCTGCTCGGGCGCTATGCGGACGTCGCTTAGTTTGCCCACGCCCGTTGTCACCGCATAGGCAACGCGATTCTCGCGCACCAACTGCTCGATCACTTCACGGGACGCCAAAACCTTTTCGCGCGCGTCGGGCGTGAGCAATACTGGACGCCGTTCAAATACGACTTCGCGCAGGTCCTCAAGCGCGAGCTGGTCTCCATCGATATGTAGAGCTCTCAAGATTCTCCTAGGGAACTCTTCAGGCTACGCCGGGATACCGGCCGCCATCGACCAAAATCGTCTGACCGGTCACGTAGGAGGCTCGGTCCGAAGCCAGCCACACGATCACATCAGCGACCTCCTCCGGACGCGCAAGGCGGTGCAGCGGAATTTCCTCCGACCACTTCTTGTGTACGTCGGCGATGCTGAGGTTTGCGGCAAGTGCCCGCGTTCCGGCCAGCTCGTTAAGTCGTTCGGTCGCAGTGTATCCAGGCGCGACATTGTTGAAGGTAATGTTCTCCTTGCCAAACTCAATGGATAGGCTCTTCAGCAGTCCAACTACGGCTGGGCGTATGGCATTGGACATAACCAGATCGGGAATCGATCCTTTCACTGAGGTGGAAGTGATGGCGATAAAGCGTCCCCCGCCGTTTCTCTGCATGTGGGGAATCACAAATTTGGCCAGGTTGACGACACTGAGAAACAGGAGATCAACGTTCTTACGCCACTCGTCCAGCTCGATGGAAAGAAAATTCTTAGCGGGAGGACCGCCGGAATTCGCGAGGCAGATGTCGATACGGCCAAATCGTTCGGCTACACGGCGCACAAATGCTTGCATGGAGGACAAATCGGAAACATCTATGCGCTCGGCCAACACCTCGACTTTGTGACGTGCACGCAGCTCCTCAGCGGCTTTGCTCAACTTAGTTTCGTTTCGGGCGCACATCGCCAGGCGCGCGCCTTCTGCAGCGAACTTCTCGGCAGCGGCACGGGCTATGCCTTCACTCGATGCAACCAGCAGCGCAACTTTGTTTTTGAGTCCTGTTTCCATGTAGCCAGATTATCCGGCGGAAGGCGGAGCTTCCATGACATACATTCGATTCGGAGCTCCGGCTTTGATGCCGTTTCTTTCTAAAGAGGCTTTGATTCGCCTGCGCAGCTCACGTCGCACGGCGTGCTGTCTGCCCGGACGGCATTTGACTATCATCAAGTAATCGACCTCTGATCCGCTGACGCGCTCTATGCCGGGCACCTCTGGTTTTCCAACGATATCTTTTCCGTACTCCGGGTCATCTTGCAGATCGGCGCCTACTTCTTTCAGCAACTCAATCACGCGATCGGAGCTTTCCGCGTAGTCCACGGAGACGTGCAATGCAACCTGCGCCCAATCTCGAGTCATGTTCGAGACAATTTTAATTTCGCTATTGGGAATTGAGTGCAGCGCTCCCGTGTCGTCGCGCAGCACAGTCATCCGCAGCGACATGTGCTCGACCGTCCCTTGCACGCCGGCAAGTTTCACGAGATCTCCGAGGTCATAGATGTTATCGATGATGATGAAGAAGCCGTTGATTACGTCCTTTACCAGAGTTTGCGCGCCGAAGCCGACAGCGAGCCCCACAATGCCGGCGCTCGCAAGAAAGGGCTTCACGTCGATATTGAAAATCGGAAGAATCTGCAGGAGAACAAAGAAGAAGATAAGAAAGTTGCCGACGCTCTGCGCAATGGATGCGAGGGTACGCAATTGCGTAGCCCGAATGCCGCTCGGCAGAGCCTCGCGTCGGCTGAAATCCTGTAATTTTCGCGTGAACAGTTTCAGGAGTCGCGAGAAAGCTACCGCTACGATCAGGATTACCAGAATGCGCGGCAAATCGTGTCGCAGCCGCTCGGCAAGGTCTTGATGCCACTCCGAAAGTACATGCCGCCAGATCGGCTCAGAGAAGATATTTGTGCTCAGGATGGGCATGAATGGCGTGGAGCGAAGCTGGATTATAGCAAGCGACAAAGCGATTCTTTGATTGGCCAGACGTGTCATTCCCGGCGGTTATAATCGCGGTATTCCGAATCTGTTGAGGTGCGCGTGCGCAATCCTATTGTTGGCTTCCTGCTGTTTTTCGTTGCGATGAGTTGCTTTCCACTGCAGTCCGACACGAGCACGCAGAATCCAACGCAGGAACCGCAGTTTGGCCGCGAGCGCCCAAAAGATCCCACCGAAGAGAAGATGGAGCGCGACCGCGAGAAGGCGCTCAACAAACAAAGGCAGACATCACTACAAAAAGATACAGACCGCTTAGTTCAACTCGCCACAGAGCTCAAAGAATACGTTGATAAGACCAACGAGCACACGCTATCGCTCGATGTGATCAAGAAAGCTGATGAAATCGAAAAGCTGGCGCGGTCAGTGAAAGGCAAAATGAAGGGATACTGAGCCTGTCGCCTTCGTGCTGCTTAGCTTTTGCTGACGTGCTTCCGACCCGCCGCCCTCGGCCGCTATAAGGTTGAATGAACCGCGAATGCGTTCGTAAGCGAGTTCTTTCCAGAGTTCGTCTGGGCCTACTCGTCTGACTGCGAAGCATTCAGATCTTCGACCTTCTACCGGCCGAGCCGGCCGGAACCACGTAGGCACACAGGATTTCCTGTGATATCTCGTCGTTCAGTGGGGACGAACCGTCACTCACAACTCCGCAACTCTGCTTACAAATCTCTACATTTCTGCGTCCAACGGCGGAGGCTAACCGCACATGTTTAAACGAATGCTGCTCGCAATCCTTGCGATCGGCGCACTGATGTTGAGCGCGACCGAGTCGTATGCACAAGGTATCTTGAACCTCCCGCGCGCCAGCCAGCATGCGCTGGTCACGCAGCGCGTTGGCATTACGGATATCTCCATCAACTACAGCCGACCTTTGGTGAACAATCGTCAGATCTGGGGCAAGCTTGTGCCCTATGGTCAGGTGTGGCGCGCTGGAGCGAATGAAAACACCACGATCGAATTTAGCGATCCGGTGATGATTGAAGGCAAGCAGCTCGCAAGAGGAATCTATGGTCTGCACATGATTCCTGGTGAGAGTGAATGGACTCTGATCTTTTCCAAGGCGGCTACGGCCTGGGGAAGTTTCTCGTACAAACAACAGGAAGACGCGCTGCGAGTCTCAGTGAGGCCGCAACCCAGTGAATTCCGCGAGGCTCTGGTTTATGACTTCGATGATGTGAAGCCGGAGTCAACTCTCGTCAGTATGCGCTGGGAGAAGGTCACTGTCCCATTCCGGATCGGCGTTCCGGTTGCTGACGTTGTTCAGGCCGATTTGCAGAAGCAGCTTCGCGGTGGATCACAGTACATTTGGGAGAGCTGGGATGAAGCCGCCAACTATCTGCTCGCCAGCAAGATGAATCTGGCGGAGGCGCTCGACTATGCCAATCACTCTATCCAAGTGGAATCACGCTTTGACAACCTGCTGACCAAATCTCAGGTTCTCGAGGCTATGGGCAAGAACGATGAATCGGCCCCAGTCCGAGCTCAAGCACTTGAACTGGCTAATGCTATTCAGGTCCATGGCTATGCTCGGCAGTTGCAAACCCAAGGACATCAGGATCAGGCGCTCGAACTGTTTCGCACAAACGTGAAGAAACACCCGAACAGCTGGGTTGCGCACAACGAAGCTGCTCGCCTGTCAGTTGCGCAGGGGGATTTCGACAACGCCGTAAAGGAAATGAAGATCGCAGCCTCGGACGCTCCTGATATCTATAAGCCGGCCTTAAGCAGTCTGGTGAAGCGTTTGGAGGCGAAGGACGACATCAATAAGTAGAGAGACAAGTGGATCCGGGCGCGCTCGCCTGTACTTTGACTTTCGCTTTTCAACGAAAAATTTGAAAGCGGTATCCGAGTCAGTTGGCCTTTGTGGCGCCAAGAGTAAACACCCGCGCGAGGGTGGCGGGATCCACGTTCTAGCGCCTGTCACTTGCGTTATGCTGACGAGATGCGTTGTAAGCGCCCAAACCGCGATAATGAGTTGGTGCAGATTGTCGATGTTGCACTTATCGATGTTGCTCGTCGCGCGGGCGAATGGCTGGTCTGCCGCCCAGGGTGCGCGCAATGTTGCATCGGAGCTTTTGCCATTAATGCGCTGGATGCAGCACGTTTACGCGAAGGATTTACCGAGCTGAAGCGTACCGATCCAGATCGCGCAAATCGAGTTCGGCTACGGGCAAAAGCATACATTCAACGAGTTGCCTCGCAATTTCCCGGTGATCCCAAACTAGGAATTCTCCACGAGAGTGAAAACGCACAGGAGAGATTCCTCTCCTTCGCGGATGATGAAGTATGTCCCGCTCTCGATCCACAATCAGGGGCCTGCGATCTTTATCAATACAGGCCGATGACTTGCCGTGTCTTCGGACCACCTGTCCGCAATGAGGGCGGCGGCCTTGGCATTTGCGAGCTATGCTTTCACGGCGCGAGTGATGATGAGATCGCCAGTTGCGAGATGAGACCTGATCCCGAGCATCTGGAGGATTCGCTATTAGCCGAACTTACGGACTCTGGAGAAAGTGGCAGCACGATCGTCGCTTACGTGCTGGCCAACTGACGATGCTTCTCAAGCTACTCCAGATTGGTGAACCAGTCTTGCGCGATAGGGCGCGACTGCTTGTTGAAGAAGAGATTCTCTCGGGTGCCATTCAGGAACTGATCGACTCGATGCACGAGACCTTGCGGGATGCACCGGGCGTCGGTCTTGCTGCTCCGCAGATAGGATCGGCGATCCAGCTCGCGATCATCGAAGATTCGCCGCAGTATTGGACGGAGCTGTCCGCAGCAGAAATCAATGCACGGGAGCGGACTGCTGTTCCTTTTCACGTAGTTATCAATCCGAAGATTACCGATGCGAGCGAGCCCTCAGCGGAGTTCTTCGAGGGCTGCTTGAGTCTGTCTGGATTTACCGCTCTCGTGCCGCGCTCTCGAGAAGTGGTGGTGCAATGCCTCGACGAGCATGCGCAACCGCGAATAATTCGGGCATTCGGTTGGTATGCCAGGATTCTGCAGCACGAGATTGATCACTTGAACGGAACCATTTATATCGATCGCATGCACACGCGCAGCTTTATGTCGCTTGATAACTACAAGCGGTATTGGAAGAGCGAAGGGCTGGAAGACATTCGAAGGAGATTTGCTTAAGCCGTTCACATGCCCTAAACGAAATCGTTATTCCTTGTTGTCACGTTGTTGGACGGGGAGGAAGCATAGGCGTAACGAGAGATACTGAAGTTGGTCCCGAATCAGGAATTCACTGATAATGCTGTAATTCACTGTTCCTGAAAGCGAAACTGCAGATTTTGGGTAGGATGCGACAATCTTCAGGTGAAACTCGAAAAATTCGCTGTTATTTTCACTCTTCTCTAGAATATTAGGATTTTCCGATAGGCACTTTTACTTGCCACTGACTAAGAATCTCGCCACAGCGATCACTTAATAAACGCCTTCAAGACATCATTCAGCGCGATCAGACCGACGACCTTCCGGGCATTGGCGCGATGGGTCACCGGTAAGAATGGCCACTGCGAAATGTGCCGTAAAGCAACTTCGAGGCTGTGGTCTGGGTAAAGCTGGGGCATGTGCGGTTCTGGGAGAAGACTCGCAACCGTGAGTTCATCGGGACCCTGTCTTACCGCCTCGCGCAGAGTTTGAACAGTCACGCTTGACCAGCCAAAAGGCGGATCGTCCACCAGAATCTCGGAGGAGCCTTGCTCTTTTGCCAGTTGGAGAGCTTCTTCGGCTGAAGCTTGGGAGTCGACAACGGGAACGTCCACAGGACGCATGGCGTCTTCCACCCGCAACACCCGCTCTTCGCGCTGCTCCTCCATCGAAGGCAGACCAAGTCCATCCTGTTGGCTGAGCAGATCAAAAATGGGAATAGGCTGAAGGTTACGTGAGATCAAGTAAGCAAGGGTATTCGCAAGAATCACAGGAACAATGATCGAGTAATTTCCGCTGACCTCAAGCACCATAAAGACGGAGGTCATAGGAGCGCGGAGGAAGGCAGCGAAGAGCACGCCCATGCCCACCAGCGCATAAGTTCCGATGGAGCCGGTGAGATGAGGAAAGAACAAGCGTTCTACTCCACCCACAGCGCCACCGAGCATGGCTCCGATGAAAAGTGTCGGTGCGAACATTCCCCCCGGCGTGCCGCTCACGAACGAAAGCACGGTGGTAAGAATCTTCAGGCTGGCCAAAATTGCCATGATCTTCCATGGAAACTGGTCGTGCATCGCGTGATCCATGAACTCGTAGCCTGCGCCCATTACTTCAGGACGTCCGGCGAGCGCGATGGCGCCGATGACTAGTCCCGCCAGCGCGGGTTGAAAGATCTGTGTCCATCGCGGAAGGGCTTTCATGCGTGGACGAAGCACTTGAATAGCCCTGGCGAAGACCACCGAGGCAAGGGCTCCGACAATTCCCAATGCGGCGTAAGCGAGCAATTCGCTCGGGGCTATAAACTGCACTGCCGGAATGCGAAACAGGGGCTCGGATCCAAGAAAGTAGCGAGCCACTACGACGCTCGAAACAGCAGACAACACCACAGCGCCGAGAAGCCCTGCTGTCCAGCGCCCGATTACTTCTTCGATGACAAACAGAATGGCGGAAATGGGTGAATTGAACGCAGCCGCTAGCCCTGCAGCGGCGCCAACTGGAGCGATCAGGCGCAGCCGGTCTTTGGTGAGCTCGAGTCGGCGACCAAGAGCGGATGCAATCGACGCTCCGACTTGCAGAGATGGATCTTCAGGGCCCAGTGACTGTCCAGAACCAATGGCAAGAGCCGAGCAAATGAACTTGCCGATCGCAGTCCGAAATGGGATGTAGCCGTCATAAACGTAGAGCGCAGACTTGGTCTGGTTTACCCCGCTGCCACGAACTCGGGGAAAAACAAACATCACCAGTATCGCAACTACAAGTCCGGTTGCAGCAGGGGCCAACAAAATCCGGGGGAACGAAGGAGTTAAGGAGGAACCCATCAGCTCAATGCGGAGGAACTCGATGGTGATGCGAAAGCAGACCACCGCCAGCCCCGAAAAGATGCCGATGAAGATCGCGATCAGCAGAAAGAAGCGCTCACCTTGAGCAGGAGCTTCCGCTGCGGGCGAGCCGCCAATTGAAAGTGGGCTGTTCACCGGGATGTCGGTAGTATCTATCACCGTTGCAGCTCCCCTCCACCTTGGTATATGCGAAGCATGGCCTGGTCTTCAGGAATTGGTGCACCACATCCGCTCTTCTGCTCAATGCTGGTGATGAGCGAGGCGACCGGAGCGAGTAATTGCACGAGCCCTGAATTGTTGTATGTACCGCGAAGCTGCCTGTTCAGATAATTCCATTGCGAATGGGTGAGTTGGAGCGGATCACCGCTGACCGTATCGAGGTCGACATCGTGAGCATCGGCACATCGTCGTAATCGTTTGTCGGCGATACCCATCGCGAGAACGAGGCGATGACGGCGTTCAGTAGCAGGGATACTGCTCTCGAATGGATTCAGTTCAATCACCGAGGTGACAAGCTCAATCATCTGCGAAGTCGAAGGATCGTCGTGCAGCGCGGACGCTCCTTTGAAGTACTCCAAAGCTTCGTGATATCGGCCCAGACGAAACGCTGCCCATCCGGCTCCGAGCAATGCGGCCACATCCCGACGGTTAGTGCGCGATGCCGCGATGTAGAAGTCGAGCGCGTTGCGATCATCTCCCAGTTTGGTGAATGCCCGTGCAACCCAGAGTTGAGCGTTCGGAGTATTCGGCATCTCTGCTGTGTAGCTCATGAGCTCGCCGCGTGCTTGCGTCTTCAGATCCGCGCCGATGAGGAAGTTGATCAGTTCCTGCCTGACTTGCTGCCGTCTCGAAACGGGGTCGGAATCCCAGGCGCCGTAAATTGCGCCATTAAAGTAACGTCTTGCCTGGTTCGCATCATTGTCCTTGGCAGCAAGACGGGCCAGCTCCAGGTTGATAGAGCCGTTGCCGGGCTCTTCGTCGAGAAGGTTAAGAAAATATGACCGAGCTTCGGGCACGCGATCGGCTGCGGCAAGGGCACGAGCGAGGTTGAATACATAGCGGGGATTCTGGTGGGAGTAGAAAACGGCGGCTCTTAGGTCGGGAACAGCATTTTGCGGTTTCCCTTCATCCAGCTCCTCCTGACCTTGCTCGAACCAATAGCTGCTCAGGTTGTGCCGCTTCTCCTCAAAGCGCCGGCTGATAGTGAAGGTAAACGCGAAAAAACCTGTGGCAAACAGCGACAATGCAAAGACATAGATCGGCCTGCGAAGGGCCCTGATTCTGTCCTTCGCCGCCCGAACACGGGTAGCCCATTTGCGTTTTGGGGGAGCCTTCATCGCCGCTAACTACAACCATAGCATCTAGTTACGTTGGGAGTTAGTTACCTTGAGGCTTGACCGGCGGCATTCGACCAAACGGAGAGCGCGGGCGCAGGCACCCGGACGCTCCGTTTCCTGAAGTCACGATAGCCGACGAGATCTGCCTATTAATGCTGAGTGGATGTGCCTGATCTCAGGAAGTGAAATGCAAACATGCCTGCGCCGAGTTGAGACGGCAGCTGAGGATGAGCAGATAAGTTTTTCGCTCCCCTCAGTTCCTGCAGGTTGTGAGTTGGGATGAATGGTTCGGTTCTTTGCTTCCAATCGTGGTACTGATGGCAGAGAAAGCATCCGTTTTGGGCTTGGCCCATTTTCGTAGGTTCGCCGTTGTGGCATTCCTGGCAGATTATGATGCTGGGAATTAGAACGTCTGCCGTCTCTTGGCTACTGAGAGTGCGAATGTGGCAAGATTTGCAGTCGATGCTCACGTGGGCGTAGTGACTGAAGACGGAGTTGGGCAGCCATACGGCTTTGATGTTTGCCGGTGCCACTTCGGGCAATTCCGCTAGGCCGTTCTGATCCGTCTGGCTGTACTTGAGCGAATGGCACTGCTGGCACGTCTTACGCCAAAGCAGATTTTCGGCATTCTCAGCCCGCAGCTTTACCCATTCTTCCACAGTGTGAGCGGTTCTCACCGTCTGGGGCTCGCGCGAGACCGTTCCACCAAACATAATTCGCACCGGGCGCGGAGGCTCATTTATGGCTTCGGGATGTTTCTTGATGTAGTCAGTCAACCTGTTCACGATGAATGCGTGAACAACTTCCGGCTTATCGTGCGGCACCGAATCTTCGAAATGACTGTCAAATTGCAACGCGTGGCAGCTTTGGCAAGCGCTTGCGTAATTAGGAGCAGCCATGTAGGCGCGTCCCGTTCCGGGACGTACCGGCTCGGGCGGCATCGCAGGATTATGTGGATCGGCAGTTTGCACCGCTGCTTCAAGCACACGGGCTTGTCCGTACTTCCAAGGTCCGCGTTGGTCTGCCGGAGAACGATGGCAGTCCTGGCACTGCATCTGTACCGGCTGTGAGTTCGGCCCAAGCAAGCCGGCGCGCATGTGTACCACGTGATTCAGCTTGATCGTTCCGGGATCGCGTACATCCCCGCGGAGAGGAGCAAATTCAGGATGCTTTGAGTTGAAGTTGTAGACAGCAATCTGATAGTGCGGCGAACCACTCTTGATCTTGAGATCGCCGTGACATTGGACGCAGTCTTCGTCTTTGGCTTGGCGCAAATGTTGCGAGCCAACATGCTCGGTGTGGCAGGATGCGCAGGTGGGGGTGAACGTCTGTAAAGATTGATGTGCAGGAGCCTGATGGCAATTAAGGCAAGCCTGATCGCTGACGTGCTTGCGGAATCCCACACTGATGAAACCAGCTTTGAGCGTTGGCGCGTGGCAAATGTCGCAACGTTTGCCGGTGAACGAATGTACTGATGAAAGGGGACCGCTGGAGTAGGGTTCCGCATTTCGCCGCATTGCATAGCCGAGAAGCCAAATAATGGCCAGCGCAGGAACAGCAGCCATCAATCCGGCTCGAAGCAATCGCCACCGCCCCCACCGCTGGAAGTAGTGGAAGTCATGTCGCTGTCCGAGGCTCTTGGCTGTGCGTTTGCGGGCCATGTTTCAGTATCAGTAAGTCAGAGCGATCACCGCATGAATTGCTCCCATAACAAGCAGAGCTAATGACAAAGGCGCGTGGATGAATAACCAGCCGTGGAGTATGCGATGAAGCACGATCTGATGGTCGAGCTGCCGTTTTTCCTCACAAATGATCTCAAGATCGGCGATCACTGGATGGATCTCTTCAGGCAGAAGCGTCTTCAAATTTGCAAACTTCGCCACAGAGGTTGAGCGATCGGCAATTGCACGGCCCTTTCCTCCTGACTGCTCCAGAAAAGGCCGGAGCTCGTTGTCGTAAAAGCGCGTCAATTCATTGCGAACATCCTCTTCCATCTGTACCAGCGTGACGATCACGCCACCGGCGTCTTCCGCTGCATTAGTCACCGCGCTCGCGCTCATCGAGACACCGGTGACTTCCGCGACCTTAACGTCAGCCTCGTCCAAAAGCTGTCCACGAATGACTGGAATCTCGGCGTAGATGGTCTCGTAAGGAACTTGTTTGCTCATCATCTTTGGCAAGTAATGTTGAAGAATTGCGCCAATAATTCCGCTGATGATGACGATTGTGAAGATCACCATCATCCACCAGGTAAGTGCGCCCTTACCGAAAGAAAAGCCCGAATGCAGGAAAATGATTGGATAACTGATCAACCCTAGCCACAGATGGCTACGCATCCAGGTGGAGGTGCGTCCCATGCGCCAGACAGGAAATCGCTTACGCAGGCTGAGCAGTCCGGCGAAGACCATGAAGCCGAAGCCAACGATCCCATAGAAAATGCCGATGATCGTCCCACCGCGCGCTCCGCCAATGGTGAAGTGCGCGTATGGGATATAGATCGCGACACCCACTGCTGCTCCGATCACGCTTCCCCAGAACCACTGTCGATGTGTCTGATCGATGATCATCGGCGCTACCTTCTGTCCATCATTCCCGGAGCCATGCTGTAAGGGACGGCTTCAACCTTCTTTCCGCCCAGCATCTGGCCGAAGAACTCCGGAGGATTAACGCGGTGCGCCGCATCATGGGGGCACGCATAAACGCAGCTTGGCTCAGGATGGTCGTAGCAGAGGTTGCACGAAGTCGCTTTCTTGATCGTAGCTTTGTAGCCGCTGCTTCCCGCCGGTGCAGGGAATTCATGCAGATTAATATTGCCGTAGGGACAGTTATTGGCACATAGTCCACAGCCTACACACCAATCCTCAATGATTACTTCAAGTGAATTGCGACGCCGAATCGATCCTACGGGACAGCCAATCATGCAGAGTGGATCGCGACACTGGCGGCACGAGGTTGCAACCAGATAATTCTCGAATCGCAGACCATCGCGAATCAGGCGGGTAATTCCATCATGCGCGTCGGCGCATGCTTTCACGCACTGATCGCAGCGCGTGCAGCGATCCAGATCGAGCACGAGCAGGCTCTGCGCGTCTATGAGCCCCTGCTTGAGGAAGTCGTCTACAGGCACACTCTGCAGGTTGCGCATGCGGGTGCGATTTTCTTCGATGCGGTCGCGGGCCACGGTCTCCAGGCTGGCTCGCACCTGTGGGAAGCGGCCGAGCATCTCGCGAAAATCTTCGCGATGAATTTTCACGACCTCAACGTGGTCGAGGGCAGTACAAGTCGCGGTACGGCGGCCTTCATCCGACAGCAATCCAATTTCGCCGAAATAGCTCCCGCGGGCGAGATACGAAAGGACGAGCTCGCCGCCCGGGTGATCCTCACTCACCTTGATGAAACCTATGCGAGCTAAGTAGAAACTGTCAGCTGGATCGCCTTGACGGCAGATAACTTGCCCAGGAGCGAAGCGTTGCAATTCAACGCGATCACGAAGATGCTCGATGAAGTCCTGTGTGAGCGACGCAAAGACGGGGACACTCTTTAGGTGGGTTTCAAGAGCGCGGACACGATAATTGGCGTCGAGCTTGGCGCGGAAGGTTTTGTTTTTCTGAAGAACATCCAGAACATTGCGCAGCATCTCCAGACAAACTACGTCCTCTGCCGCTACCACCGTCGCGCTGCGCGGATAAAAATTCATGCACGTCATCTCACCGAACAAATCGCCAGTATGAAGCTTTGCTACGGGATGGTCGTATTCGAGGTCGACCGGTGCGTCGATGTAAATGAATTTGCGTGACGTGTTTTCTTCTTCGCGTTGATGCTCCTTGCGGGGCTTCAACTTGCTTGCGAGCTTACTGAGAAATCCTTGCTGTGATCCTTCGGTGTCGACGTGGGCGCGAGGAGTGGAGATGAAGATGTCTACCGTGCCCTCTACGAGGTAGAACGCGGTGGAGCCGTAGTCGCCTTCGCGGCAGATGACCTCGCCTTTCCTATACACACGCTTGACGACCGCGCCTTTGTTTAATTCGAGGAATGTGCCGGAGACCCCTTTGAACACCGGCAAGTCCAGCAACTCTTGGGCCTCAACCGAAAGTCCGCTTAGCGCCGCGCCTTGTTCAAGCTTCTGCCCCAGGACTTTCTTATTTGTCAGAGCTCCCGTTGGGCAAGACACCATGCATTCGCCGCAGGAGACACAGGAAGAGCCTCCCATCGGCAAGTCAGCGTCAAATGAGATCGCAGTAGCGTAGCCCTTTCCTTGGCGAGCGATCACGAAGTTGTGGCGAATTTCTGAGCATCCCCGGATGCAGCGATCACACAGTATGCAAGCGGAGTGATCCACGAGGATGCTCAGAGAGGATTCATCTTTCTGATGCGAGGGAATCAGTCGCTTGGCGAAACGTGATGTGCCGACGCTATAGCTCTTGGCGAGTGTCTCAAGTTCGCAATCGCCCGACTGCTGTTCGCGCGCACAGGGTGATGGATGATCGGCCATCAGCAGTTCGACCAAGGTCTTGCGTGCGGCTTTGACCTTCTCGCTGTTGGTCTTCACCACCATGTTGTTCTCGGCTTCGCGGATGCATGCAGCGGCGTAGACACGAGCGCCAACATCGACAACGCAAACGCGGCAAACGCCGACAGGAGTCTCGTTCTGCTGGTGGCAAAGCGTTGGAATGGGAATGCCGTTGATGCGAGCGGCGTCGAAGATAGTGGTGCCGCCGGGAACAGTAACCTTCTGGTCGTCAATAGTGAGCGTGATCTCTTTCGCCGACGGCATCAAGAGCCTCCGATCCGGCAGACGCCCGCGCGACATTCCTTCTCCTTGACGTGCGCTTCAACTTCATCGCGAAAGTGCCTCATCACCGACTGAATAGGAGCAGGCACGATTTGCCCGAGGCCGCAGATCGAGGTCAGAGACAAGGCCTGGCTGAGCTCTTCGAGAGCTTGAAGATCAGTGGAATTTTGTTTGCCTTGCGTCCAGTTCGTAAGCATATCGACCAGTTTTTGCGAACCCACGCGACAGGGAACACACTTGCCGCAGGATTCGTTGCGGTAAAACTTCACCGCGTTCAATGCCATGTCGAGCATGCAGGCTTCATTTGAACAAACAACGATAGCCCCCGATCCCACCATGGAACTGACCGGCGGCTTAGACATCGTGTCCCAGTCGAGCGGGAGATTCAACATCGAAGCCGGCAAGTATCCCGAGGAAGGTCCTGATGGAGCGAAGGCCTTGATAGTTTTTCCGGGGAGCGGACCGCCGGCGTGGCCGTTGATCAGTTCGTCGTAAGTGATACCCATGGGCACTTCGAAGACGCCGGGATTGCGCACTTCGCCGCTGATACCGACGAACTTGATGCCCGGAGACCCTTTACGACCGTAGTTCTTAAACCAGTCCACACCTCGCGCGAGGATTACCGTTGCCAGCGCGAACGTTTCCACATTGTTCAGCGCTGTGGGTTTATGCCAAAGGCCTTGGTAAACAGGAAATGGAGGCTTGTTACGAGGTTCGGAGCGCTTGCCTTCAATGGCTTCAATAAGCGCAGTCTCTTCTCCGCAAATATATCCCCCAGGGCTTACGAAGATGCTGAGATCGAAATCCAAATCCGTACCAAGGATGTTCTTGCCCAGAAGCCCATCTTTATAACAAGCATCGATCTCGTCCTGGCAGGCGTCTTTCGGATGCTCGTACTCGTGTCGGATGTAGAGAATGCCTTTGTTCGCGCCGGTAACGAGACCGCAAATGATCATCCCTTCGATGAGCAAATGCGGCAGGTGCTGCATGATGAAGCGATCCTTGATCGTTCCCGGCTCGCTCTCATCGGCGTTGCAGATTACGTACTTTTCATTGTCGGTACAATTGCGGACTATCTCCCATTTGTTTCCGGTGGGGAATCCGGCTCCGCCCATACCGCGCAAGCCGCTCGCTTTCAGTTGCGAGATGACCCCGGCGAAGTCTCCGGTTTGAACCAGGCTATACAGAACGCGATACTTCGGAGTGCCGACGTAAGGATCGGAATGGAGCTCCTGGCGCAGCCGTTCAGGACGTGTGTGCGGCAAAGGTTCGCCGCTTAAGTTGCGTGCAACAGCATCGGCGACGCGGTCGCTAGTGATGTTGTCGTAAATCTGCTCTTCGGTTTTGCTGGAGATCAGAACGGCTGGAGCGCCGTCGCAGCGACCGAGGCAGGAGATCTCGCGGATGCTGCAATCAGCTGCAGGGCGTCCGTACAGCCGATCCTGGATCTGTCGCTTAAGAACGTTTGCGCCACGAAGGTGGCATGACATATCGGTGCAAACGCGGACATCGACACGCGCCGGAGCCGTGAGGTGGAAGTGTGGGTAAAAACTGGCAACAGCATGAATTTCCCGAACATGCATCGACCGAGAATCAGCGATTGCCTGAAGCTTATCGACAGGCAGATAACCAAACTCCCGCTGAACCGCTTTCAGATCCTCAAAGATTCCCTCCGTGTTGTGTGCAGCCGGGCTGGGTTGGGCCAATGAAGTACCGGGAATCGCCACAGGGATACCTTGGACCCGCTCAGGAACACGTCCGGGGGAAGTGGAAAAACCAACAAGTTCTTCGCGAAGTCAGAGGCGGACTATAACAAAGAGCAGTGCACGGGTAAAGAATTGATTTGAAATCCGCGGTCGAGCAGCTGTGAATCGCTTTCTCGGTTTCTGAATTGATTTCTATACTTTGGGGGCGTATAAGGTCTCACGCCTTTAAAACATTTCCCCCCTGGGTATCGAATACTCACAAATGAATCGACGGCTGTGCTGTTGCTCGAATGCTCGCTCCACTGCTGTTGTTCGAATCTGCGCGGTATTGTCATTCTTGTTTCCGCATTCATCTCAAGCTGCCGATAAGCCCAACTTTCTGCAGCCAGTTTCGGCAGCAGAGGCGCGGTACGTGGGACCTGGCTCGTGCAGTGCAACGGCCTGCCATGGATCCGTTCAGGCACGACAGCAGACTAAGGTTTTGCAGAATGAGTACAGCACTTGGGTGCTTCAGGATAAGCACGCCAAAGCCTGGAATGTGCTGAATAACTCTGTTTCCCAACGCATCGCAAAGATTCTCGGCCCAGGGAGCCTCGGGGCAGCCGATGCGGCCCACGCGCCGAAATGTCTTGTTTGCCATGCTCTTTACGCGAGCAACGCTGAAAAGGCCCGCGAGTTCGACATCAATGATGGCGTGAGTTGTGAAAGCTGCCACGGACCGTCATCACAATGGCTTGGACCGCACACTGCTCGTGATTGGGCGCATGAGAAATCCGTCGCGATGGGCATGTTCGACACTAAAAATCTGCGGTTGCGCACGGAAAAATGCCTCACCTGCCATCTGGGAACCGCCGAAAAATACGTGGATCACGAGATGATCGCTGCGGGTCACCCCGACTTGGTCTTCGAACTCGACTCCTTCCAAGCTGTGGAACCGGTTCATTGGGTAGAAAAGATCCCGGGACATGCTGAGCAAGCCGACAAAGACCCATTGTTAGGGGTGCGTCAATGGAGCGTGGGCCAGGCAGTTCAGCTTCAGGAAAGCATGAATCGGTTGGCTCGCCGCGCGAAGGGAACGGAGGGTAAGAAGGGCTTGGTCTGGCCTGAGTACGCCGAACTCGACTGCTTTGCCTGCCACCATAGCCTAACTCCCTCGGACGAAAGCTGGCGCTTGCGCAGCGTGACGGAGAACCCCCGAGGAGGCCGAGGATACTACCAGACTCGCCGTGCGGGCGATCCGGCATACAACTTGTCGCGCGTAGTTGTATTCCAGCATGTGGCGAACGAGGTTGACGCCGGCACCTCAAGAGAACTTCAGAACACAATGAAGAAGCTCGCCGCGCTGGTCAGTTCGCTTCAGCCCAGCCGCGAGGATATCGAGCAGCTGTCGAACCAGGCTGCGAATCTCGCCGGTAGGTTAGCCGACGAGCTGCGCACAGCCTCCTTCGACCGCGAGAAGACGGCGCGACTTCTCCGGGCTATTTCGGGCGATGCCGACTACATCTCCGATCAGGGAGAGCGCGCTGCAGAACAAGCTGCAATGGCGCTGGATTCGATTTATATCGCCTACGCCAAAGCCGGTGGAAGCAGCGGCGGGGAGGCTCGAGCGGCCATCAACGGGCTCTTCCAGCAGCTGGAGAACCCGTCAGCCTACAACGCTTCCAAGTTTGCGGCGGCAATGAAAAGGCTGAACTCAGCCGTGCGGTAAGCTGCAGGCAAAGAATGGTCCATCAGCAGCGTAGAGACACAGCCTCTCTACAATGCACAATATTGCGACGATGGCTACGCTCACTTCCCAAATGTTCTCGATTTCAACAGCAATCCTCGGCTGACACTTCCTCTGCAATGACAGATAATCTCCTGCAGTGACCGAAGCCTCGACGCCCCTTATGCGGCAGTATGCCGCGATCAAGAAACAGCATCCCAACGCGCTGCTCTTCTTCCGGCTGGGCGATTTTTACGAACTTTTCTTTGACGACGCGGTAGTGGCATCGCGGGAACTCCAGATCACGCTCACATCTCGCAACAAAGAGAAGGATGTGGCGGTTCCCATGTGCGGTGTTCCGTATCACGCCGCTGAGGGATACCTGGCGAAATTACTGCGCAAGGGATTTCGCGTTGCTGTCTGCGAGCAGATGGAGAATCCCAAAGCCGCCAAGAAGATTGTTCGGCGAGAGGTCACGCGTGTCCTTACGCCGGGGACAAGCACCGACGCGAGTTTGCCCTCGGAAGAAAACAACTTCCTGGCAGCGATCGCGGAGCTTGGGGACCGGGCTGGGGTCGCCGCTCTGGATCTGTCGACCGGAGAATTTCGAGCTACCGAATTTGCGCTGCAGGACCGTGCGCGCCTGATCGAAGAACTCGGGCACATGCGTCCGAGGGAAGTACTCTATCCCGCGGCTCTTCCTCTGTTTGCTACCGCCGACAGCAGCTTTTACGCGTTCTCGGAGAGTCGCAGATTCACTGAAACGCCGGTGGAAGACTGGGCCTTTTCGCCCGACTACGCTATTCCTCTACTCGAGAACCAATTTGGCGTGCTCTCACTCGAGGGCTTCGGACTAGCTACGCGCCCGGCGGCAGCAACAGCAGCCGGAGCCATACTACATTACGTTCGCAGCACGCAGCGGGGCACGCTCGAGCACGTTGATCGTATAGGCTTCTACGACCGGCAAGATTGTTTGGTGCTGGACGCTGTTACGGTTCGCAATCTGGAGCTGGTTGAACCGCTGTTCTCCGGCACCGGGTCGGAAGTGACACTCTTTCGCACCCTCGATGCGACGTTCACGCCCATGGGAAAGCGGCTGCTTCGCTCGTGGCTACTGCGTCCGTCAATCGACTTGCCGCAAATTCTGGCGCGGCAAGATGCAGTGGCAGAAGCCGTTGGTACCACGATTTACCGCGAAGAGCTTCGTCGCAAGCTGGAAGGCGTGCTCGATCTGGAACGTCTGCTGAGTCGGATGACGCTGGAGACCGCAAACGCACGCGATTTGCTTGCCTTGGCAGCTTCATTCGGGCATCTTCCGGAGATAAAACTTGGCCTCGACCACCTTAATGCGGCGCGCCTGCAACAATTGAACATCCTTATCGACCCTCTAGCGGATGTGTGCGAGCGCATTGACCGATCGATCGTTACCGAACCACCTCTATCCCTCAGCGATGGCGGGGTGATTCGGAGCGGCGTTGACGCAGAGCTGGATGAGCTCCGCGATCTGAGCCGTAACAGCAAGCAGTACATTGCGCAAATTGAAGAACGAGAGCGTCAACGCACAGGCATCAATTCGCTGAAGATTAAGTTCAATTCAATCTTCGGCTACTACCTTGAGGTTACCAAGCCCAATTTGCATCTGGTTCCTGCCGATTTTGAACGGAAGCAGACGCTCGTAAACGCCGAGCGGTTTACTACGCCGGAGTTGAAGCAATATGAAAGCAAAGTGCTTGAGGCCGAAGAGAAGATCGTTGAGATCGAGCGCCGTTTGTTTAGCGAGTTGCGTGCGGCGATCGCAGGCGAAGCGAAGCGGATCCGGCAAACGTCGCTTGCTCTGGCTGAGACGGATGTCCTTCTCGCTCTGGCAAACATCGCGGCCGAGCGTGCGTATGCTCGTCCCACGCTGGATGACTCTGGCGTCATCGAACTGGTGGAAGCGCGTCATCCCGTCGTCGAGCAACAGGTCATGACGGGGGCTGAGCGTTTCGTACCTAACGACTTGTTATTGAATCCCGAATCGGAACTAATTGTCCTGCTCACCGGTCCAAATATGGGAGGGAAGTCTACGTACCTGCGGCAAACGGCGCTGATCGTCATCATGGCGCAGATGGGATCATTCGTTCCTGCGCGTGCTGCCCGCATCGGCATCGCTGATCGCATCTTCACGCGCATCGGGGCGAGTGACAATCTTGCGCGTGGCCGATCGACGTTTATGGTCGAGATGACCGAAACCGCAGCCATTCTCAACACTGCAACTCCGAAATCGCTCGTACTGCTCGATGAAATGGGACGCGGCACTGCTACCTACGACGGACTTGCCCTGGCATGGGCAACGCTGGAATATCTTCATTCCGTTACGCGAGCGAAAACGCTCTTCGCGACTCACTACCACGAACTTACGGCGCTAGGAGAGGAACTGCCATTGGTGAAAAACTACCGCGTCTCCATTAAAGAGATCCCGGGTGGAATCATCTTTCTGCGCAAAGTTGAGCCCGGCGCTGCTGACAAGAGTTATGGAATCGAAGTCGCGAAGCTCGCCGGATTGCCGATCGATGTCATTCGCCGAGCCAGGGAAGTGCTGATCCAGCATGAAGGCCAGGAGCGACAGTCAGTACGACAGTTTGAAGGAAAAGAACCCCAGCAACCTTCTTCTGTTCAGCTTGCCATCTTTACACCGCTCTCGCAGCAGATCGTCGATCGCTTGAAAGAGGTGGACGTGAATCATCTAACTCCAATTGAGGCCCTTACGCTTCTGGATGAATTGAAGAAGCAACTTGATTGACTAGTGCAGTTCTAGCTGCCCTGCCATAGCCGAAAGCCGAGAGGCTGTCTTACACTCGACGTACGACATGAGAGCCTCCTCACTCCCGCTACGCCATCGTGTTGGACAATTGCTGATTATGGGCCTCGAGGGGCCCGAAGTCTCTCCCGCTACGGGACGGTTGCTCACGAGCATGCATCCTGGCGGCGTCATTCTCTTCGCCCGCAACATTCAATCACCGCATCAGTGCGCGCAATTGCTGCGCATCTGCCAGACGGCAGTCAACACACCGCTCTTTCGCTGCGTGGACCTCGAAGGCGGCACTGTCGATCGCCTGCGCAATATCATTGCACCCGCGCCGTCGGCGGCAGATGTCTTCCGCACTGACTCGGAGAAGCTGTTCGAAAAGCACGGCCGGATTATAGGCGAAGAGGTTCGAGCGCTCGGTTTTAACGTGGACTTTGCTCCAGTCTTTGACCTCGATCTCCCCGAAGCACGTCATGTGCTCACTTCAAGAACGGTTTCCGATAATCCCAAGAGTGTGATTCGGTATGCGCAGCAATTCCTGAAGGGTCTAACATCGGCAAAGGTTCTCGGCTGTGGCAAGCACTTTCCCGGATTGGGAGGCGCTGATCTGGATACGCACAGGGAGCTACCAGCGATTCAGCGCAGATGGGATCAACTCTGGTCAGAGGATCTCCGGCCTTACCACGAGTTGAGCAAGGCTGTTCCCTTCGTCATGGTTGCTCATGCGACTTATCCAAGAGCGTCGAAGCAGGATCCAAAGACGCCTGCTTCCTTGTCGCGCGCGTGGATAACTGACGTGCTGAAAAAAAAGATCGGGTATCGCGGCCTGGTGATCTCTGACGATCTCGAGATGGGTGGAGTGCTGGCTGCGGCGTCAATGGAAGATGCTGCTCTTGGGACGTTACGAGCTGGAGCAGATATCTTCCTCGTCTGTCAGAAGGAAGAATTTGTTTGGCGCTGTTATGAAGCCGTCTTGCAGGAGGCTGAGCGAGATCGTAAATTTGCCGACGTCGTGACGCGAGCTGCAGATCGAGTGCTGCGCCTCAAAACATCGAATAAGGCACTGAAGCAGACGATGGCAATGGAGCCCACCTCCACTGAGATCGAGAATCTGAAGGCGAAGATGCACAACTTCGCGCACGAGGTCGAGAGGGAGTCGGCCGCAGGCTGGCTATGATCGTTGCTGGTGTGATGAGCGGCACCTCGGCCGATGGCATTGACGTTGCGCTTGTCCGAATTGCGGGAAAGGAACGAACGCTCCGCTTAAGGCTGCTTGCGCATGAGCATTTCGCTTATCCCAATGTGGTACGGCGAGCGGTGCTCGCTGCTATGAATGCGCGTTCTGCGCGCGTTGCTGATCTTGCACGGATGAATTTCTTGCTGGGCGAGCTGTATGCCGAGGCTGTAGCGAAAGCTGTGGACAATCAAAAAATTGAAGTCCAGGTGGTTGGCTGCCATGGCCAGACTCTCTATCACCAAGGTGCGCCCACGGCTTTTCTTGGACGACTGATCTCGACGACGTGGCAGACTGGCGAAGGAGCAATTCTGGCAGCTCGTCTCGGAGTCCCAGTCGTCTCCGATTTCCGCCCCGGGGACATGGCTGTCGGAGGCAACGGAGCACCGCTGGTTCCTTTGCTCGATGTCGCCTACTACAGTGATACCAGGAAGCTCCGGGTACTTCAGAATCTTGGGGGCATCGGGAATCTCACCATTATCCCTAGGGGAAGCCATCTTGGGAAAATGGAGCAGGTCATCGGGTTTGATACTGGTCCGGGAAACATGGTGATTGATGCTTGCGCGCAGAAGCTCTTCAGGAAAGCCTATGACGCTAACGGCGCGCTTGCAGCTAAAGGCATGGTTATCCAGCGCGCGCTAGCTCGTGGTCTAGAGCACCCTTTTTTTCGCCGCAGGCCACCTAAGAGCGCAGGACGCGAGGAATTCGGACGCGAATTCGTCGCCCAATTTCTTCGCTGGTGTGGGACGCGAGCAGACAGGTTCGATATTCTAGCAACGGCGACTGCCCTGACAGCAGCATCAATCGGTGATTCATTGCGAAGGACGCTGTCTACATTTCATGCGGAGCACTCGCTTGGCGGCAAGCGTGAGTACGTCGCCAGCGGCGGTGGCGTACAGAACAAAACACTGATGCGCATGATCTCGGAACAGGTTAGGCCGCTCGGCTTTCGTGTGCTCACCTCCGATGACTTGGGTTTACCAAGCCAGGCGAAGGAAGCTGTCGCATTCGCGTTGCTCGCCTATCAAACATGGAACCGACAGCCAGGAAATGTGCCCAGTGCAACTGGGGCGAACCGACGCGCAGTTTTGGGCAAGATCAGTTATCCATGAGTTTTAGTTCACAGCTCAAGTTGGCGAAACGCCACATCGTCTTCGTATTGCTCGTCCTACTGCTCCTGGTTGGCTGCTCCCGCAGTCGTGCCGATCCCAACACAATTACTCTTCTCATTGAGTCCAGTCCGGCGAATCTTGATCCACGCATTGGTACCGATGCCCAATCGGAGCGCATCGACGAATTGTTGTTCGATTCGCTCGTGCGCAAAGACGAGCACTTCAATTTGAAGCCATGGGTCGCTGAAAGTTGGGAGACTCGCGATCCGCTGACATATGTCTTTCACTTGCGAAAGGGGATTCGCTTTCACGATGGCCGCGCGCTTAGGGCCAGAGATGTGAAGTGGAGCATTGACTCGATGACCGATGGAACAGTCGTCAGCTCTAAAACAGCTACTACGAGCTATCAGCACATCGCGAGCATCGAGGCATCCGACGACCAGACGGTGATTTTCCACATGCAGGAGCCCGATTCGGGACTTCCATGGAATTTGTCCGATGGCGCCATCGGAATTGTTCCCTATGGTAGCGACAAGAGCTTTAATCAGCATCTCGTCGGCAGTGGGCCATTCAAGTTAGTAAAGAATGAGCAGGACAATGAAGTGGTGATCGTCCGCAACGATGACTATTGGGCAGACAAGCCCAAAGTGGAACGTGTTCGCTTTGCTGTCGTGCCAGACACGACCACTCGCGCCCTCGAATTGCGAAAGGGAAGCGCTGATGTTGAGGTCAATGCGCTTACCGCAGATATGGTTCGATCGTTGCGAGCAGATCGAAGTCTGGTGGTCGAGCAAGCTCCAGGAACATCTGTGCAGTACCTGGCTTTTAATCTTCGCGATCCGATACTGAGCGATATCCGCGTGCGCCAGGCAATTGCTTACGCAATTGATGTGCAACCGATCATCGATTACCTGTGGCGTGGCACAGTGCGACCGGTCGCAAGTGTGATTCCTGCGGTGCATTGGGCGTACGACGATACCCTGCATGGCTATCAACGGGACGTGCGTAAGGCGAAAGATTTATTGCAGCAGGCAGGTTACTCGACTGAGGCTGGCAAGCGCCTGCATCTGATCATGAAGACCTCGACCGAAGAGACGAGTCGCTTGCTGGCCGTGATCCTGCAAGAGCAGTTGCTTGACGTCGGGATCGATCTCGACGTACGAACTTTTGAATTCGCCACGTTCTATGCTGACGTCGTGAAGGGCGCGTTTCAGATGTATACGTTGCGCTGGGTCGGAGGAGCCAACCAGGACCCAGAGATATTCGAGTACATCCTGGACAGCAAGAGCTTCGCGCCGCGTCGCGCTAACCGCAGCTACTACTCGAATCCCCAAGTGGATGCGTGGATAGAACAGGCCCGCATCGAACTCAATCAGGAAAAGCGCAAGGAAATTTACGCAAGAATCCAACAACAAGTATTGCGCGACTTGCCTTCGCTAAATCTGTGGTCGCTGGATAATGTAGTCGTGCACACTGCGAGAGTGAAGAATCTAAGTCCAGATCCGGCGGGGAACTACGATTTCCTGCGTGAGGTAGAGATTGCCGAATGAGTTCGTCTTGAGTGTCGATCGCGCGAACTGAACCTCAAATTTTTCCCCTGTTATCCTGACGAGTGCAAATTCTGTTTATAGGCGACGTCTTCGGAAGTCCAGGACGCAAGATTGTGCGCGAGCATGTGCACCATCTGGTCGAGAGCAATAAAGCCGAGTTGTTGATAATCAATGTTGAGAATGCCGCCGGCGGTTTTGGTGTAACGCCGGCGATTTGTGAAGAATTCTTCGAGCTCGGTGCGGACGTGCTCACTACCGGGAATCACGTGTGGGATAAGAAAGAGATCGGAGATTATCTCAATGCAGGAACGAAGAATGGCAACTCCGCTGCACGACGTGTGCTGCGTCCAGCAAATTATCCCGCGACCGTTCCCGGCAGCGGACACTACGAGGGAATGACGCGCGGCGGCGTGCCTTACGCCGTAATGAACCTGCAAGGACGCGTTTTCATGGTTCAAAACGATTGTCCATTCCGCACTGCGGACCGACTGCTCGAACAAACCAACGCCAAGGTCATTGTTGTGGATATGCACGCCGAGGCTACTTCGGAGAAGGTCGCCATGGGCTGGTATCTCGACGGACGCGTTACGGCGGTCCTCGGTACCCACACGCACGTTGCCACAGCAGACACACGCGTATTGCCCAATGGGACCGCCTATCAGACCGATGTCGGCATGAGCGGTCCGCATGACAGCGTGATTGGGGTAGAGAAAGAACAAGTGCTGGCGCGATTCCTCACCAGCATGCCCAACCGTTTCGATGCTGCTCGCGGCGATGTTCGCCTTAACGGCGTGCTCATCGATTGCGATCCGCAAACGGGCCGAGCTCACAGCGTTCAGCGGATCGCTTTAGGCCAATGAGAACCACTCTTCGAGCAAGCTGACTAGACGCCACAACTATTCAGCTGAGGACGACCGACGGTCTTGCCCCGAAGTCACCCCTTTTGCACGGAACAGCGAAATTAACAGTGAATTTTGTGCAGTCGGCTATTGTGAACGACGGACGATTTCTCCCAAGCACCCTGCTCCCAACGGTGTAAAAGAAACGCAGCATTCCGTCGGTCGTTCCGGAACAGTGAATAACAATGAATAAGCAGTGAATTTGAAATTCCGCAGTCCGTTGCTCGCATGGATTGCCTGACCCATCGGTTTACCTACGCCGCACAGGTCGGAATGCGGACCGACGGATTTTCCTTGCACTGCAAAATGGCCTCATGATAGCAGCGAACATAGTTCGCCACTGACAATAGCGTGCAACCTGGCGACCATGGCTCATAAATCGCCATAATCAATCAGCTGGATGCCACGCATGCGAAGTAGTTCGAGAATTTCCGGAGAGGTGAGGAGTTCAAGTTCGGTTGTGCGCGACTGTTTGAGCTCGGTGCTCGATTCCATGAGGGCGCGATCGTTATATCCAGGATGGGTTACGAGTTCCCATATACCTTCCGGCATTGACTCAATCAGGCGCGTCAGCAACTGGCGGTTGAGCAGCCCTGTAACTGCAATTCCGATGGTGCCGTCGGTTGTTTTCATTCCGTACTGGTTCACTGTGCTGCGGAATTGCGAGTGAAGCGCGCGTAGCACGGTTACCTGAGCAGAGCGATTCCATGAACGCAAGCTGGAGCTCTTGTGAGTGGCTGCCACGGACCAGGTCGGCTCAAACGGGTTACGAACCGCATCCACCCCATGCTCGCGCGCCGCTTGCAGTACTCCGCGCAAAACCAGAGGAAGGATGTGCGAATGCATATGACAGTCCACGTGAGACAGCACAAGTCCACGTGCCTGCAGGCGTTCGATCTGTGCCGACGCCTCGTCATGCACGTCCGTCTGCCGCACTCGTCCGGCAACCGATGCAATCGCTAATTGAGGAATGCCTCTTCGAAAGCTTGCGCCATGTCCGTTCCAGGAATCGATGAGCGTTGAAACTTTCTGCGGCTCGGAGAATGGCCTGCCATCTACGAGGACAATGTGGCATCCGGTCCGCAGGGAGGGATTCTGCTTTGCGATCGAGATGGCGTCGTCGGTTGCACTCTCGTTCGCCATGACCGTCGCCGACGTCACTAGCCCAGCACGATGAGCTTCCGAGATCGCGCGATTCACGCCGGCAGTCATGCCGAAGTCGTCGGCGTTAATGATCAAGCGACGCATGAGGATTCAAGTCTAGCAATTGCACGACTCATCCGCGTCCAGCGTCAAAAAGGCTCCGGCCTTCGTCGAAACGAAGGCCGGGATTGGGGGAGGGCAGGCTGGTTACGAGTTGACGACGCTTGCTGGTTCCTCGGTTCTCGTTGCAGCGTCTCCTTCACCGAGGTAAAACTTAATTTTTTCGAGGAGGGCAGGAAAGAGATCTTCTTTCGGAAGACAGGCGTTCACGTCTTTTCCGCCATCCACCGGACCGTAGCCGGTGACGATGATCACGGGAGTGTTTGGGCTCTTCTCGCGGATCCGATGCGCCAGTTCGACGCCATTCATCCCGTCCATACGGAAGTCCGTGACCAGGATGTCGAAGTCCTGCTGACTGAATTTTTCCAAGGCTTCCTTTGCACTGTAGGCGCTCACCGCCTTATACCCTTGCATCTCGAGAATCTCGCAACTCAAGCGAGCCAGCACTTCATGATCGTCGACAAAGAGGATGGCTTTCATGCCCAACGCACCTTTCCGTGGATTTCCTTGCTTTTAACGCCGACGTCTGCGGTGATAGCGACCTAAGCGCGAGCACCTGGGGGATAGAAAAGCGATACTAGAATTCCATTCGCATTAGTTGCCGGAGGTGAGCAGAAGGATGCCTGGAGTAGTAGATCCAGCTGCAAGGTCCCGATTTTCTACTGCGACCCTCGTTTTCAAGCTTTTCCAACGTGATAAAATCTGTAAAATCCACCCCCGGAGAAACAGGTGCAAGCAATCCTTGCGCTGGAAGATGGCCGCATCTTCCGAGGCAAAGGCTACGGAGCAAAAGCAGAGTGCTACGGGGAAGTCGTTTTTAATACCTCTCTTACCGGCTACCAGGAAATCTTCACCGATCCATCCTACGCCGGGCAGATTGTAGTACTCACCAACCCGCAAATCGGCAACTACGGCACGAATCCCGAAGACAACGAAGCTGTTCGACCCTTCATTGAAGGGCTGGTCGTTCGCGAATTTTCGCCAATCAGCTCGAACTGGCGCTCCCAGCAGGCTGCAGACGAGTACCTGGAACGCTTCAATATTCCGGTCATTGCCGACCTTGATTCGCGAGCTCTAGTTCGACACTTGCGAACGCACGGGGTGATGCGGGGAGTGGTCTCGCTGATCGAGTCGGATCCGGACAAGCTCGTGGCTAAGGCTCGTTCCATTCCCAAAATGGACGGCACCGACCTCGCCCGAGTGGTGAGTACTAAGCAGCGTTATTCCTGGAATCAGGGTCCGATCCTGACCTATGCCGGTCAGCCAGTGAAGGAGTTCAGTCCTGAGCACGCGCTGCATGTAGTTGCCTACGACTATGGCATCAAGCAGAACATCCTGCGGATGCTCGTAGACCAAGGCTGCAACGTGACCGTAGTGCCGGCGGAAACCAGCGCAGAAGATGTCCTCGCGCTCAAGCCGGACGGTGTGTTCCTGTCCAACGGTCCAGGCGATCCCGAACCAGTTACATACGCGCATGACAGCATTCGCAAGCTGGCGGGGAAGACTCCCATTTTCGGAATCTGCCTTGGTCATCAGCTCGTTGGCTTAGCACTCGGAGGAAAAACTTACAAGTTGAAATTTGGACATCATGGCGGAAATCACCCAGTGCGTCAGGAAACTACGGGCAAGATCGAGATCACAGCCCATAACCACAATTTTGCCGTGGATCCTGATTCTCTCAAACAGAGTGAAGTGGAGATGACTCATTTCGATCTGAACGACGGCACACTCGAGGGTATGCGGCACAAGACAATGCCGCTCTTTACCGTGCAGTACCACCCGGAAGCTTCGCCCGGTCCACATGATTCCCATTACTTGTTCGGCGACTTTGTGAAGATGATGCACGAGTGGAAGGGTTGAGACGAAATCAGTTCTGAACGATGCCAAGACGTAACGACATCTCGAAGATCCTCGTGATCGGCTCTGGCCCAATCATCATAGGCCAGTCCGCTGAATTCGATTATTCAGGCACACAGGCTTGCAAGGCGTTGAAGGCGGAGGGCTACGAAGTTGTGCTGGCGAACTCGAATCCAGCGACCATCATGACTGATCCCGAGCTTGCAGATCGGACCTATATTGAACCTCTGACGCGCGAGTACCTGGAAGAAATCATTCGCGTTGAATTCGAGAGAACGACCGGCGGGAAGTTCGCTTTGCTGCCGACTGTCGGTGGACAGACTGCGCTCAATCTTGCGGTGGCGCTTGCCGATGCCGGTATTTTGGACAAGTACGGAGTGGAACTGATCGGCGCGCAGCTGCGCGCGATCAAGATGGCGGAAGACCGGCTGCTGTTCAAAGATGCGATGACGCGCATCGGCCTCGACGTTCCTAAATCCGCTCTCGTCAACAATCTGCGCGATGGGCTCGAGTTCTCGGGAAAAATTGGATTTCCAGTCATTATCCGCCCGTCGTTCACTCTCGGTGGTTCGGGCGGCGGCATTGCCTACAACCGCGAAGAGCTGCTTGAAATCCTTGCACGCGGTCTGGATCTTTCTCCTGTTCATGAGGTCCTGATCGAAGAGTCGGTGCTCGGTTGGAAAGAGTACGAACTCGAGGTGATGCGTGACCTGAGGGACAACGTCATCATCATCTGCTCGATTGAGAACTTCGATCCGATGGGCGTTCACACCGGCGATTCGATCACTGTTGCACCAGCACAAACGCTGACTGATCGCGAATACCAGTGCATGCGCGATGCCGCGATCCGGGTAATTCGCGAGATCGGCGTCGAGACTGGTGGATCGAACATCCAATTCGGCGTTCATCCCGCCACTGGACGGATGGTGGTGATCGAGATGAATCCGCGTGTCTCTCGCTCTTCTGCTCTGGCCTCTAAGGCAACCGGATTCCCGATTGCGAAAATCGCTGCCCGACTCGCTGTCGGCTACACGCTGGATGAAATTCCCAACGACATTACACGTAAGACTCCAGCCTGTTTTGAACCGACGATCGATTATGTAGTAGTAAAGATCCCTAAGTGGCAATTCGAGAAGTTTCCGGGCGCCGAAGAGGGACTCGGGCCACAGATGAAGTCGGTGGGCGAGGCGATGGCAATCGGTCGCACCTTCAAGGAAGCGCTCATGAAGGGAGTTCGCTCGCTGGATACGGGCAAGCGTTCCACAGCCGAGGACATTGAGCCACGGCGATTGATGCAGCGCCTCGTAACTCCACATCCAGAGCGTCTGATGTATCTGCGCTACGCACTGCGAGAAGGACACACGATCAAGGAGCTTGCGCGGATCACCGGCATCGATCCCTGGTTCCTGCACCAGATGAAAGAGATCTCCGATATGCAGAAGGAGATCGAGAAGCATCCAGCCGATTCCGCTCCGCCGCAGATTGTGCGTGAAGCTAAGCGCATGGGTATCTCGGACGCTCGGCTCGCCGATTTGTGGAAGATGGGCGACAGCAAGGGAGCTGCTGAAAAGGTTCGCTATCTGCGTGCCAAAAATGGTCTGAAACCGGTGTTCAAACTTGTAGACACTTGCGCCGCGGAGTTTGAAAGCTACACGCCTTATCTCTACTCGGCTTACGAAGAAGAAGATGAGGCGCCTCCCACGCCGAAGAAGAAGGTTATCATTTTGGGAAGCGGCCCGAACCGGATCGGGCAGGGAATTGAGTTCGATTACTGCTGCTGCCACGCCTCCTTTGCCCTGCGGGACGATGGTTACGAAACCATCATGATCAACTGCAATCCCGAAACGGTGTCGACTGATTATGACACCAGCGATCGGCTCTACTTTGAACCCCTGACACTTGAAGACGTGCTCGCGGTTTACCAACATGAAGCATCCGGCGGAGCTCCAGTCTCGATGATCGTGCAATTCGGCGGGCAGACTCCATTGAATCTCTCGCTTGCGCTGAAAGCCGCTGGAGTGCCAATCATCGGTACCTCGCCAGAGTCGATCGACCTAGCCGAAGATCGCAAGCGCTTTGGGAAGCTCCTCGAAGAACTGGAGATCCCTCAGCCTCCGGGTGCCTTATCCACGAGTGTCGAAGAAGCAGTTGCGGGCGCAAACCGCGTCGGTTATCCGGTTTTGGTTCGTCCTTCGTATGTACTTGGTGGGCGCGCGATGGTCATTGCATACGACGACGCGTCCGTAGTCCGCTACATGAAGGAAGCCGTCGAATATTCGCAAGAGCGTCCGGTGTTGATTGATCATTTCCTCGAAGCCGCTGTGGAAGTTGACGTGGACGCGCTCTCGGACGGCGAAGACGTCGTAGTTGCCGGCATCATGCAGCACATTGAAGAGGCCGGTATTCACTCCGGCGATTCCTCCTGTGTGCTTCCGGCTGTAGATATTCCCAGAAATCTTCTGGACGTGATGCGCGATTACACCTTCCGACTGGCACGCGCGCTGAGAGTGATCGGTCTGATGAATATCCAGTTCGCCATTCAGAGGGACAGGGTGTACGTGCTCGAAGTAAATCCGCGTGCGTCACGCACCGTACCTTTCGTATCGAAGGCAACTGGCATCCCTCTCGCGAAGATCGCTGCCCGGCTCATGACTGGACGCAAGCTGCGAGAGTTCCTGCCTGAGTACATTGAACGGCGTTCCGACCTCGATACCGGCGAATGCTTCTTCGTCAAGAGCCCGGTGTTTCCCTGGACCAAGTTCCCCGGCGTAGACACGGTGCTCGGCCCGGAGATGAAGTCTACTGGAGAAGTAATGGGAGTCGGCAACACCTTTGGGGAAGCCTTCGCCAAAGCCCAGCTTTCCGCAGGACAGACATTGCCCACGAATGGAACCGTTTTCATCAGCGTTGCCGATCGTGATAAAGGCGGTCTCGTCGAGCTTGGACATCGTTTCGCAGAGCTGGGATTCAATATCGTCGCCACGCATGGGACTGCCAGCGTTTTGGAAAATGCCGGTCTCGCAGTAGAACGCGTTTATAAGGTCAAAGAAGGCCGCCCCAATGTAGTCGATCTTATTAAGGGCGACCGCATCCAGCTTGTGGTCAACACTCCGCAGGGCCAGGATCCATGGTTCGATGAGCAGGCGATCCGTCGGGCCGCTGTGACCCATCGTATTCCCACCCTGACCACAATCGCCGCAGCCCGCGCTGCAGCCGAAGGCATCGCTGCTTTACAGCAGGGGCAAGTCTCCGTGCGAGTACTGCAGTACCTGCATGCTGAACGCGCAACCGCAGCACGATAACTTCGAATAACCGGCAGTTCCGGCAACATCGGCATTACGGTTCCGAACTTCTTCCTGATTTTCGTGGGTGATCGCAAATCGCAGCCTCTGCATCAGACTTCTCAGCGGAGGTTGTATGGCCATCATGGAACGTAGACTGAGCGTCACCGACGTTATTCTCATCGCGGGTACTCGCGTGGCATTAGGTATAGGAATTGGTTTGTTGATCTCTGATCGGTTCAATCGCGACCAGCGCAGGGCGGCAGGATTGGCGCTCGTCGGCGTTGGAGCTGCTACCACGATTCCATTGGCGATCAGGGTGATCGGGAAACACGGCGATTTTGAAAGCCTGGATCTGAAGCGGGCTGCTTAAAACCTTCATCTACGCCAGAGGCAGCAAGGAGGTCACATGCCCGACAATCTCAGGATTGGAATTGATGAACTAAGGAAGCGAATGCAGGCAGGAGAAGACATTGTCTTCATCGACACGCGTAATCCGCAAGCGTGGGCGCAGTCTGATGTGATGTTGCCAAAGGCAATTCGCGTCCCTGCGGACGATCTGGATGAGCACATCTACGAAATCCCGAAAGAGAGAACCATCGTTGGCTACTGTACTTGACCGAACGAAGCATCCAGCACCAGTTTGGTGCAGAAGCTTCACGAACGCGGTTTCAAACATGCCTGGGCGCTCCAAGGTGGCTTTGATGCATGGCGAAACGCAGGTTTGCCAGTGGAGTCAAAGATAGAAGCCGCTTAGTTTGCCAACGCAAAGCTAACCAAACGAGCCTGCCCTAATCAATTCGAAAATTTCTCCTGAAACAATGTCCATTTCCGTCCTTCCTGTCCGTTGATAGGGTGAGAGGGCAGAGTAGAACACCCCGAAATGCCCTCCAGGAGAAACGCCATGACGATCAAGAGTCTGTTCTCGCTCCTAAGGCTTCTTTTCCTCATTTCGGGAACTCTCGGGACGAAGCCGCCAGCTACTCCTGCGGAGCTGCAGTCTGCTGTAGCCCTTGCCAAGCTCAAGAGTCTGGCGGGTGAGTGGCGATCTGTCGGACCAAAAGGAGAACATGCGAAGCGGAAATACGAAATTATTTCCGGAGGATCGGCGGTAATGGAACGCTTCTCGAGCGATGCCCTCCCGCCGAACAGCGGTCAGATGATCACGGTCTACTACATTGACCGCGGTGAATTAGTTCTGACGCACTACTGCATTGCCGCCAACCAGCCGCACCTCCGTGCCACCTTGTACGACGCAAAGACCGGAGAACTCGACTTTGAGTTTGTAAGTGCAGACAACATGCCCACTGGTGATGAAGGGCACATGCACAGCGCCAGGATGCACTTCATTGACGATAATCACTTCTCGGCGGAGTGGCGCTACATGCAAGGTGGATCAGCGAAATTCAGGGAAGTGTCGCAGTTCACGCGAGTAAGCTAATTCAAGGAGATAGTCATGGCTCAATATTTGCTCTTGCTTTACCACGACGGAGCCGCGGGTGCGAAACTGGATCCCGCGGTAATGCAACAGGCAATGCTTAGATATCAAGCCTGGCGCCAGAAGCTCACGGATGAAGGGCATTATCTTGACAGCCACAAGCTGGAAAACGAACCGGGAAGAGTCCTGCGCAACGCAAGCGGCAAGATTCTAGTCACAGACGGTCCTTACAGTGAGACTAAGGAATGGCTTGGTGGCTACTATCTGATCGAGGCACCGAGCTATGAAGTTGCAGTCGAAATTTCACGCGATTGCCCACACTTGGAGTTTGGCGGCACGATCGAAGTACGAGAAGTGGATGCCAGAGTGGCAGCCGCTAGCGCAAGACGCGCAAGTTGAATCGGAGTGGCGGGTCGGGCTTTCAATGAGAGCGGTCTTTCCCTCGGAGCCAACCACTAGAATGCGTGCATTCATTTTTCGCCCTACGAAACAATCGGTAACTGCGAGGCTAAAAGCCAGACAATTCGTGCTTCTTTCCTCAGTGGCCCCCCTGGAAGAATTGCGTGCCTCTCTGCTTAGTTATTTTTTTGTCGCCTTTAGCCACCGGAGCGCCTCTATATTTAGAAGAGGGTTCTGGGAGGGTATAGCTTGCTGAAAACTGAGAACCACATAGCTCCCGCCGCGCTGAAGAGCATCGGTTATGCTGCCGGCAAAGCAAAGGCTTCGCTTGTTCCTTTTTCATTTGAACGTCGCGAACCGCGTGAACACGACGTCCTGATCGAGATCAAGTACTGCGGTATCTGCCACTCCGACATACATCAGGTTCGTGATGAATGGGGAGAAGGCATCTTCCCGATGGTTCCCGGACACGAAATCGCAGGCGTCGTCGCTGCGGTCGGCGACAAAGTCCGCAAGTTCAAAGTTGGTGACAACGTTGGAGTTGGTTGTTTTGTCGATTCCTGCCGCAACTGTCCTCAGTGCGAAGAAGGCCTGGAGCAGTATTGCGATGGCACCGTATTTACCTACAACTCGCGGGAGCACGACGGCACGCCGACATACGGCGGATACTCTGACAGGATCGTAGTTAACGAAGACTACATCTTACGCATACCTGACAATCTGCCGCTCGATGCCGCAGCACCTCTGCTTTGCGCGGGAATCACGCTGTACTCTCCGCTCATGCATTGGCAGGCTGGTCCGGGCAAGAAGGTGGCTATCGTCGGATTGGGCGGACTTGGTCATATGGGTGTGAAGCTCGGGCATGCCCTAGGGGCGGAGATCACCGTTTTGAGCCAATCACTTCGAAAGAAGGCGGACGGCATACGGCTTGGCGCCGATCATTACTATGCGAGCTCGGATCCGGAGACGTTCGTGGAGTTGAAGGGATATTTTGACCTGATTCTCAACACCGTCTCTGCTGATATCGACTGGAATCAATATCTCGATTTGCTCAAGCTGGACGGCGCGATGGTTCTCCTCGGGATTCCTGAGAAGAAAGTGCCAATGGGAGCCGCACCTCTCATCAGTCGCCGACGGAGTCTTTCCGGCTCCATGATCGGAGGCATTCGCGAGACACAGGAGATGCTCGACTTCTGTGGCAAGCACAATGTGACTTCCGATATTGAAGTGATACCGATACAGCAGGTCAACGAAGCCTACGAACGTGTCTTGAAGAGCGACGTGCGCTATCGGTTTGTGATGGATATTGCTTCGCTCAAGGCATAGCTGCTCAGGAGGGTGCGCCTCGTTTCCCTCCTTTGTCTCTCACTGTCGTCGGGAAATTTTCTTTAGCATTCCGAGAAGTAACTCAGCATCTTCGCTGGAGAGAGTCAAACGACGGATCAGACGTCGTATTTTTTCCGTCGTGGAAGCAGACGCGCCTCTCTTGGTGTAGCCGCTCGCCAACAGCGCATCCGATAAAACGCTGGTTAATCGTTCGAGTTCTTCAGCGATCGCAGGTTCACTCTGTTTGAGGACTGCCGTATCCGCAGGCTCGCGAATGAGTTCGTAAAGGCATACAGCCACAGCTTGTCCCAGATTGATCGAAACGTTCTCTCGCCCTGTGGGAATGTTCAAGACCAAATGACAATAGCTTAGGTCTTCGTTCGAAAGTCCAATCTTCTCTGATCCGAATAGAAGTGCACAGTGTGTCGAATCCACTGTTATCAATGGACTACTTCGATCAAGCCGCACCATAGGATGTTGCAAGGTACGGTGGGCGACCGCGGTTGTTCCTATCACCAATGAGCAGTCGGCGATTGCGTCGGATAGGCTCTCGAATGACTGTGCGTTCCGCAGCACATCTGAAGCTCCTACGGCTGACCGAGCTTCGCGGAAGGCCACTTCATAGGGATTCACCACGCGAAGCTGAGAGAACCCGAAATTGCTCATTGCTCTCGCAGCCGCGCCTATGTTGAGGGGGTTGCGCGGACGAACCAGAATGATTCGGAGACGTGATTGCAGTGTAGCAGGCAAGAATCTAATTGTAAGTTGAGGGGTGAATTCAGGAATGCCCTAGTCGCAAGAGTGCAAGTCTCCCCCAGAGAAATGCCGCGCTGCAGCCCGAAATGGGACCAATTCACCTCTGAGTGAGTAAGGCGTTATCGTTGCCTACGGTAGCGGTATCAATACGATCGGGCATTTGGAAGTCGTTCTCAAGGCCGACATTTGGATATTTGGGCTTGATGTACTTGTTGACGAACAATTCCAAGGCGAGATGTGGAACGCCGACGCCGTCTATTGAGACGCTCTGGATGGTCACATGGCCTTGCCCATTTTGGGCTGACCCATTCGCCGTAACCTCAACGTCGTGCACTCCGCTAAAAACTGAAAGCAGTGGATTCAGGTTATGCCGTCCTTCTTTTACCTGATCAAAATCGACTGTCGCATTGGCCTGGATTGTGTCTGGCTGCGAGTGAAAGATTACTTTCTGAACTCCTTGTGGCAATTTATATCCGCCTTCATGGAACCAGGCGTTCACTTCATCAGCGTTGATCTGAGTGGAGCGTCGCTGCACAGGTTTGGATTTTCCATTCCGTTCGAGGAAATTCAATTTGTCTTCGAACCGCTGTGCCGCCGTAGAGAAGTGCCCAGCCTTGGCGTGCCGATTGTCCTGTGCAACCCCAACTAAAGAGAATGAGAGTATCCCTATTAATGCGAGCCCGACTGTTTGCGAGCGGAGGAGGGTACATCTGCTCCGCCACGAAGTGCTGTCGAGCTGAAAGCTTGCAAGCTGAGGCAGATTCTCTGGCGCAAAATCTCTCACGTATTATTCAAACCCACTTTGCTTTACTGTGTTTTGATTTCTATGACCCGTGCGATAGTTGGCCCGATTACTGACGTGCTTCGGCCAATTTCGGGATATCGCTCGAGATACTGGGATCGGTGATCTTGCCACTCGCAACGAATCCGCTGCCATCGGCTCGCACAAACCTCAGATTCCACTCGTTCTTGAAGGATATTTGCCCAACGACTTCGCGACGCATTCCTGAGGCAGACGTCATGCGGGTGTTCTGCAGCGCAACGCGCTGTTTTTCGACGATGAAGCGACCTGTCCACAGCGCAAAAGTGAGCGCCGGATCATGTAAGTCATCGAAATGAAGGCTTCGAATTTCACCGTTGCGCCACGTGAATCCACCGGAGCCGCTTGCGGACGAAGTCAGTTCATCCATAGTTCGGCCATTCATCGCCAGCCGATAATCGATGTCAAGACTTCCAGTACCAAGAGGCTCCGCAGCTTCACCATAAGCGTCTTCCACTCTGACGCGTTTCAGAGATCCGGTACCAGTAATCGCGGCCCGTGGACCAGAGAAATCGAATGCGGCCTCACCCATATGCTGGCCACCGAATGCATCTGCGGTCCAGTTCCTGACGAGAACTTTTGCAGATGCAAGTTCCAGTTGGGCCACCACATGTTTGGCCTCGAAGTTTCCGATCTTCAGGTGGTCAGCGGTGATAGTGCCGTCGCATGGAACATCGAGCAGCCACTTCGCTTCGAACCGTCGCGAGTTCAAAAAAGGAATCGACAATCCAGAAGAAGCGCCGAGCAGCTTGATCAGCGCTGTGTCATTAATATTATCGACCTGCAGCTCGAACGTAGCTTTGCAAAGCAGGTGCTCTTCGCAGTTACGAGCCGCAGAAAAATCTCCTTTGAAGGCTAGTTCGGAATTGGGAAAGGTGGCGCGAATATGCTCGGCTCTAACATTCTCGCTGTCGAACTTCAGGGAACCACCTATCAACTTCAGGGGCTCGGAAAATCCGCGTAGGGAGAGGACTGCCGAGCGGATTTGCGCCTGACCAGCAACCGATGGCGGACTGAAGTGCCGCCATTCCCCGGAGTACTGTGCGGTAATAGTTCCGGATCCTCGCAGATCGGTTTTAGGCGGATTCAGCCCAAGCACTCTTGCTGTCTGCATCAAACGTTGCCAGTCGACTGGCCCATCCAAATCGACACGATATCCCTGTGCATCGAATGACGCCGAAAGCTGGGCCTCGCCACCGAGATCGAGGATGACAGGCTCAAGGATTGCGCGTGAGGCGGTTGCTTGCGCGTCTACCTTGTGACGCGGCTGTGCCGGTGGCAATTCCGGAGAACTGAAATTCACGGTAACAACACGGGGAAATGTGAGCGGAGAATCGAGCACGCGAGACTCAATCACAACGTCGCGTGCCGTTGCGGCGCCACTCCACTTGGTTCGTCCTCCAGCAGTGCCTTCGATCGACCACGTGCCATCGAGGACGCCCTCACCACTGAGATCATCAGGCAGAGCGCTCTTCGCATGTAGCGCAGCGCGAAGCAATGGCGAGATCGGAACCTTGCTGGCGACGAGGCGCACAGAAATATCTGGTGAGGCAAGCGCGTGAAGCTTGCCTTGAGCAGTCAGAACTCCCGATTCCAGCGGCACCCGGCAATTGAATTCCCACTGGTTAATTCCACTTCCAATCGGAGTTTCTGCAAAAAAATGGTTTTCGCAGCTTACACGCAAATTAAAGGACGTATAACGTGCGATGTCGAAGCGGCGGAATTCGTCAATGCTGACCAGCAGCCTTGCACTGAAGTTGTCGGGAGTACCTTTGAGCTCAGAGTTGACTTCGACGGCTCCACGCCAACCGGGATCGTGACCTCGGGTGATGAGAGTAACCGCATTCACCTCGGGCCGTTCCCAGCTCGCCTGCAGGTGAAATGGTGTACTTGAGAACTGGGGCGCGCGGTCGAACGAGCCCGAGACTCTGATCAATCCAGTGTCGGTAACTCGCTCGTCCGTCCGCAGCGGAATCGCTTTCAGGCGAACATTCCAGCGATTTTCCGCAGCAAGCCATAACGCGAACTCTGCGTCGGAAAGAGCGAACGGTTTCTTTTCAGCACCAAACTTGAAGTTAATGCGGCTCTCGTTGAGCTCAATGTAGGGGAAGCGCGATCTTGCTTCCGCCTGCTTCTTGCCAGTTGGAGCGGATGGAACCTGCGCTGCGCGATTGATAAGGCGTTCGAGATTCCAATGACCACCCGGAGATTGCACGATGTTGAGGCTGGCTTGCGTGAGTGAAATGCTGGCGACCTCAAATCTGCCCCTCCACAGCGACGACCACCTTAGGGTTGCGACACTGCGCTGCCCACCCTCTTCCGACGTCAGAAGGATAGGCTCAGCGCCGAATTCGTAATCATCGCTGATCCTGAGCCGTCGAAAGGTGAAGCCGGGTATAGGAAGTAGCCGTAAACGGACATCCTGAATGCTTACAGGCCGTCCCATGGACCGGGAGAGCGATTCCGAGAACCGCACTCGGAAATGATTCAGGTTGATGGTTGGCGGAAGCAAGAACCCCAACGCGAGGGTGCACGCCATCGCCAAGTACACTCGCTTTCGCGTCGATAGCGCAGACATCTAATGCACCAGATGGAACATGCGGCGCCAGCGTGTTTCGTCAAAAAAATGGAGAGCGACGTGTCCAAGGAAGTGCAGGCGTTCAGTTATCTCGGTCTTTTGCCACTGATCCGGAGGTGTTTCAAATGACCAATAGACAAACAGAGGTCGCCCGATGATGTTCTCGCGAGGAATGAATCCCCAATAACGACTGTCGTAGCTTTCGTCGCGGTTGTCGCCCATACCAAAATAGCTGTCCGGAGGCACCACCAGATCGTCTCCCTGCTTCAGCACTCCTACTTGCACTGGCCATTCTGGAGAGACTTGCGCAGACGCCTGTATCGCTGGGACGGCAGGAAAATTGTCCCGATACGGGTTGTAATCACCTACTTTGTGAATCAAATAAGGCTCATGAAGCGGCTGTCCATTGCGATAGACGACCCCGTCGCGCAAATGAAGTCTGTCTCCCGGGATGCCAATCACACGTTTCACGACATAAAGTCCGGGTGTTTGCGGCGACAGAAAAACAACGATGTCGCCGTGCTGAATCTTTCGGTAGTGTTCAAACGGAGCCCAATGCGTAGGTGGAGCGACTGTAATGCGGTCTACAAAGACGTGATCGCCGATCAAAAGCGTGTATTCCATCGAACTCGATGGAATTTCAAAGGCTTGGATGTTGAATGTAATGATGAAAAGTCCAGTGACTAGAACCGCTGCCATGGAAGAAATGAACTCCATGGGCGTTTCCTTCTTCTTTTGCGGCTTCTCGGCAGGGGCCGACTGCGTCTTTTCTTTCGCTATGAGTACGTCAGTTTTCACAATTAAGTAGTCCAGTCAGGGAAAAAAATCAGCGAACTAGATGGAAGGTCCGGTCCCAACGAGCGTCCTCCGGAAGGTGTACCAGCGTATAGAGCAAACGCTCAAGTTTACCATCCGTCGACGCACTCTCAGGGCGCCTGACTGACCAGTAAATCAGGAACGGGCGACCAATGATGTTTTCACGGGGAACAAATCCCCAATAGCGACTGTCAAGACTCTCATCTCGATTGTCGCCCATTACAAAGTACTTATCAGGCGGCACGACGATTTCTCCCTGATGCACGATGTTGTGCATCTCCAGCCACCAGCGCGAGTTCACTTCGGGACTAATGTAATTTCCGGCGGGAAAATTGTCGCGGTAAGAGTCAAATTGCTGGCTCTTATGAATGGCAAAAGTGGCATCATCGATAGATTTTCCATTTACAAAGACCTTTCCGCGATACAAGTGAATGCGATCGCCTGGGATTCCAATCACGCGCTTCACAAAATGCTGAGTTGGCTGCACGGGATAGCGAAAGACAATGATGTCATCGCGCCCGATCTGCGAATAAGGCAAAAGGGAGTTCCAGATGCCTCCCTCAGCGTAATGGACCTTATCGACGAGCAGATAATCGCCAATAAGCAGCGTCTTTTCCATCGATTGCGATGGGATCTGAAAGGCTTGGGCAAGGAAAGTAATCACAAATACTGCAAGAACAACTGTGGATGAAAGCCACTGAATGCCGCTCATCCAGTCTTCGGCGTTCCTGCGACGGGGAACCCGGGTCGGCGATTTAGAAATTACACCTCCCGAACTCGACTCTGTCGCAGTTTCTGGGCCTCCGGGAACACTCGTTTTGGGGTCAGCAAGTGCAACAAAAGCGGCAGTTTCGGAGCTTTCTGAGGCTTCAACGGCCGGGATTTCGGGCGATTGCATGTGCTCGTTCATGGCTGTTCTGCCTGAATTGGCTCGTGAGAGCGGAGATATTCAAGCGCGATTCGTGCTGCCTGCTGCTCGGCTTTTTTCTTTGTTGAATCCTCGCCGGTGGCCATATAAATCGGTTCCAACGCCCCTTGCTCAAGGATACGAACCTGCATAGTGAACAGTTTCCGATGTTCGGGGCCGGTTTCACTCACTACGGAGTACACAGGCTGTGCCAATCCCTTCGCCTGAACCCACTCCTGGAGCGCCGATTTGTAATCGGTAAAGTGCTCATTCAGATCAGGATTAGACTCCAAACGCACCAATTCCGGCTCCAAAATGAGCCTTACAATCACTTTTCGCGCGGGTTCCATGCCCCCATCGAGGTAGATTGCGGCGATCAAAGCCTCTAATCCATCCGCTAACAGACCCGGTTTTGCCCTTCCACCGCTGCGTTCTTCGCCGCGTCCGAGCAGCAAATAGCGTCCGAGTTGGAGGTTTCGCGCCACCTTAACTAGATGCCGAGCGCTCACTAAATGCGCTCGCATCTTCGAAAGTTGGCCTTCCTGGTGCGCTGGAAAGCGCTGAAACAGCAGTTCGCTGCTTACTAAACCCAGCACTGCGTCGCCTAAAAACTCAAATTGTTCGTTATCTTTCGCCCGATTAGCGCCATCATCGCCTCCACTTGCTGCGGCTTTGGTCTCCATTTCGTGCGCTAACGAGCTGTGTGTAAGGGCTTGTCGGAGCAGTTCTGAGTCAGAAAAATGGTATTCCAGCGCCGATTCTAGTTGTTCGAGGTCTTCGATTTTCATCGACGCAAGTACTACCTAGGCGTTTCTGACCTCGGTATAGTGGTGCTTCTGGGCGCCTCTGAAGGCGGTTTTGACGCGGGCGGAACGGCATTTGTGGACGCCTCCGGAGCCGGAATTCCCGCTCCCGGAGCGCCAGCTTTGCTCAACTCCGTCAAACGATCGACCTCCTGCTTCGCTAACATCGCCACTGGAGAGTTTGCCGGCGACACTTCTACCGCCTTATTCGCCGAAATTAAGGCCTCCGGGTACTGCTTTAGATGGTCTTGTGCCAGCGCTAAACGCAGGTAAGTGAGCGGTTCTACCTGTCCTGGGACACTCAAAGCGATCGATTGCTGGAACTCTTGACTGGCTGCGGCGTCGTTTTTGCGGTCTAGTTGCACCATTCCAATCGCGGAATGAGCCATGGACTGCAGCACTTTTTTCGCCGAATTGATCTGTTCCGCGCCCGCATTTGACGGCACCATGAGGTCAGTATTCACCGTATCGAGCGACTTTTGCGCGTATTTCACAGCCTCGTCGTACCGTTCTTCGCGGTCTAAATCGCCTTCCCGGGTACGTTCTGCGAGCACTGTAGCCGCCATGACCAGCGCTACCGGATCGTTCGGCTCATAGGTAAGAACCTTCCGCGCCATCTCCAGCGTCTTTTCAGGATCATTGGCCTGCTGATAGCGGCGCATGATGGCCGAATAAAGCAGTCCGCGAAGGTCACTTTGGGTGAATTTTGTGGCGAAATCATCGGCCGATTTCTCAGCTGCGCCGATATCCGGATTACTGACGGCAGCGTTATAAGCAGCAAATTCGTCGTTTGTCTTGGCTGCCGGAGGCGTCTTATGCGGCGGACCAGGAGGCGCTTGAGGCGGCGTAGTTGGACCACCAACAAGACTCGGAATCTGACGATTTGTTGGCGGCGGAGTGGCCGGTTTCTGTGCCGGCTGCGTCGATCCAGCCTGAGGCGTTTCGGTTGGTTGCGTAGTCTGCGCAAACCCGGCAGTCGCAAGCAGGGAAGCACAAACCAGCCGGCAGAACCCACTGCGGCAGCGGCCGGTGCCCTTTGGAAGCATCACCGCGCCCTTAATAACAGAAGAGAAGTTCCGATTCGTCATTAGTTCCAATATGGGCTTAGCTCCCTAAGCTTCTGAGCTTCTAAACCGCCAGCTCAGAACTAAGGAGCTTAGCAGTTATTTATTGCGTGGCGCTTCGTAAGGCTTCTGCAGACCGCGCTCAGCCGCCATCCTGGTATCCGGAGCAGCATCGCCGACGTTCAAAGCTGCGTTGTAATGCCGGAGCGCAGACTCACGGTTCTCTTGAATATCGAAGATGCGCCCAAGGTAAATGTGCGACCACGCAAGCATACGCGGATCGTGACTGAGTTGCAGCGTCTTCTGGAAATTGTCGATCGCGTTCTGCATTTTGCCCTGCAGCGACGAAGCGCGAGCCAGAATGAACGTTGCGCGCGCCTCGTCACTCGAACCGCTGCTGATCGCCCCCGTGGCAATCTCCTCTGCGCCTTTGGCATCGCCGGCGATCAAACTCTCTTCCGCAGCATCCAGAGAATCCGCCGGAGCTTTCACCGTGGAGCGTACCAAATCGGGAGAGCCCTGCTTGGCGAACGTAATCTCACGGGCGCGCTTCTCCTCGCGTCCCATGGTCAGATTCAGGTTGGTGAGCATCGGTGCAAAGGCGTCCTGGAAACCGACCTCGCCTTTCTCAAAATCTGCGAACTGCTCGTTGAAGTACCGCGTCAGGATGAATCCCTGCTGCATGGCCTCATCCACCGCGCGCGAATGGGTGCTCTCAAGGCGCTTTTCCCGCTGCTTGCGATCTTCACCGTCGACGAAAGGAACTGGCGTGGTGCGAATCTCAACCGCGCGAATCAGCGATTCCGTGACGAGCAGCGCAATATCCGTCTTGAATTTCTCATCCAGCGGAGCATTCGCGACCGTCTGCAGCAGCGGCTTCAACGTCTGCATGCGGTTGTAGCGCTTCAGCGCCATCGGATCGAGCGTGTAATGAAGATAGGTGTGCCGCACCGGTTCCATCTTCAACACGCCGTTATCCGGCGCCATCACCATCAGATAGTTCACGCCATAGTTGCGTGCGTTGATTTCTCGCGGCGCGACCAGCGGCTCAATATAAAGAGCGAAGCTGCGGCTCACATATCCGCTGATGGGCAGACGGAGATAAGCGTCCGTCTCCAGAATCATGTTCGCTACCTGGTTGTGATAGCGATCGACATAAGCCTGATATTGCGGCTCGTATCGCACCCACAGCTGATGCAAATGCACGGCCTGATAGAAGGCCTGAAGCACCGGCAGATACCCGAGTACATTCTGCGCGTCCGGAGGCAGATCGGCGTCCCGGATCGTAGTCTTAAACTCCGGCGGTTCGGTCGTGTACAGCGCCAGCGAGACATACTGCGCGATGTTGCGGGAAGGATCGGCTGCCTGATGGTCGCGGACGTAGTCACAAAGCTGCTTACGCTCGAATTGCGCATCTTCCGATGCAGCCACCGCGCGAATCACATCAGCGCGAATCTGGTTGCGAACCGCCTCTGATGACGAAAGCTCCTGGTCATAGCCACAGGCATTCAATCCAGCAAAAAACGAGAAAAAGGTCTCACTGACATCGAGCGTAATCTTTTGGCCGGCCGGATCGGCGACTAGCCCCGAATGTGACGCGGCAAGTGGCGCGGTTTTTTGAGCGAATGTGCTGGAAGACAGTAGGCAAGCGAGCAGTAAAGCCGAAGACGCACGGCAGAGAAAACGGAAACCCAGAGACAGCCTCCTACGGTTCGACGGGGATGCTCAATTTTACTGTAGAAGGGAGAGTGGCTACCAGCTTGAGCGGGCTTCTTTCACCACGGAGACACGGAGGTACGGAGGAAAGCACAAGGTTTTCCTCATTGTTCTCTTATCGGTGAATTGGCTTTTGCCCCTAGCGCAACGCCTAGAATATAAGCATGCAGGATGATGATTTAGTTGTAGTGCGAACCTTCGCCACAGAAGCCGAAGCTGACATCGCTGCGAGCGCTCTTGAATCTGCAGAAATCGATGCAATGATCCAGGCCGACACGGCCGGAGGGATGCGTCCGCATATCGCCTGGGCTAGCGGCGGGTTCAAGCTGCTAGTGCGCGAGGAAGATGCCGACGAAGCGCGCAAAGTCCTGACGCCACCGACGCAACTGGAGTAAGTAGTACCGATAGCCGTTGGGTGGCGGAACCACCTGCGGTAGCGGGTGGTGCTGTTGTAGTTGCGGTTGCTGTGGCGGTTGTAATTGCGGTTGCTGTTGCAGTTCCGCCGCAACTCAAGGCATTCACTAGCAACGATAAAGGTTAACGGCAACCCAAAAAACAACTGCACCAGCCGCTACCGCAGGTAGTTCCGCCGTCCCTACCGCCGCCAGTACTCTGGCGTATATAGTTCCCGATAGCACCCATGAGAATCCTGGCTTTCCTTCTCATCGCGACGTTCTCCTTCGCCCAGCACCAGCACACGGCCGATCCTGAGAACGCGCGGCTCGATCTAACCAAGCTGCCCGCTCCGAAGAAGATGAGCGGATTAGGCCATGCTCATATCACGATCACGACAAAATCGCCCGAGGCACAGCAATGGTTCGATCAGGGACTCGCAGCCCTACATTGCTTTTGGGACTATGAGGCTCTACGCACCTTTGAAGAGGCGGTGCGCCTCGATCCCGATTGCGCGATGTGTCATTGGGGACTGGCCCGCGCACTCGACAGTCGCGGCGGCGACAAGGAACAGCACAAAGCGGAGCTGAAGAAAGCGGAAGAGCTCGCCTCGAAAGCGACTGACCATGAGCAGCGCTACATTCACGCCGACGTCGCGAGCGACAAGAAGAAAGACGACGACGATGCCGAAGCCGCTTACGCCAAGCAAATGGAAGCGTTGATCGACCGCTATCCGGATGATCTCGAAGCCCGCCTCCTCTATGCGCTCTCCCTGAATCATGGCTATTCAACCGAGGGCGAACCGCGCTCCGGTTCCCTTTATGGGCAGTCGGTACTGCGCGAGATCCTGCAGCAGCATCCCGACAACGCCGCCGCCAACCACTACTGGATCCACGCCGTGGAAGGCAGCCATCCCGAATTGGCAATCCCAAGCGCCGAGCGCCTCGGATCGCTCGCTCCAGATTCCGGACACATGGTCCACATGCCCGGACACATCTTTTATCGCGTCGGCGACTACGAGCGCGCCAGACAGATCTTTCTCGATTCCATGCACGTCGATCGCGCCTACATGGACCGGCAGCACGTAGCAGAGAAAGATGACTGGAACTACGCCCACAATATCGCCTACCTGATCGCTGACTGCGCCGAAGAAGGCAAGTATCAGGAGGCGCAGCAGCATGCCCGCCTTCTCGAGGGCCTGTACGGCGATCCCGATCACTCCGGCGCCCCGAACTTCTACGTTCTCCAGATCGGCAGCACAGAAACCAGGCTGGCGATCCGCTTCGCCGACTGGGACAGCGCCATCCGCCATCCACTGCAGTTCGGCGTTCCCGAAGCAAAAGTGAGTGTGTGGGCGCGCAACTATCGCGATGGCCTGCTCGCCTACGCCAAGGGCATGAAAGCCGCCGAATCCGGCCAATTGAACGAAGCCGAGCACCAGGCTAGAGTTCTCGACGCGCTGCTTTGGCGATTGTCGAAAGAAGATGTGGATGAAGAGAACAAGAACTGGCGAGACCGCGTTCTGAAGCTGTTAGGCACAGCATCCCTCGAACTGCGCGGCGATACCGAAATGGGAAAAGGCAACCTTGAGCAGGGACGCAAGCTCCTCGAACGCGCCGGCAAAGATGAAAAAGAACTCGGATACACCGAGCCCCCGCAGTATTCGCGTCCTCCGCTGGAGGTGCTGGGCGGCGCACTGATCCGCGCCGGAAGGTTTGAAGAAGCCCGCGAAGCGTATAAGAAAGAGCTCGAAGAGCGTCCACACTCTGGCTTCGCGCTGTACGGCATCGCCACTGCATGGGAAAAGCAGGGCAAGAACGAACAAGCCGTGAAAGCCTACCGCGACTTCCTCGAAGCGTGGCAGCACGCCGATCCGGACCTGTCCCAGATCAAGACCGCGCGCGCCAAGGCGGAGCCACCCGCGGTAGCGGGTGGTGCGGTTGAGCTTGGGCAGAACCACCTGCGGTAGCGGGTGGTGCAGTTGGGGTTGCGGTTGAAGTTGCAGTTGTCGTCAGTGAACCACGTCAACCCCAACAGCAACCCCAAAAACAACAGCACCACCCGCTACCGCAGGTGGTTCTGCCCAACACCGAGCCCAACAACACCAAAGCCCCACAGCACCACCCGCTAGCGCAGGTGGTTCTGCTTGACGACGAATCACGGGAAAGAGGTGCACGCGTCCGCCTTGCCAGGCTCCGCTTCGCTTACCCTCGTGCAGGTTTGTGCGTCCGTTCTTCAGCTATTGAGATGAAGGCATGCACTTTTTGTTTTGCCGTCCGTAATTCGCGGCTGGATTCCGCATAACCCTGTTTGCCGCTCTTTCGATCACGGTTTTGCCAAGCCAGGTGAACTATCTTCACTTGATGCAGGTAATCGGATAGGGCCATGGCCGCCAGCCGATCAGCATTGCTTCTAGCGATTGCGCCGGCTGCGGCTACAGCTTTCTCTGCCTCCAGCTCGCGTACCTGATAGGAGTCTCCGCGTGTGAGCTTGTAATTTTCGCAATTGCTGATTGCGCGATAGGCTTGTTGCGCCGAGCTGCGAAATTGCGCAGAGAGGCTGTCATCGTTCCGCCGTTGTGCGTACATCCAACCCGCAAACACCACTGCCGCCAACACAAATATCCCCATAATCAAGATACTGTGTCGCCGTAAAGCCATTACCGTGTTCCGTGGTAAGGCCATAACTTCTGTTGGCATCTCCATAGGGTTACCTCAAATTAAGGAAATGGTATGGCAGCATGCTCCCAGTCTTCAGTTACGAAGGCCCAGTCAGGCAGTCACTAAGGGACTAGCCCTCCTGTGGAGCGTGAGCGCCTTGCCACCCAACGAACGAAAGCCGCGTTCGTTGGGACCCGGCTGCGGCGCTCTTTCCCAAATTGAACTCGGTCGGAGTAAATATGGAGTGACTTATGAGTGATGAATCGTCCGATTTCGTAGAGCGCTTCAACCGTGAAGGCGGACCTGTGCGTGAAGCACTCTCGACGCTCTCAGTTAATAGACCAAATCACGCCACAAAAGAGTTACGGAGAAATCTCCTTCTATCAGAAATGGGCAGGGAGCGGGTGCAATGGTGCAGCCCCGAGCGGCACCGAGCCCAACTGCTCCAAGCCCCACGGCGCCACCCGCTACCGCAGGTGGTTCTGCTTTCTTATGGCGCTTTGCGGTTATTGACCCAGCTAGCCGCTGCGATTCGGTTGAAATGGGAAGAGGTATCGAATGCGCAGAACTCGTTCGCGGCGTGTTTCTGCTTCCAGAGTCGCGACGCGCGCTTTGAGCAGGTCATCCAACGAGACGATTCCCAGGAGCTTGCCATGATCGTCCCGTTCCACCACGGGGAAGCGTGTGAAGCCGGTTTCCGCCATGCGGTATACGACGACTCTGAGCGGCTCGTCCGGGTAAGCGCATGTGGGGGCTGTCCTCAGGGTCTCAGTTAGTCGCATTGAGCCGTCGCGATTTGCGTTTTCTTCGATGATCTTGTAGAGATCTCCGCGAGTTAGCACTCCGGAAAGTTTCCCATCTCCATTCAGAACTGGATATAGCCTCTGGCCCCGCGAGTTTTTGCTTCGCAGTGAGGTTGAAAGTTCCTGCACCGACACGTTGGTGGGAAGAACGACGATGCTGGTGCGCATCACCTCGCGAACGAAGAGTATTTCCAGCGGATCTACCGAGTACTCACGGCTGAGGTGATAGCCCCGGCGGCTGATCTTTTCCGTAAGGATAGAGCGGCGTAGTGCCAAAACGGTAAATGCGTCGGCCGTCATCGCCGCGATCATCAGGGGGAGCAAGGCATCGATGTCGTGTGTCAGCTCCAGGGCGAAGATTACCGCAGTGAACGGAGATCGCATGGTCCCGCCCAGGACGGCCGCCATGCTGATTAGCGGCCAAAAGCCTACTCCCTCCTGGGGCAGGAATGGGGATGCCAGGCCGCCCAAAGCACCGCCCATCATGAGCAGTGGAGCGAGCACTCCGCCGGAGGTGCCTGATCCGAGCGATACCGCCCAGATCACAGACTTAACGATGAGGATGCTGAGGATAAAAGTGCGCGTGGTGTCGCTCTGCAGCAGTTTGCCGATGACGTCATACCCGACGCCGAGCGCTGGGGGAAAGATGAATCCGCCCACGCCCACGACAATAGCGCCGATGGCCGGCCACCACATCCAATGAATTGGGAGCTTTTGAAAGGCGTCTTCTGAGCGATATACCCCAAGCGTCAGCAGCGCTGAGAGTGCTCCGGCCAACACTCCAATCACCACACAGCCAAGCAAGCCTTTCGGTCCGACCAGCAAGGAATGTGGCAATACAGGGAAGAGTGGGCCAAGGCCTAAAACGTAGCGCCGGGCCGCGGCTGCTGCCGCGCTTGCCATAGCTACCGGGATCAGACTGCGAGGTTTCCATTCGAAAAGCAGGAGTTCGACCGATAGCAGAGCCGCGGCAACGGGGGTGGCGAAAGTCGCCGACATTCCTGCGGCGGCGCCGGCAACCATGAGAGTTCTGCGCTCGGAGCTTGTCAGATGAAAGAACTGCGCCACCATCGATCCAAATGCGCCGCCCGTCATAATGATGGGGCCTTCAGCGCCGAACGGCCCTCCGGAACCGATGGAGATTGCAGCGGACAATGGTTTCAGAATCGCGAGCTTCGGTTCTACCGTTCCGCCTTTCAGCAAAATGGATTCGATGGCTTCAGGTATTCCATGCCCGCGAATTCTTTCGGATCCATATCGGGCAAGGAGCCCAACAATGATGGCTCCCAGAACGGGAACGAGGATGACGAGCGCTCCGAGATGATGATGAGCCGGGGAAGTGAACTCAGTGCTGAGCCGCTGATAAAAGAAAAGATTGGTAAACAGGCCAATCAGCCGAAGCAACAGAAATGCGATGTAGCTGCTGAGAATGCCGATGCAGATGGCGAGAAGCGCGATCCACAGAACGCGCCAGCCTGTGGTGAAGTCGCCGAGTTTTTCCGATTGATCCGAGTTCTGGCCCGCCAGGAAGCGTTTCCAGACTCTTGCACGCGCGGCGGACATGCTCAGGCGATCTTGCCCAGGCCCCCTGGTTGCTTTGACTCTGATTGCAGTTGCTCCACCTTCAACTCGAATTGGGGCCAATAGCGCATGAGCATTCCAATTTGTGACAAAGCGCCTTCATACTGCTCTTTGCACATTTCGATGATTTCAGTCTCGCCTGCAACGTTCAGAGTGATTTTGAAGTCCGCGGCCAGCGGACAATGAGAGCTCGAATAGATTCGTTTGATTTCGCACACGCCGAACCCCGCTATCACGAAACCGTTGCCGAGCAGAGTCAAGGCGCGATCATGCGTCGGCAGACCATCATAATGTTTTGCGAGTCGGCATGACAATCAGGGCTGTCGGGCTCCCGGTATCAGAGTAAGCACAACGTCGAACCGTTCCCGATTGGGCTTGTTATCACGCTGGTTCTGCGCTGCTGAGAAGAAAGCCTGGATCACAATCGGAGGCGTCGGCGGTGAGGGCATCTTCATGAATCGCCGTTAACCGAACGGCTAGTGTTGTGCAACAAACTGAACCTCATCGTTCACTTTATCTTTCCTGCTTAGGCCGTGCTGATGTCTGCGGTTTCGGAAGATCAATGGTTTGCCCTGTGGATTCAGCTCTGGTTGAAGGATTGCTTAAGGGATTCATGAGGAGTCAGCCGAGCGCAGGATCTCCGGGGAATCCAGGTTAGGGTAGCGATTGGGTTCCAACGGACCGGCCATCGCTGAGGGGGTTACTGACATGGCCAAGCTAATCGAATTCCGCATTCCGCCAAGCTACAAGAGCCGAGGGCATTGGGTGCCGGAAAGACTTCGGGGAAGGGTGCTCGATTTTCGCACGAGAGCAGACGACTTGAATCGCGCATTCTCGCAGCGCGTGCGGGAAGTCTCGACTCTGTCACGGACGGCTACCCCGTAGCGGGCAACCGGATATAAACGCACCCAGCGCTACCGAATCTTCCTATTTCACTTCCCTTAGTGACGCGCCGATCTTGGCGCGCAGCGGCGTTGGCAGTTCTGAGTACCCGGAGCTGGCCGCGATCTGCTGCCCGACCGAGAACACCCAATCGAGAAAGTCATGAAGGGCTGCCGCTCGTTTGGGATCGCCGCTATTTGTGCGGAGGTAGAGCCAATCGTAGCTGGTGATCGGAAACGAGCGGGCTCCCGGCGGGTCAGTGAGCGAAGCGGAAAACTTGTCGAACGTCGGGGCCTCGACCACCCGGCAAGCCTCGGCCAGGGTTGCGGGCGATGCCCTTATGAAATGTCCAGAAGAGTTGAGCACCAGGCCGAATTGGATTTTGGCCTCAATCGCGTACTGCGCCTCCACATAGCCGATGGCGCCTGCTTCAGACCTTACCATCTCTACCATTTCCGAACTGCGCTCGGCAGGTTTGCCTACCGGCCACCTGGGCGAAGCGCTAACGCCAACCTCGCTACGGAACCTGGGACTCGCTTTGGAGAGAAACTCTGTGAAGATGTAATTCGATCCTTTTCCCGCCGGCCGGTTCACGACTTGGATGGATAAATTGGGAAGGTTCACTCCGGGATTGAGCTTGGCTAAAGCCGGGGAGTTCCAGTTTTTGATCTTGCCTAAGAAGATCTCCGCTAAGACGTCTCCAGAGAATTTCAAGTCGGCGTGAACGCCTGGGATGTTGTAAACAGGGACGATCCCGATCAAAATGGCCGGAACTTCGATCAGTCCCGCTTTGGAACGCTCCTTTGCAGTTAAGGGAACTTCTCCGAGGGCAAAGTCGCCGCTCCCGTGAGAGATAGCCGCGACGCCTTCGTCGGCGCCGATCGCGACATATCTCATCTGCACATTGTGGTTGCGTTGGTTGTAAGCCTCGGCCCATTTGTTGACAAGCGGAGCCGGAACTGTTGAGCCGGAACCAACGAGGACCGTAGCCTCCTGACAGGTCCCAATCGTGGCCCAGCAGCTGAGCAGAAGAGCGATTCCAAGACCGGCAGGCAGGAACTTTCTCATTTGCTGCCATGCTCAGGGCTGGGTTGGGGTTCGTCAAGTAGCAGCGGAGGGGACAGCGGAATCGGGTGATCGGGCCATCCTGATCGGGTCATCGGGTCATCGGGTGAAGTAGGAAGTGGCTATCGGCATTCGGCTTTCGGCCGGCAAACGCTGGTCGTGTAGTTCACAAAAGCAGAACGCCGAATGCCCGTCCTTACCTCACCCGATCACCCGATCACCCGATTTCCCGATTCCTACCCTTTCTTCAGCAACGCAATCTGCGCGGTGTGATAGACGCAATGATCGATGGTTCCGTGTAGGAGCGTGTAGTTGTCATGATTGCGCCCGGGCACTTGTTTGCTTAGTTGCTCGTCGGTGCCGCGTTCGATTGCCTTGAACAATGCCGCGTGCGACGCCTCAAGGCGCGACAGAATTGATTGCCACTCTTTCTTACCGACTTTGCGGTTTCTGGGCCAATCGTCGGGTGTGTTCAGCGGGGCGTTTACGACTTCGCCTTGGAACCGGCGCAGTTCGATTTCTTCCCAGTAGGCGATGTGGAGCACGAGCTGAAGGATGGAGTGTCGTCCCACTGCAGGCGTGCGTGAGGCTTGTTCGGCGGCGACATCTTTCAGCAGAGGTTTCAGGGCTGGCCCATGCCAGGCTTCGCCGTTGCTGTCGCCTTCATAGACGCTGCGGTATAGCTGAGCAATGCGCTTGGATTCGCTCATTGTGTTCTCGTCCCAGAATCAAATTAAACAGAATCGAGGATGAGATTTCGCGAATCACCTGCAAGTTGCGAAATTTTGCGTTTGTGCTGGGCGCTTATGAAATCCATCGGCCTCATCGGCGGCCTCGGGCCTGAGTCGACTCTCGATTACTACCGGTCGCTGATCAATACCCATCGGGCGCTGCATCCTGAGGCAGACCCGCCTTCGATCATCATCAACAGCGTGAATATGAAATATGCGCTGCGTTGCCTTGAAGCGAAGCGGCTTGAGGATCTCGCTGAGTTCTTCGTGCTTGAGCTACATAAACTGGCGAGGGCTGGAGCGGATTTTGCTCTCATAACCGCGAATACCCCTCACATTGTTTTTGACGAGGTGGAGCGCCGCTCTCCGCTGCCGCTGATCAGTATTGTGGAGGCCACCGCAGAGCGTGCACATCAGTCCGGATTCAAGAAGATAGGTCTGCTGGGAACTCGATTCACCATGCAGGCCAGCTTCTATCCTGAGGTGTTCTCTCGACGGCAGATGCAAATTCATGTGCCGGATGAGCACGATCAGGCGTTTATCCACGAGAGGTATTTCAAAGAGCTGGTTAACGGTGTATTTCTCGACGAGACACGTCAACGGCTTACAGAAATCATTGCTCACATGAGGGAGAAGCATGGCATTCAGGCGGTGATCCTCGGAGGCACTGAGCTGCCGCTGATCTTGCGCGGCGCGGAAGCTGCCGGAGTTCCCTTGCTGGATACCACGCAGATTCACGTGGAGTCTGCGTTGAGGCGCTTGGGCGAGGGTTAAGTCAAAAAAACCCGGCCTCCGGTTCTTCTTGCTGCAGTGAGCCGGATGTGATACCTAATACGGACCCCAGAGTTCCTTCAGTCAAAGCACTTTACATTCCCTCAACCCCCGGAGGGAGAGGCTGGTTCCGTTGAGCGTCCGGAGACTTCTGTGCGGCCCGCTGGCGGCGGTGGTGTGTCTGACCGTTTCCGCTGTGGGACTCCGACAGGAATCATCGCCCTCGTCGCAGCAGACCGCCACCGCTACTACTCCTGCGGATCCGGCGCAGCTTCCTTCGGCACGTAATAAAGAGGAAGACCAGGAAAAAGAAACTGTCATTCAGGGACCGCAGCGGCGGTTGCCGAACCGGCGTCCCATTACCACGAGCTCGGTTGAAGGACTTGTGACCAGTGCAGATGGTCGCGGCATCGGCGGCACGCGCGTGATCATTCGCGACAGTAACGGGCACCTGCATGCTGCGCTCACCGATGCCGATGGTGTTTTTCGCATTGGCGATCTCAAGGCTGGCGTGTACCAGATCGAGCTGCGCCGACAAGGCTTCCAGGACTTTACTCGCCAGAACGTCCGCGTCAGTCCGGGCGAAGTCCTCAGCATTGAAGTAAAGCTGCAAACGACAGAGGAGTACCTTGCGAACGGTCCGATGGATCGTCCCTTGGCCGGTGCTGTGCCGCCGAAGGCGGGTCAAACTGAAGCAGAAGCAAAGCAACCTTATAACGAGATGCGCCGGCGTCCCAACGAGACCATGCCGGCAGAAACAGCGGCTGCTCAGGGTCCGCCAACTGAGAACGCGAACGCTGAGAAACGAAGCTACCGCTGGGACATCACGAGTGGCGATCCCAAAGATCCGCTGAATGCATATAAGAGGTACGCCGCTTCAGGCGAGTACCCGTACACCAGTGGTCATTGGTACGATCCCTTCAATCGCAACAAGCTCAAGGGCGATTATCCAATCTTTGGGCAGCAAACTTTCTTCGTCTTCACGGGCAGCGCAGTCAGCGCTCTGGACGGGCGTCGTTTGCCAACGCCAAGCTTGGTAGCCGCGCGTAATCCGGGATCATTTCAATTTTTCGGCAATGGCGGACAGTTCTTCCTCAGCGAACTATTCCGCTTTACCGGCGAGCTCTACCACGGCGATGCCAGCTTCCGTCCGAAGGATTGGCGCATTGTCTTCACGCCGGCGTTCGACGTGAATTACCTGCTGACGCGAGAGCGCGGCATCGTGAACATCAATCCGCAGCGGGGAACTGATCGATTCGACGATCACGTGGGTCTGCAGGCCGCGTTTTTCGAGTACAAAATCAAGGATCTGAGTCCCAACTTTGATTTCGTTTCGGTCCGCGCTGGTATTCAGCAATTCCAAAGTGATTTCCGCGGATTGATTTACTCAGAAGAGCAGCCTGGGCTAAGGATCTTCGGAAATTTGAAGTCAGACAAGTATGAGTACAACCTCGCGTACTTCTATCACCTGGAGAAAGACACCAATAGTGGGCTGAACACGTTCAATGACCGCCATCAGCAGGTGGCGATCGCGAACCTGTACCTGCAGGACTTTTTGTTCAAGGGTTACACAACACAATTCAGCTACCACTTTGATAAAGATGATCCTTCGATCTATTACAACAACAACGGGATCATCACGCGTCCGGAGCCGATTGGCGTAATTATTCCGCATGGCATTCGTTCGCATTACATCGGAACAGCCAGCAACGGGCACATTAAACGGATCAACGTGTCGTCCGCGTTTTATCAGGTGCTGGGATACGACACGGATAATCAGGTTGCCTCGCGGCGCAATGTAACTCCGTGTCCGCAGGGATTCGGGAAGTGCGATCGTGTCGACATCAACGCGCAACTGGCGGCGCTGGAATTGTCCCTCGACAAAGATTGGCTGCGGCTGCGCACTTCGTTCTTGTATGCGTCTGGTGACAAGAATCCGCGCGACGGTATTGCCCGCGGATTCGACTCGATCGACGAAGCGCAGAGTTTTGCCGGCGGTCCGTTCAGCTTCTGGAACCGTGAAGGCATTCGTTTGACGAGCACGCTCATTGGCCTGAAGTCGGACAATGCTTTGTTTCCCGATTTGAGAGCAAGTAAGAACGAGGGCCAGGCGAACTACGTGAATCCCGGCGCATATGTGTTCAACGCCGGAGCCGACTTCGACATAACTCCGAAGATGCGTTGGGTGGTGAACTTCAACTACCTGCAATTCGTCCACACCGAGCCGATTCAGCTTGTTCTGTTCCAGAACCACATTCATCGGGGGATAGGAGCGGACTTTGGCACTGGTGTGATCTATCGGCCGCCATTGTCCGAGAACATCATCTTCGAAGGCGGTATTACAGGATTAGTTCCAGCGCGCGGCTTGCGGGATATCTATACCGGCCAGACGCTGCTTAGTGCCTTTGCATTGATTAAGTTCGTGTTCTAGATAGGCAAGTTGAACCCGGTGAGCTCAGGGGATAAATGAAGAGGTCTCGCAGCATTCGTCGAATGGGAATCTTTGGCCTCGCAATTTGCCTGGTGCTCATCACGCGTCTGGCAGCAGGAGCGAATGCTTCCAGCAAGCATCATGGAGCGCAGCAATCCCAGCAATCCAGCTCCACAAAATCGCAAACTTCGTCGCAGGATCAGACTGAGAGCATCACCGAACGCACGCAGCGGCGAGGATCGCAACTTCTGATCCTGCAGACACAGGACGAAGCCGACGCCAAGACGCGCGGCTGCATGAGTTCGGGCTGCCACAATCCTATCGATAGCGCGACGATGCATGCTCCGGGAACGGTGCGCCTCGGATGCACCGATTGCCATGGCGGGGATGCCTCGCTGATGAACAGCGCGGCTAAGGATTCTGCGCAATACAACGATGGGAAAAACAGGGCTCACGTTCGCGCGCGATTTCGCGAAGACGAGCACTCCGCCGCGAATCCGGTGCGTTCCTATTTTGGGTCGCTTTGGTTGAAGGAAAGCGCTGAATGGGTGAAGTTTGTAAATCCTGGCGACAACCGCGTGTCCCAGGAGACCTGCGGGCGCTCCGGATGCCATTCCGAAGAAGTTCACCAGGTCCGCACCAGCATGATGACTCACGGAGCCATGCTCTGGGGCGCTGCGTTGTACAACAACGGCGGATATCCGTTAAAGAATCCGCGCTTCGGAGAGAGTTACTCGCGGGATGGCAAGCCGCAGCGGCTGATCACTTGGCCCCCACCGACTCCAGAAGAGACGAAGCAGAAGGGAGTCCTCCCGTACATCGATCCGCTGCAGCGTTGGGAGATCTCCCAGCCTGGGAATGTGCTGCGAGTGTTCGAGCGCGGTGGACGGGAAAAGGGCGAGATTGGGAATCCTGTTTCGGACGAGGATCCAGGACATCCCGACGTGAAGCTGTCCACGCGGGGATTTGGCACAGAGCTGCGCACCGATCCAGTTTTCCTTGGATTGCAAAAAACCCGGCTGCTTGATCCACTCCTGTCATTTCCCGGCACCAACGACCAGCCCGGTGATTATCGCCAGGGCGGGTGCAGCGGGTGTCACGTGGTCTATGCCAACGATCGCGACCCGATGCACTCCGGCAAGTATGCCCGTTACGGGAACCTCGGCATATCGCAGCAGTCGGATCCGACGATCTCGAAGAGCGAGACCGGGCATCCTCTGCAGCATGTCTTCACGCTCTCGATTCCGTCCAGCCAGTGCATGACTTGCCACGTTCATCCCGGCACGAACATGGTCACCACGTACTACGGCTACACATGGTGGGACAACGAGATCAACGCCGACAAAATGTATCCGCAGAAGCAACACGATCCATCGGCAACGGATGCATATCGAGCCCAGGTGCGCAATCCCGAAGGATCTGCCGATCGCGGTAAATGGCGCGACGTAAGCTTCCTGCAGCAAGTCGGCACGCCTGAGTTCAACAAGCAGCTCGATAAGACCCAGATGGCCGACTTCCACAGTCATGGCTGGATCTTCCGCGCGGTGTACAAGCATGACCGTAAGGGGAATCTGCTCGACGCAGACGGCAATGTTGTGGACTGGAAGGATCCGGAAAAGTTCAAGAAAGCCGTTCACCTCTCCGACATTCATCTCGATAAGGGAATGCAATGCGCCGATTGCCATTTCTCGCAGGATAACCATGGCAACGGCAAGCTCTATGGCGAGACGCGCAATGCGCTGGTCATCACCTGCGAAGCTTGCCATGGCGATCTTCGCTCCCGCGCAACCCTGGTCGCGAATGGTCCGGCAGCACCGGGTAACGGAATCAATCTTGCGATCAATACGACGCCATTCAAGGAGAAACAGTTTTATTGGCGCGGCGATCGTCTCTACCAGCGTTCGATCATGGAGCCAAATCAGGAATGGGAAGTCGTGCAGGTAATCGACACGATCACGCCTGGTCGTCCG
>Ga0209474_10000195_pt1 | contig 74415 bp, 62 predicted proteins | sample GraSoiAngelo_145_FD_185902 | JGI IMG/M metagenome (GOLD analysis project Ga0209474, IMG submission 185902) | Grasslands soil microbial communities from the Angelo Coastal Reserve, California, USA - 14_1009_05_20cm (SPAdes) (version 2) | ecosystem: Environmental > Terrestrial > Soil > Grasslands...
ATAACCGCCACTTGGCTCCAACCGGATGGGACACCGCACGCGAGCCTGGAACGACGATCGCTTCTTCCGGGATGATGAGCGGCTCGCCGTGCGTCGCGGTGTAAACCGCATTGCGCACCAAGTCGTAAACGGGGATCGAGCGATTGAGAATTGTGCCGGTGCCTAACACCGCGCGGCGTTTCACCACCGCCCCCTCGTACACGCCGCAATTTCCTCCCACCAGCACTTCCTCTTCGATGATCACCGGCAGCGCCCCGGCAGGCTCGAGAACGCCACCAATTTGCGCGCCCGCGGATATGTGGCAGTTCCTGCCAACCTGTGCACAACTTCCCACGAGCGCGTGCGAATCGATCATCGTACCTTCGCCCACATACGCGCCCACGTTCACGAACATCGGCGGCATGCAAATCACGCCGCGGCCAATGTACGTCCCATCGCGAATGCTGGAGCCACCCGGCACGATGCGGACTCCATCGGAAGCGCTGAAAGTCCGTACGGGATAAGTGGATTTGTCGAAGAAGGGCTGCTTCGCGGCGTCAATGGACATGTCCGCGATGGCGCCTATGCGAAAGCCGAGCAGGATTCCCTTCTTCACCCAGGCATTGACGCGCCAGCCGGATTTCACGGAAGGATCCGGCTCCGCCGCCCGGATCTCGCCGCGGTTCAGCGCTGCCTTGAAATCGCGGAAAAGCCGGTGATGTTCCTCTTCGTAGTGCTTCGGCGCCTCGTCAAATAGTTTTTCAATGAGCGACGGCTGCATGCGATTTCTCGCGACCCTGCGTGGCGGCCTCGCTCCGGACGAGTCCCAGTGATTCCAGCACCGCGCGGATCCGCGCTCGATTCTCCGCTTTTGGCGGCACCAGTGGCAAGCGCCACACCGGTTCGAGCAAACCCATTTCTGCCAGCGCCGCCTTCACTGGAATAGGATTCGATTCCACGAAGTTGATCTCCATCAACGGATGATAGCGCCGGTGAATTTCGCGTGCTCCCTCAAAGTCGCCTCGCAACGCTAGCCGCGTGAGATGCGCCATTTCCGCCGGAATTTCATTCGACACGACGGAAATCACTCCCCGCCCGCCCAGCGCCATCAACGGCAGGGTGATCGCGTCGTCGCCGGATAGCACGACGAAATCCTCCGGCACCGAATTCAGAATCGCCGCCATCTGCGAAATGTTCCCGGATGCTTCTTTGACGCCCACGATGTTTTCAATCTCGGCGAGGCGCTTTACGGTTGCAGGCTCGATGTTCACGCCCGTTCGGCCTTGCACGCTGTAGAGAATAATCGGGAGCGGCACGGCCTCGGCAAGCGCACGAAAATGCTGATACAAACCTTCCTGCGTCGGCTTGTTGTAATACGGCGTGACCGAAAGAATCCCGTCCACACCGATTTTCTCAAGCTCGCGCGCACGGGCGATGACTTCCATCGTGTTGTAGCCGCCCGCGCCCGCGAGCACCGGAACCTTTCCTTTCGCCAGCCTGACCGCAATCTCGACGACATGTAGATGCTCTTCCCGTGTTAGCGTCGGGCTTTCTCCAGTGGTTCCACACGGAACCAAGAAATCAATCCCCGCCTCGATCTGCCGCTGGATCAGCCCATGCAGCGCCCTTTCGTCCAGCGCGCCATCGTGTCCGAACGGCGTAACCAGTGCTGTTCCCGTGGCAGTAAAACGAGTTCCATTAAACATGTTGCTCCTTCCCTGGGTTGCTGAATTTGACTGCGGGCCAGGTTTGGCGGCCTGGGATGCCGCTTCAGATACCTCAGCTCAATTCGCCGAGAATCTCTCGAAATTCGAAAACCCCTTGCTTACCGGCGAGCCACCGCGCCGCGCGCAAAGCGCCCCGCGCAAAACCTTCGCGGCTCCGCGCTGTGTGCCGCAGCGTGATGGTATCGGCGGCCGAATCAAATCCGATTTCATGCGTACCGGGATGCGCCCCCGCGCGATTCGCCGTGAGCGTAAGCGCGCGGTTGTAGCCCGAGGCGCGAATATCCTGCTCCAGTTTCTTAAGCGTTCCCGAAAGCGCATCTTTCTTGGCCGAGTGGTGAATCTCCCAGCCCCACGCTTCGTATTCCGGATATTTCGCAAAGAAGCATGCGGCGTGCGACACGGCCAGCATAAATACATTCACGCCTACCGAAAAATTCGGGCTGTAAACCAGCCCCGTTCCCGCCGCGAGCACCGATTCATGGATCGCCGGCAAATGCTCGTACCAGCCCGTCGTGCCGCAAACGGAGTTGATGCCCAGCGAAACCAGCCGGCGCAAATTGTCGGGCGCGGAGTCCGGTGTCGTGAATTCCACGGCGGCATCGACGCCTTGCAGGGATTTCGGGACGATTCCCGCATGGTGCAGGTTGTTTTCCCGCGTGAACTTTGCGCGCACGTCAAACCCGTACTCGGGTGCAAGCTGCGCGATCAACCGCCCCATCTTTCCGCAGCCTACGATGGCTAGGCCGAGACTCATGCCGAGGCCCTCCCCGTGGTCAGCAATTGCTTGGTCATGCGTGCATAAATCTCCACGGCATCGCACAATTCCTTTTTCGCGACGCGCTCTTCGGCCGTATGCGCCAGGTGAATACTCCCCGGCCCGATGAGAAACGGCTCCCCCCAAGCGCCGTTAAATGTTGGAATGTCCGTTGTGAACGCGACTACCGTCGTCGGCAGCCCTTCGAATTGGTTCAAACGAATCGCCGGTGTGTGCAGCACTTCCCGGGCTTCCGCGCGTCCCGCCACTGCAGAAGCAACCGCCTTCCGCAACGCCGTGGGGTCGCCAACCGTGCGAAACATAACCTCGGCCTCGGCCTGATCCGCCACTACGTTCGGAGCACGCCCTCCGCTGATCGTGCCGATGTTCAACGTGCTGCGGCCAAGCAGAGGATCTTCCGGCAAGGGAGTCCTCCGAATCTCCTGCAAAACGTCGAGCAACGTGTGAATCGCCGAATGCCCCAGTTCCGGATAAGCAGAATGCGCCAATCTGCCCTTGGTCGTGATTTCATAGCGCAGTGCGCCCTTTGATCCGAGCGCCAAGCGATTTTCCGTCGGCTCGCCGTTGATCAGAAACCGCGATCCGTGAGGATGCTCCGCTGCAATTTTCGCCCCCGCGCTGTTGCGCTCCTCGCCGACTACAAACAACAGGCCAAAATTGCGTGTCCCGGCCGCCAGCAGTTTTTCAGCCGCAGTGATCATCGCGGCAATGATCCCCTTGGCGTCGCACGCCCCGCGGCCAAAAATGAATTGTTTATCTTCACTGGAAGCAAAATAGGGCGGAACCGTATCCATGTGCGTTGAGAGCGTGACCACTGGTTCGCCCCACGACGCAAACAGATTGTCGCGGTTCGGCTCGGCCGACATTCGCTGAATCTGCCCGCTGCTTCGCGCCTCCAGGTCCGACAAGTGCGCAAAAAGGTAGTCGCCGACGTTTTTCTCGTGGTTCGTCGTGGACTCGATATCCACAAGTGCACGCGTCAATTCGAAAAGTTGCATCAGCGTTGCTCTGCCGTTTTTGGAGGAAGCGAAACGAAAGGAAGGAACCGCGAAGGTAACTCGGGGCTGCCGCCTCTCGATAGCGCTCCATCCGGTTTTGCGCGGCCGAAAGGCCGCTAACTAGCACGGACGACAGTGGACAGGCCTTAGACCTGCCCCCCAACCACTGCATTTCCAGCTCTCGCAGCGGTTTCGGCGGACAACTCACCTAAAAAGTTGCTCTCGACCCCTTCGGTCGAAGAAGAACCCCTTTCGCTCGGGCGTCCGAAGCAGATCGGAGCAGCGCGCCCGGCTACTCATGGCCTCCGCACCTCTACCAAGAAACACCCAGTCTAGGGCATTGTGAGGAGATTTGCCAACAAAAATTTCAGACCTTTGTCGCCCTCTCGTTTTAAGGAATTGCAATTGCTAGAGTTCCAGCGGCTTGAGCGGCACGTGCTGTGACGCGACCAGGAGCTGCCCTGTGAACGCCGCCTCCGCCGGCCGGCGGTTTAACGCTTCTTGCGCGCAGATTTCCGCGGTGAAGGGGTTGTTGTTCTCCTCCGAAAGATGCGCGAGCACCAGATAGCGCGCGGCAGCGTCGAACCCCTCCGGGTCCGAGAGATATTCGCTCACCGCATGATTCGAAAGATGCCCGGTGCGGCTCAGGATGCGCTGTTTCACCACCCAGGGATACGACCCGACTTTCAGCATCTCGAGATCGTGATTTGACTCCAAGATCAGACAGTCCGCGCCTCGCAAATGCACTTTCACAAGCTCGGGCATGTAGCCCAGGTCGGTCACCAGCGCCACTTTCGTGCCATTGGTTCGAAACGTGAAACCGATCGGGTCGGCCGCATCGTGCGGAATGGCAAACGCGTGAACCTCGATGTCTCCAACCGCGAAATGCTGGCCCGCATGAATCGTCTCTACCCCGCGCAGCCGCTTTCCAAAAGTCTCCGGAAGGATGCGCTGCATGGCGCCCATGGTCGGCTCAGTCGCGTACAGCGGGGCCTTCCACAGACCCAGCATCTGTGGCAATCCATTGCAGTGATCTGTGTGTTCGTGAGTGATCAGGATGCCGTCGATTTGCCTAACATCGCTTTCGATGGCCGCGAGCCGCGCCAGCGTCTCGCGCTTGCCGAGGCCGGCATCCACAAGGAGGCGGGTGCGCTCCGTCTCAAGCAAGGTAATGTTGCCCGAGCTGCCGGACGCCAGAATGGAGACCCGCAAGCCGATCGTGTGGCTCCTCGCTATAGCTCAGGTCCTGCCTAACGCAGCCTGCCTGCCCGCACTCGGCGGCACGCAGGCAGGTTTTGGACCCGCAAGCTTTACTGCACGACAGCCCAAAACAGATTTTCTGAATGATGGCAGAGCGCTGCGGTCTCGTCAACACGTCTTGGTCTAAATTTGCACAGCAGTCCTGTTGGAGTACATCCTGTGTTCGGCGATCACACACGGGGATGTCGTTATCCACATCGGCCTTGTTCCATTCTAACCCCTGACGTCTAACGTCTCTCCTCTGCCGTTTGGTATACTCGCGCGGCAAAACCAAACCATGGAAAAGTACGACCTCATCGTTGTGGGTTCCGGACCCGCAGGGCAGCGCGCCGCCATTCAGGCCGCAAAATTCGGCAAACGCGCCGCGCTGATCGAAAAGCTTGAAGTCGTCGGCGGCACCGCCATCAATACCGGCACGATTCCCAGCAAAACCATTCGCGAGGCGGTCCTGCATCTTTCCGGCTACCAATACCAGAGCATCTACGGCATCAACTACCGCGTGAAGGAACCCATCACCATGGCCGATCTTTCCTTCCGCGCGCTCAACGTCATCAAAACCGAAATCGACGTCATTCGCGCGCAGCTTTCCCGCAACGGCATCGAAGTCGTCACCGCAACCGCCAGTTTTCTCGATCCCCACCGCATGCAAATCACCAGCACGCGCGGCCAGCAGGAGTTCGAAGCCCAATACATCATTCTCGCCACCGGCACCAAGCCCGCTGTATCTCCGCTCGTTCCGTTCAACAACAAAACGATCATCAACAGCGATCAAATCCTCAGCATGCCGGAAATTCCCAAAGCCATGATCGTCGTCGGCGGCGGCGTGATTGGCGTCGAGTACACCTGCATGTTCGCCACTCTGGGCGTGCGCGTCACGCTCATCGAAAAGCGCCCGCGCCTGCTCGAATTTGCCGATCAGGAGATGGTCGAAGCGCTTTGCTACCATCTGCGCGATCGTCGCGTCACGTTGCGTCTCAACGAAGAAGTGGAAAGCGTCGAAGAAACGCCGGATCACACCGTCGTTGCCAACCTGAAGAGCAAGAAAAAAATCACCGGCGAAGCGCTGCTGTATGCCGTGGGCCGCCAGGGCAACATCGATGAACTCAATCTTGCCGACGCCGGCCTGGAAGCCGACGCGCGCGGCCGCATTCCCGTCGACGAAGAGTATCGCACCAAGCAGCCGCACATTTTTGCCGTCGGCGACGTCATCGGCTTTCCCAGCCTCGGCTCCGTTTCCATGGAGCAGGGCCGCATCGCTGCAGCGAAAGCCTTCGGCATGCCGGTGCATTCCAACCGCGCGAATTATCCGTATGGCATTTACACCATTCCCGAAATTTCCTTCATCGGCAAAACCGAGGAGCAGCTCACCGACGAAGGTATTCCCTACGAAGTCGGCATGGCTTACTTTCGCGAAATTGCGCGTGGCCAGATTCGCGGCGACACTACGGGCCGGTTGAAACTGCTCTTCGATCCCACTTCCAAAGAACTGCTCGGCGTGCACATCATTGGCGAAGGCGCGTCGGAATTGCTGCACATCGGCCAGGCGGTGTTCGCGCTGAAAGGCACGGTGGAATATTTCGTGGACACGGTTTTCAATTACCCGACGCTCGCGGAGTGCTACAAAGCCGCGGCGTTCAATGGGCTTAACAAATTGACCAAGGGTTGATAACCGCAGTGGATGCAAATGGCTCTTCATGGCGTCAACGAGGGGTTCGTAGGGGCACGGCATGCCGTGCCCCTCTTTGGAGCTGATTCGGTATTTTCCTGGGCTGACGGACACAAAGAAGGAATGAGATGATTGCCACACATGTGCTTGGCACGAGATGGGCAGGGGCGCAATGAGCAGGACGGTTGGCGTTTTGGTGATGGAACATATCGCGGCGGGCCTCGTGGACGGCAATAAGGTCGTCGGCCCACTTAAAATTTTTCCGGAGTCGCCGCAGTCGCTCGATCCCTTGCAGTCCATGCCTTCCGGCGACATTACGGAGGCCATTCGCGGACTTGTCGAAAAGGTCGCCGGCGCAGAAAAAATCGAAGCGGTCGGCATCGGCTTTCCCGGAATTATTCAGAGCGGCGTGGTCGAGGAATCGCCCAACCTGCAACAAGTGAAGGGCTTCGCGCTCCAAGCCGCGCTTTCCTCTTCGCTCAAAGGCAAAGCCGCCGGCGCCCCAGTGCGCGTTTTCAACGACGCCGACGCCATGGCTGCAGGCATCGCCGCGACACAAGGTAAATTGCATCAGCTCACCCGCGTCTGGACACTCGGCAACGGCATCGGCTTTGGCCGGTATCCCGCTAGTGAAGGCGTGTGGGAAGGCGGCCACACCGTTGTCACGCTGGATCCCAAGGAAGGTTTCTGCGGCTGCGGCGGCAAGGGCCACCTCGAAGGAATTCTTGGCCGCCGCTCGATGCGCATGCGCTTCCTCGATCTCGAGCCGGAAGAAGTGTTCGAGAATGCGCGCGCCGGCGATGCCCGCTGCGCCGAATTTGTGCAGTTGTGCCATCGAGCGCTGGCTGCCGCAACCGCCACCAGCATCCACATGGAAGGGCCCGGAACATTCTTCATTACGGGCCTGGACACTAAATTCATTGATACTGGCCTGCTCGACCGGCTGGTGCACGAAATGGTGAAGATGAGCCCGCTGCAGGGCAGCCGCTTTGAAGTGCTCCCCGCCTCGGACGAACTGGGCATCCTCGGCGCCGCCGTTAACGCCTCCCACGCGGCAAAGTAGCCGCAAGTTGCACCTCGCCGCGTCTTGCACGTGGAGTACGCAGCCACTGCCGCTTTGTGGGACGGCTTTAGGCTACCCGTTGCGTAAATCTTAAAGTTGCTGCAGTTCCGGCCCGAAGCCGAGCCAAGTTCACCGGGCGGAGGCAACAAGGTGGACAGACTTGGTCTGGGCGGGAACGTCGAGGAGGATTTCCGTAGGGCTGGCCGAGGGCTTGGTCAAGTCGTTGCTTGTGGATTTTGCAGAACCGCTTGCCCCTAAGGAGCCGCGGCCCGTAACACGGGTCTCCAGCGGCTCGCCGTCTGCGGTGGCGGTGATTGGACTCCAGGCCGAAGGAAGCTGGACTTTTAAGGTGAGGGGAAGATCGTAAATCTGTCTCTCCAAGGGCCACTGCAAAGCCAAGTCCAGAGAAGTGAGGTTGTTGGAGGTGATGTGCACGGAGAGTGCTTTGCGCTCCTGGATGTAGCGGACGGCGTCGCCGAACGGTGCCGTCCAGACGTCGGCGTGGCGCTCGAGGTAGGCAGCGAGTTCGTCAAGCGCTTCGGGGGTGATCGCGAGCCAGTCGCCACCGACACCGTGGAAGCAGAACACACCCCAATTGTGGCTAACGAAGGCTGTTTCGGCTTGCGCCAAGAGTGCGGGGAAATCTTTTCCCGCAGTGGGGCCCAGATCGCCGACGGCCAGCACGTTTAACTCGTCGGGATTCACGGGGCCACCGTTCACGGCTCGGGCGGCGAACGCATGCTCCGATACGTAACGCAGGTAGAGCGCGGCGTTGGCGACTTCCTCCTGCGGTTTGCCGAAACTCATGTTGCCGCAGGGATAGGCAAAAGTGAGTCCGCGGTTGGAGTTGAGAGTCTTGAGGAGGTCGAGAGCGGCGTCGCGAATCTCGGCCTCAAACATGGCGGGCGTGTAGTTCTGGGAATGCGGGGTAATTTGTTCGAGCAAGCAGGGGTGGTGAACCGTGTGGTTAGCAAGCTCGTTGCCGTCCAAAGCGAGTTGCTTCCATTCGGATTTTCGCTTTTCCCAAGGCCCCATGCCCGTGGTTACGAAGAACGTCGCGTTTAGGCGATGCTTCTTGAGAATGGGACCCACAAAGTCGAGATGGCTGTTGATGCCGTCATCGAAGGTAAGAGAGATCGCGGCGACGCGGTCTTGCGGCCAACGAGCCACACTGACCGTCGGTGGAGCGTTCTGCGCGCTGGCCAAAGCGGGGAGGGCGGAGAGTAACAGAACGTAAGGCAAGATGGCTTTCATATGCGCCCCACATCCTAATGGCGCCGGAGGTAGCGCGCAAGACGCAAGGCGAAGAAAGCGGTCTCGAGCTGCGACACTCCAAATTAAAGCGCGGACTGAAGCCCGTGCCATGACAGCAGGGGAAGTCCTTAGCAGGCTAAGCGGGAGCGGTCGAGGGTGAAGCCGTTGAGAGGGCCAAGGACGGTCACGGCGATATGGTCGGTTTGGAAGTAACGCTGCGCGAGCGATTGGAGCTCCACTGCAGTGACGGCTTCGATGGCTTCGAGGATTTCGTCGAGCGAGAAGAAGCGTCCGAAATACAGCTCCTGCCGCGCGAGATTGGACATGCGCGAACTCGTGGACTCGAGGGAGAGCATCAGCGAGCCCTTGAGATGGTTTTTCGAGCGGCGCAGCTCTTCCTCGGGAACCAGTGTTTCCTTCAGCGAGCGAAATTCCTGAATGGTGAGGTCGATGACCTGGCCAATGGCGTCCGTGGCCGTGCCGGCGTACACGGTCATCATGCCGGCATCGGAGTACGGCGTGAGTTCGCTGAAAACCGCGTAGGCGAGGCCGCGCTTTTCGCGAATGTTCTGGAAAAGGCGAGAAGACATGCCGCCACCCAGCAAATTGTTAAGGACCGCAAAACCGAAGCGGTCCTGATGCGTCAGCGGAACCGAAGGCACGCCGATGCAAATGTGCGCTTGCTCGAGGTCGCGTTTTTTTTCGAGACGGATGGGCGCCTGCGTCTGAGGCGCGCCGCCGCCGTCGGCAGGCCCCGCGGGCTGCAAAGTGCCGAACTCGCGCTGCACCAATTCCATAACCTGATCGTGCGTCACGTTGCCAGCCGCAGTGACCACCAAATGGTCCGGCGCGAACCAATTTTGAAAACGCGAGCAAACTGCGTCGCGATTGAATTTTTTCACCGTCTCCGGCGTGCCAAGGATCGGCCGCCCGAGCGAATGCCCGGGCCAGAAGCCGCGCGTAAAAATCTCGTGAAGCAGATATTCGGGATTGTCCAGATCCATCTTGATTTCTTCGAGGACCACCTTGCGCTCTTTCTTCACGTCCTCGGAATCAAATTTCGGGCGCAGAACGAGGTCGGCGATCACGTCGAAGGCGATGGGGAGATTCGCGTCGAGCACCTTGGCGTTGAAGCAGATTTGTTCTTTCGAGGTGAATGCGTCGAGCATGCCGCCGACGGAATCCATTTCGCGAGCAATGGCTTCGGCGGAGCGGCGCTCCGTGCCCTTGAAGACCATGTGTTCGATGAAGTGGGCAAGGCCGTTTTCCTCGGGGATTTCGCGGCGGGAACCGTTGCGCACCCAGACCCCCACAGAGACGGATCGGACGTGCGACATAGTCTCGGTAATGGCCACCAGGCCATTCCGCAGGACCTGCTTCTGGATGTTGCGAACCTCGCTCGCCATTTACGGATTGTGACACAAGTAGCGCAGAAAGGAAAAAGAGAAAGACCACTTTCGCTAAGCTCAATGCCACCAAGGACTTAGACAGTGAGGCAGTACGCCGAATCCACGTGCCGTGGGGCGGCCACGGTTACAAAAGCTTTTCCGACAGGTTCAGCTTGCCGTATTCGCTGGTGAAGAAGAGCGGTACGTCGGCATAAGCGCCCTTGTCGCGATAATACACTTCGCAACTGTCAAAGGGCTTGGAATAGATATGGATGCTGACGGCGCGCTCGTTGAATTCGGCGAGATTCATGACTTCGTGAACCGGCTCCATGGGATTGACGTAGGTGGGATGAGCGGCGTCAAGATCGTAAAGTTCCGTAGGGACGATACGACACGTGCCTTTGGCGGCGTCGCGATCGTCGACGCGATAATTCTGGATGCGCAGGCGGCCGATGGGCGCGGACATCCAGCAATTCTGGCCACGATGATTGTGAATGCGGCTGTGCTGGCCGATGTCCCAGCAAAGCGTCATGCATTCGAAGAGAGTGTTGCGGAAGACGAGATTGCGCGTGTAATTTCCCCTGGAGAAGAAGCAATATTTTGCGAGGCTTTCGGGACGCACGGCGTGGCGGATGACGTAGTCCTGGACGTTTTGCAGAGAAAATTCTGATTCGGGGATGGCGGCAAGGCCCTTCACCCAATCCTCGATTTTGAGTTTTTCCGTTGCAACGGATTGCGCCATACCATGCCTCCCAACCCTGGTTTGGGATTCGCGGGGATTATAATTATAGCGCAGTGCAAGGAGGTAAAGGAGGTTGCGGAAGCAGAAAAGAAAGAGCGGGCACGCTGTGAGGTGACAGGAACTTGGCTCGCGTTGAGCGGGATGGGATGATGAGCGACGGGGGGCAGATCGCGCGGGGATAGCATGATCGAACTACTGGGCAAATCGAAAGAAGCATTGCGGTCGTTCTGCGCGGCGCTCGGTGAGCCCGCCTATCGCGGCGGGCAGATTTATCACGCGCTGTACGCGGAAAGTAAATTTGATTTTGCGCGCATGACGAATTTGCCGCTGGCGCTTCGTGAACGGCTGGCGAAAGAAGCGCGCATCACGCTGCCCGAGGTGAAGCAGCGATTTTCTTCCGGCGATGGGTCGGTACGGTATTTGTTTGAGTTGAGCGGGGCGGAAGAAAAAAGGATTAACACCGAGGACACAGAGAAGAACCAGGGAAAGTCCGCACGCACACAGCCTCCCGCCGCGGTGGAGGCAGTGTTCATGCCGAGCGAAGGACGGCAAACGATTTGCATCTCAACGCAGGCGGGATGCGCGGTGGATTGCCATTTTTGCCTGACGGCACAGTTGGGGCTGATTCGCAACTTGGCTGCGGGGGAAATCGTGGCGCAAGTGCTGGTTGCATTGGAAGAACAAAGGAACAAAGGGCCTGCCGAAACCGGCATGAAGGATGCCGAGCTTCTCGACAAAACCGTCGGGACGCAAAAACCACGAAAGCACGCCTCTGCAGGCAGGCCCGGTGCTGGGCAAACCTCAGGCGCAATTCAAACCAATGTAGTGCTGATGGGACAGGGCGAACCTTTGCTGAATTTCGAGCCGGTGATGGCGGCGGTGCGGATTCTGCTGGATCCGGAAGGCTTGGGATTGTCACCGAGGCACGTGACGCTTTCGACGAGTGGGATTGTGCCAGGAATCGAACGGCTGGCGCGCGAGAAAGTGCGGCCGAAACTGGCAATTTCGCTGAATGCTTCGAACGACGAGGAGCGCGACCAGCTGATGCCCATCAACAAAAAGTATCCGTTGAACGTGCTGATCGAGGCTTGCAAGAATTACCCGCTGCGGCCGTGGGAGCATTTGACATTCGAATACGTGATGCTGGGTGACGTGAACGATTCGGCGGAAGACGCGCGGTGCGTGGTGCGGTTGCTGGCACCGGTGAAGCGCGTGAAAGTGAATCTGATTCCGTGGAATCCAGCTGAACTTCCTTATCGCGAATCCGTGCCGGAACGCATCGAAGAGTTCCGGCGCATCTTGAATGATAAAGGCGTGCCGGCGTTTGTGCGCTATTCCCGCGGCCGTGATGTCATGGCCGCTTGCGGTCAATTGGCACTCCTACAGCTCAACAACAGCTCACAATCGCCGGTTTTCAACTGACGGGCGCGCTTCAGGCTCCGATGCGCTAGCTTAGCTAAGCTAGAGAAAAGATTTAGCAACTTGACGCGCGTTTGAACGTGAGCTATCGGATGCCAATAACGGAAATGAGGCGGCCGGTCACGCCGCCTTCTTTGCGGTAGCTGAAAAAAAGATCGCGGCGGCAGGCGGTGCATAAGTCGCTGACAAAAATATTGCCGGCGGGCAGGCCGATTCCCATAAGCTGCGCGCGGTTGGCTTTGCGAAGATCGAGAAGAACGTTCTTAGGCGGCGGCTGATGGCCGGGCGGCGCCATGTTAAGCCATTGCAGGGGATTAGGCTCGTCGCCCGTGCGCAGTTCGTCGAACCAGTCCGAGGCAGTTGCAAATTGCGAGCGAAACTCCGAAGCGATCTCCGTGCCCACCTCGTAGCAGCAGCCGCCGATGGACGGGCCGATAACGGCAAGCAAGTTCCCGGGCTTTGTGCGGAACTGCATTTGCATCTTGCCGATGGCTTTGGTGACGATGCGTTGCAGCGTGCCGCGCCAACCGGCGTGTACTGCGGCGATCGCACGATTTTTTGGATCTACCAGAAGAATCGGAACACAATCCGCAGTTTGGACGGCAAGGAGCACGCCCGGGCGATTGGTCGTGGACGCATCACCGCGGCAGTGCGCAACCGGCGGGGCGTCAAAGTGATGAACGACATCGGAGTGAATCTGGCTGAGCGCGGCAAGCGCCAGGCGATCTGCGCCGAGCGCGGACTGGAAGCGGCGCCGGTTTTCGAGAACGTTTTCCTTGGTGTCCCACTCCGCAAAGCCAAGATTCAGAACTTTTTCGCCACTAAGCTCGCTCACGCCGCCGGGCCGCGTGCTGAATCCGTGGACAAGCCAGGGGATTGGGGCCAGAGCGGTTGCTTGTAGAATGCGCAGGCTCCCTACCTTGCGTTCGGTCCAGCCCTTCGGAGCCGTGACACCGTTGGACACATCGGGGAGGCTGCGTTTAGTCTTGATGGCCTTCGTAGGCATGCGCGCTCTACCAGTATAATCGGAGCGAGTCGAGGAAAGGTGGGCCGGGCCGAACGCAGGCCGGTGGGGGCTCCTTGATTATTGGCATGGGCGTGGACATCGCCGAAGTGGACCGCATCCGCAACGCCATCGAGCGGCATGGAGAAACATTTCTGCGGCGGCTCTACACGCAGAGCGAGAGAGAGTACTGCGAGCGGTTCAAAAACAAATATGAACGCTACGCGGGGCGCTTTGCGGCAAAAGAAGCGGGGATGAAAGCGCTGGGGACCGGCTGGCGGCGCGGCGTGCGCTGGGTGGACCTGGAAGTCGTGCGGGAAAACAATGGACGCCCGACGCTGAAATTGCGTGGTGAAGCCGAAAAAATCGCGAAGCAGCTCGGCGTGCAGCACATCGCCCTGAGCATCACCCATACCGAGGAGCAAGCGCTAGCGCAAGTCATCTTCGAAGGATGAACGAGCACTCAAGCGCAATCAGCGCAAACAAGAGCCACCTACAGGAAATCCTATTTGATGACCAGGAAGTCGCCGATAACTAGGGCGTCGATGCCCGCGCAATAAAAACTGCGAATGGCTTCGCGCGGGTCGGACACCAGCGGCTCCCCGAAGAGATTGAAGGAAGTATTGAAGAGCACGGGTGCCGGGGCGCGCTCGCCGAACTTATGCAGCAGGCGCCAGAAGCGCGGGTTGGCTTCGCGCTCTACCGCGTGAACACGCACTTGACTGCCCTCAAACGAAAAACGCTGCAATTCCGGAGGAGCCTCCGGTTTGAGCTTGCCGAGGGCGGCCATAAAACGGCAGTTTGGCGAACAATCAAAGAGGCGCGGAGCTGTCTCAGCGGGTACGGAAAACGCAAACGGATGAAAATCCTCGCGGTGCTTGATGTAGTGGTTCACGTTTTCGATGACGTACTCGGAAAAGGGAGACGCCAGGATGCTGCGATTGCCAAGCGCGCGATGCCCGAACTCCGTGCGTCCCTGGAACCAGGCCACGATCTTGTCCCGTGACAGCACGTTGGCGGCTTCGGCGTAAAGCTGTTCCTCGCTGGCAGGATATTTGTAGATGATCTTGCAGTTGTCCAGAACCGCTTTGATCTCGCTGGAGGAGAAAGCCGGGCCCAAATAAAGATGAGGCAAGGGTTGCCGGGCACGATAGCCCAGCTTTTTGCGAGCAAGAAGCGCGGCGCCTAGGGGAGTCCCCGAATTGCCGGCAGCGGGCTGGACGTGAACCTGCCTGAATCCGCTGCGCGTTTCGAGCGCACGAACCAGGAAGACATTCAGAAACAATCCACCGGCGACACCCAACGAATCGACGGAATGCCGCTTGCGATAGCGTTCGGCAATGGCGAGGACAATTTCTTCCAGGACGTCGCGCACGCTGCGCGCGAGCGAGGCGCGAACCTGAGCGTCGGAAGCGACGACGGAGCGATCAAGACCGAGATCCCGCAAGACGGCATCGGAAAATGCGGCGTCTTCGTCGGCGCCGCTTCCGAAATAGCGCCTGTTCAGAACGGGCAAGCCACCTGAGTTCCAGCGGAACACTTTGCGAAATGCAGAAACGAAATTGGGCTGGCCGTCTTTGCTGAGCCATTGCACTTTGTGTTCATCGCGATGAGGGCGGAAGCCGAGCAAACGCGTAACACGTGAAAAAAACCAACCGAGGGAATTGGGAAAAGGAAGCGGTTGGAGCAGTCGAAGCTCGTCACCTTCGCCGAGGTAGAGCGATCCCGAACGCATATCGCCGCGTTCATCGAGCGTCAGGACCAGCGCGCGTTCGAAGGGCGAAGTGTAATAGGCGCTGGCGGCGTGACAAAGATGGTGCTCAAGAAACAGGAAAGAACCGCAAGCACCGTACAGCTGGCGCATCTGGCGAAGCTGGCCGGCTTGGCGAAATGTCTGGCCGAGCGAGTGAATCCAGCTAGAAGGACCAGCACCAGAAAAGCTTTGCCGAAAGCGAAAGCCGCTCTCGCGCAGGGCGGAGATCCCGGGGCGGAAAGGAAACGCGGCAATCCGCACATCCTGGATTTTTGCGTTTGCTTGTTCGAGGCAACGAGCCGCAGCCAAACGAGGAATCCCACCTGTTCCACCGGAGCGGCTGAGTTTTTCTTCTTCGATGGCCGCAACGATGGAGTTCTCGTTCACCAGTACGACAGAGGAGTCGCGGCCGAAGGCCCCGATGCCGAGGGTAAGCATCGCTTCAGTGTGCCACGGTTTCCCAGATCATTCGAAGCGAAGAGGGCTCCAAATCAGTCAGAAACCTGTCCGGTCAAGAAAGTTCCTTCACAGCCGCTAGGCTCTACGTACAGCCACTGATTTGCGGGGAAGACGCCTCGGACAAGCAGCCGGAGATAGTTGCTCGAAAGCGCGGGCGTCCGGTCGTTCGAGTCATCACCGCAAGGATGAAGGGTAAGGACGCGAAGCTGTCTGCCCATTTGCGATTGGCGGAATGCTGCCGCTTTGCGTTCGCCAAGTGCTCGCAATTCGCGGGCGCGGCGCCTGATGACAGCCCCGGGCACGTGATTCGAAAGAGAGGCAGCTTTGGTGCCAGGACGCTTCGAATACGAGAAAACGTGGAGATAGGTGAACGGGCGGCCTTCGATGAAAGCAAGTGTCGCGGCGTGATCTGCTTCGTTCTCGCCGGGAAAACCTGCGATGACATCGGCGCCGATGGCGGCATGCGGGAGCCGCTCGCGGATAAGTTCTACGCGTCGAGCGTAATGTTCGGCACGATACCAGCGGTGCATAGCCGCGAGGATGCGGTCGGAGCCGGATTGCAGCGGCATGTGGAAATGTTGAGCGAGCCGCTCGCTCGAAGCAAACAGCTCCACCAGATCCTGCGTAACATCCATCGGCTCGATGGAGCTGACGCGCAAGCGTTCGACGGCGGTCTCATCCAGAATGCGCCGAAGCAAGCCCTCGAACTCCACGCGCGGGGAGAGGTCGCGGCCGTAGGCGCCAAGATTGATTCCGCTCAGGACGATTTCGCAGTAGTTCGCCTCGCTGAGCTTCTGAAGCTCGCGAATCACGGTATCCGGCGGCAGGCTTCGGCTCTTCCCGCGAACGAACGGAATCACGCAAAACGCGCACCGGGAATTGCAGCCATCTTGAATCTTGAGCGTTGGCCGCGTGTGATTTCCTTCTCCACCAAACACAGGAGTCGTGAGCAATGTCTGCTGCTCGAAAATGTCGCCGATCAGAATTTCGGCGGGAGGCCCGGATTCCGGCAAAGAAGCAAGCGAAATCGCGGAAACCGGCAGAAAGCCATCCGAACGCGAGGATTCGCTTCTAGGGGAAGCGGCCTCAATCAATAATTTAGGGATTTTCGGCTTGTGTGAGTTGCCCACAACCCACGCAACTCCCGGGAGCTGGCTCAATTCTTCAGGGGCACGCTGCGCGTAGCAACCGGTGACGATCAGGCGAACGCTCGGATTCGCGGCGTGCAGCTTGCGAATGGCGTCGCGAGCTTGCGCGTCGGCAGAAGCCGTCACGGTGCAAGTGTTCACCACAACGATCTCCGCAGCAGACGCACTTTGCGCCAGTGCGCAGCCGCGCTCAAGCAGTTGCCGTTCCAGCGCCGCTCCATCCGCTTGCGTTGCGCGACACCCAAACTGTTCAATATAAAACGTCTTCATCGAGCCGTTCTACCTGCACAATTGCTTATTACTCCTATGCAAGAAGCCGAGCATCTCATTGAAGCGATTGCCAAAACGTTCAATCGGCTCCTTTCATCCTTCGTTGCGGTCGCCGAGCGACCATGAGTTACTCGCATGTACAAGAATATCGGCTTTCCGAGCTTGCGGAAAGTCTTCGTTCGATTAGGCGCCATCTTCCGGGACTCGCCTTTACTCGCCTGAGCCCGCGCCGCTACAATCTTCGGCACTTATGGCTTATCGACGCAACAATCCGACCGCGCTCAGCAACCCAACCGTCTCCATCGTGATTCCCGTTTACAATGAACGAGGAACCATCGAGGAGATCCTGCGGCGCGTTTTGGACACGGAAATACGCAAGGAAGTGCTTATCGTCGATGATTGCTCGACGGATGGCACCCGGCAAATTCTGGAAAACATGGCCGCGCGCCAAGCGAATAACGAGAAATCTGGCTCCGCCCAAGACGGCGGCGAGCCTGTTGAATTGCGCGACCTGCGTTTCTTTTTTCAAACGCCCAACCAGGGCAAGGGCGCGGCGCTCCGCCGCGGCTTTGCGGAAGCCACCGGCGACATTGTGCTCGTGCAGGACGCCGACCTCGAATACGATCCGCGCGACTACCCCGTATTGCTCGAGCCCATTATTGACGGCCGCGCGGACGTGGTCTACGGCTCACGCTTTCTCGGCGGACCACAGCGCGTGCACTACTTCTGGCACTACGTGGCCAACCGCTGGCTCACTTTGCTTTCGGACATTTTCACCAACTTGAAATTATCCGATATGGAGACGTGCTACAAAGTCTTCCGTAAAGAGGTTCTGAAGGGCCTCACCATCAAGTCCAACCGCTTTGGCTTCGAGCCGGAGATCACCGCGAAAATCGCGAAGCACAACTGGCGCATCTACGAAGTGCCCATCACTTACGCCGGGCGCACGTACGAAGAAGGCAAGAAGATCACTTGGAAGGACGGCATCCAGGCTTTGTGGTGCATCATCCGGTTTCGCTTGAGTGATTAAGCCAACGCGCGCGCATCATCCTCGTAGCCGCGCGGGTGCTTTTGCTTCCAAGCCCAGGCCGACTGAATAATCTCTTCCAGCGAAGAATGAGCCGCTTCCCACCCGAGCATGCGCTTTAGTTTTTCCTTGCTGGCGACCAGTACGGCGGGATCACCCGGACGCCGCGGCCCAAGTTTGCGGGGGATTTCTCGGCCGGTAACCCGTTCCGCCGCGTCAATCACCTCGAGAATCGAAAATCCGCGGCTATTGCCCACGTTAAACGCCTCTCCGGATACGCGGTCGAGCTCCAGCAGCGCGCGCACATGGGAATCTGCGATGTCCAACACGTGAATGTAGTCGCGAACGCAGGTGCCGTCTGGCGTGGGATAGTCGGTTCCAAAAACGTCAACGTAGGGCAGATTTCCCGCTGCCGCGTCCAGCACGCGCGGAATCAAATGCGTTTCGACGCGGTGATGTTCGCCGCGCTCCAGCGATGCGCCCGCGGCATTGAAGTAGCGAAGGCTCGCGTACTGGAGCCCGGTATAGGCCTTGTAATCCGCCAAAATGCCCTCGAAGATCAGCTTGGATTTTCCGTAAGGATTTATCGGTGCCTTGCGATGCTCCTCGGGAATGGGCACGATCTCCGGCTCGCCGTAAGTTGCCGCAGTGGAAGAAAAAATGAATTTGCGCACGCCGTGGCGTGTCATGGCGTCCAGCAGATTCACGCCGCAAGCCACATTGGTGGCGTAGAAGATGCTTGGCTCCTTCATCGATTTGGCCACCAGCGCTTCGGCCGCGAAGTGCATCACCGCGTCAATTTTGTGTTTCTTGAAGACGCTTTCAAGCTGTTCGCGGTTTCCGAGGTCTAGATTGCAGAACGTCGCCCCCGGCGGCACGGCACGCGAGTGCCCTTCCAACAGATTATCCACGGCAATCACGTTCATTCCGCGCGCAACCAAAACTTCCGCGCAAATACTGCCGATATATCCCGCCGCACCGGTAACCAGAATGTTCAAGGGACTTTACTCCGCGCTGATTAAAACAGCTCAGCTCAAATCCGCAACCTAGGATACATGAGAAGGGGTTTGGGACGAGACCGATTGAAGGCGCAGATTAGGCCTGCGACAGCCGGCGCTGGAAGGTCAACAGAATCAGGTCCGCGCGGCGCCGCACGCCGAATTTGTTCAGCAGATTCGACACGTGGAACTTCACCGTGCGTTCGGCGATATTCAGCTTGCTGGCGATTTCCTTGTTCGAGAGATTTTCGAGCAGCGAATCCAGAACTTCCTGTTCGCGCCGGCTCAGATTGGCCACGGAATCCGTCTTCAGCCGGCGTCCCTGGCTGGTGAGAATGGAATCCACAAATCCGGAAAGCAGCTGGCGCGGCACCCAGAATCCTCCATTGGCCACCAGAGGCAGCGCGCGGATCAATTGTTCGCGCGCCTCCATGTAGGTAAGCAGCCCTTTCACGCCCAGGCGCAGCAGCGAAAAGCTGTTGTTTTCCGCATGGTTTTCGCCAACCACGATCAGCCGCGATTCCGGGTACCGCTCCAGAATATTCGTCAGCAACGCTCCGGTCGCGGGCTTGGCGGCGTGCGCGTCAATCACGTACACGTTGGCCTTGGGCGGTTCCAGATGACGCAGATCCGGCGCCAATACGGACTCCAGTTGCTGCGCCACGACCTTGAACGGTGCTTTTTCCAGAATTCGCTCAAATTCGCTTAGCACCAGCGGGTGCGGCGAAAGGATGCAAACGGTCAGTTTGGAGGACCCACGTTTTGTGTTCACTTTTGCCAGCCTATGAGAAAACTGGCCAAAGGGGCAAGTCCCTTTGGCGGACATGTTCCTGAACTGTTACTGACCTTTAGGGTGCTTTTTTCCGGGGTGCCAGTGGCACCAAGTCTAGCAGGCCGCATCGGACTTTCGGTATGCCTGGTTCCCCATTCAAGCGTCAAAAACGGCGTTTCCCTGCATCCGCGTTCCCGATAACGGCTAACCTCACGTAAAATAAAGGGTTGGCTATTCGCGGTTTATTCTCCTGGTTCCCCCTATACCCCAGATAGGAGCGGCCGCGAAAAGGCAGCTCAGGTAACACGCCAAGGAGCCTGGCTTTTTAGTGTATGCGCAATTTGCACGAATCCGCTGAAGCGCTGCGGGAATTGCTCTCGCAGCGAATCCTGGTGCTTGACGGCGCCATGGGTACCATGCTGCAACAACGCAATCTAAGCGCGTCGGATTTTGGCGGTCCAGCGCTTGAAGGATGCAACGAGCACCTCGTTCGCAAGCGCCCCGACGTGGTCCTGGATATTCACCGGAAATACCTGGAAGCCGGTGCGGATATCATCGAGACCAACTCGTTCAATGGAACAAAAAGCGACCTCATTGATTATGGAGTCGCGGATCACTCATACGAGCTGATGTTTAAGGCTGCGCAACTGGCGCGGCAAGCTGCGGACGAATTTACCACTCCTACCAAGCCAAGATTCGTGGCCGGCTCCATGGGGCCGACGCGGAAGGCCATCACCGTCACCGGAGGAATCACCTTCGACCACCTGCGGCAGGACTATTACGACTTGGCGAAGCCTCTTGTGGATGGTGGCGCCGACCTGTTGATGATCGAAACCTCCCAGGACACGCGGAATATCAAGGCCGCGATTCTCGCGATACGGCGACTTTCCCGTGAAATCGACACAGACCTACCCTTGATTATCTCCGTCACCATCGAGCCCATGGGCACAATGCTTGCCGGCCAAACTATCGAGGCGATGTGGGCTTCGCTCAAATACGCAAAGCCGTTGGCCTTCGGGATGAACTGTGCTACCGGGCCGGAGTTCATGACCGACCACATCAGAACGCTGAGCCAGCTTACGAGCGAGTTCGTTTCGTGCTATCCCAATGCGGGTCTGCCCGACGAAGAGGGCAAGTATCTGGAGACGCCGTCGTCGCTCGCGGGGCAACTCGAAAAGTTTGTCGATCACGGCTGGTTGAACATGGTTGGAGGCTGCTGCGGCACCAATGAGCAGCATATTCGCGCGATTGCGCAAATGGCTCAGGGCAAGAAGCCGCGCCAGCAGCCCGCGGAGAGTCATCGGGCCATCTATACGGGCATCGAGGCCATCGAAGCGGAGGAAAGCACGCGGCCGTTGCTCGTTGGTGAGCGCACCAACGTCATCGGCTCTCGGCTTTTCAAGAACCTCGTCGCCGAAGAAAAATGGGAAGAAGCCACGGAGATTGCTCGCCGCCAGGTGCGCGGCGGCGCGCAGATCATCGACATCTGCCTGCAGAGCACCGAACGCGACGAGAAAAAAGATATTCCTCCTTTCTATGAAAAGCTGATTCGCAAAGTGAAGCCGCCCATCATGATCGATACCACCGACCCGGCGGCCATCGAGCTGGCGCTCACGTATTGCCAGGGCAAATCCATCATCAATTCCATCAACCTCGAAGATGGCGAAGAAAAATTCCAGCGCACCGTGCCTATTGCGCATGAATATGGCGCCGCCGTCGTCGTCGGATGCATCGATGAGGATCCCGTCCAAGCACAGGCCTTCACGCGCGAGCGCAAGCTGGCCATTGCCCGGCGCTCCTACAAGCTGCTCACGGAAAAGTACGGCTTGGCACCGGAAGAGATCATCTTCGATCCGCTCGTGTTTCCCTGCGGCACGGGCGACGAGAATTACATCGGCGGTGCAGTCGAAACTATGGAAGGCATTCGTCTGATTAAACAGGCGCTGCCCGACGTGCGCACCGTCCTGGGCATTTCGAATGTTTCGTTCGGACTTCCACCCGGCGCGCGCGAGGTAGTGAACTCGGTCTTCCTCTACTACTGCACCAAAGCCGGGCTGGACCTCGCAATTGTCAACACCGAAAAGATCGAGCGCTTTGCTTCTATCCCGGCCCAGGAGCGCGAACTCGCAGAAAACCTGCTCTTTTCGCATCCGCCCAAGAGCGTGCCCGCGGATCATCCGCATGCGCGCCACCTACTCGATGCTCCCGCGGACTGGCGCCAGCAAAGCAGCGTGCAGCGCGCTGCCGTCAATCAATTTTGGATTGCCGCCATCACTGAACATTTCCGCGGTGCCAAGAAAAAAGAAAAAGCTCGCGGCGCGGATTTGCCGCTTGACGAGCGTCTGGCGAATTACATCCTCGAAGGCTCGCGCGACGGCCTCATCGCCGACCTCGATCGCAAGCGCGCGGAGGGCGCTGCGCCCCTGGACATTATCAATGGGCCACTCATGGCCGGTATGGCGGAAGTCGGCCGCCTCTTCAACGCCAACGAGCTGATCGTCGCCGAAGTGTTGCAATCGGCGGAAGCCATGAAAACCGCGGTGAGTTATCTCGAGCAATTTATGGAAAAAGCGGATTCCGCCAAACGCGGCAAAGTGGTTCTCGCCACCGTAAAAGGCGATGTCCACGACATTGGCAAAAATCTCGTCGAAATCATTTTCAAGAACAACGGCTATGAGGTCGTGAATCTGGGCATCAAGGTGCCGCCCGAGGAGTTGATCAAGGCCTATCAGGAGCATCATCCGGACGCCATCGGACTGTCCGGTCTCCTGGTCAAGAGCGCGCAGCAAATGGTGACTACCGCTAGCGATTTGAAAGACGCGGGAATCGAAATTCCCTTGCTCGTAGGGGGCGCGGCGCTCTCCGCAAAATTCACACAGACGAAAATCGCTCCGAGCTACGGCAAGGCTGTTTGCTACGCGAAGGACGCGATGACCGGCCTACGTTTGATGAATCAGTTGATGGACCCAGCGACGCGCGAATCCGTTTTGCGCGAACACACCGCTTCGGGAAATGGCTTCAGCGTTTCGACAACGGTTAAAGTCGCCCCCATTCCAAAAGTGACGCGCTCGCCCCGCGTGCGGCCGGACCTGCCGATTCCCCCGGTGCCCAATCTCGATCGCAAGGTTCGCCTCGTGCCTGATCTGCGCGACATTTGGAGCTACGTCAACCCCTACATGCTCTACGGCCGGCATCTGGGCTTCCGCGGCGATTTCGAAAAGCACCTCGCCGAACGCGACCCCAGAGCCGTCGAGTTGTTCGAAAGCATGGAGGAAGTGAAGAAAGAAGCCGCCACGTTCATGAAAATCCGCGCGGTTTGGCAATTCTTCGAAGCGGAAGCAGAAGGCGAGCTATTACATCTCTTTGCGCCAGGCGCGAAGCAGCCGTTGCACACGTTCCGCTTTGGCCGGCAGCGCCAGGGCGAGTTTCTGTGCTTAAGTGATTACGTTTTGCCCGCCCAGAACGGCAAACGCGATCATCTCGCGCTTTTCGTGGTGACAGCTGGCGAAGGCGTCCGCCCGCGCTCTGAAAAAGCCAAGAACGAGGGCCATTATTTCTTGAGCCACGGCTTGCAGGCGCTGGCTATCGAAACCGCGGAAGGCTGCGCCGAATGGCTGCATCGCCGCATCCGCGAGGACTGGGGCTTCCCCGATCCCCCGGAAATGACCATGGCGCAGCGCTTCACATCGCGCTATCGCGGCAAGCGCTATAGCTCTGGCTATCCGGCTTGCCCCAACCTGGAGGATCAGGCGGGCATCTGGAAATTGCTGAAGCCCGAAGAAATCGGTGTGCAGCTCACGGAAGGATTCATGATGGATCCGGAAGCCAGCGTTAGCGCGCTCGTGTTCCACCATCCCGACTGCACGTATTTCTCCGTGGGCGACGCCGCAGAGGCATAGCAGTCCCTCATGCTAAGAATTCCGTTGCGTCGGCCAAGTCACCGTGTGTGGCCCGAGTCCCGGATTCCAATTCTCGCTTTTTCTGAAGGTGTAACTGAGAGCTGAAAACTGAGGTTTCTACTCTTCAATGGATCTTATTGCTCTTCGTGTGAATGGCGTCGATGCGCAACAAACCTTGAGCTTTCAAGTATTCGGCGAACCTGCCAAATTTCGCGACATCATCAAATTCTAGGTGAAAGACCAAACCATCCTGGGTTTCGAACAGTGCGGTCGCACTAGCTTCGAAAAGATCAGCGATCTTCTTGCAATCTTCCTTGATTCTTTCCTGCCCGTCCTCCGGCGGCACAGGCATGGTCAAATCGAAGTCGATCGTGTCATCCATCGGTGCCCTATGGAAAATCCTACTAGTACGCTCCCTCGCCGCTCAAAACAGCTCCTGGAGTTTGCAGGAGAATCTTGACGTCCAACCAAATCGACCACGACCGCGAATAGCGCAGGTCTAGGCGAACCATATCGTCAAAACAGGTGCGGCTACGCCCGCTGACTTGCCACAGCCCGGTAACACCTGGCTTGACTTCCAAAACGCGGCGGCGGTGCCAGATGTCGTAGATTTCGAATTCGTATGGCAGAGACGGGCGCGGCCCCACAAGCGACATCTCCCCCATCAAAATGTTCCAGAACTGGGGAAGCTCATCGAGACTAGTCTTGCGCAGCAGCCGACCGAGCGGCGTCACGCGCGAGTCGTTCTTAATCTTGTACACCGCCGGCTGGCCCGTTTCTTGGTGCCGCAGCGCCGGAATTCTTGAGTACCCGTTTCCCATTTGGCTCTCAGCCCTCGCGAAATACCACTGCCTGAAACTAAGTAACGGCCGGTTCGAACCAGGGCACAACCACCCCGGGCTGCGCCACACCGCTGCGTTTCGGCTGACCCGGCGAAACCACGGACCGATCAATCTCCAATGCTACGGACCGGCGCAGCAGCGAAATCGAAACCACGATGCGCTGACTCCCCTTGAAACTGGTCAGGACTCCTTCGATGCCGCTCAACGCTCCGTCTTCAATGCGAACGAGTTGCCCCACTTCCAAGTACGGGCAGGGCTCCACGCGCAAGCCCGACGAAACCATTCTCTGAATTGACTCAATTTCCGATTCCTCCACAGGAATCGGAACCCGCCCGGTTCCCACCACGCTGATCACGCCCGGGGTAATCAACACAGGAAGGCGGTCGCATACGTTGAAACGGCAAAACAGGTATCCAGGAAACAAAGGCGACTGCACTTCCTTGGACCTGCTGCTTCCCCTCGTAGCGTTTTTATAAGTGGGGAGAAATGTCTGGTATCCCTTACAGGACAGCAATGCTGCAGTGGAACTTTCCCAACGGCTTCTCAACTGAAGTGCGTACCACCGGTCAGCCTTCGGCTCGGTGTTCATCCCTGGACTCGGCCTCCTTTCAAGGCATGGCATTGACAAATATGGAAAGTACTCGCAACCACGGCAGGCACACCGTGTGGAACTGTCTCACGGCAAGTCATCCAAGAGTGAGGCAATCCGCCTGCCATAACTTGCCCTGCCGGGACTTTGCGTACCCTCAGAGACCTCCTGGTAATCGATTTAAAAACAAAGACTTACAGTCTAGGGTGGAACGGTTCTCCGGTCGGCCTATTCTTGGCAACTTGTGTGCCTCACAGAGATGAAAACCGTTACCCACATTTCCCACTCGCATTCCAAAGTTATTTCTTGAGTCAACAGCCTTTGAAGATCGATATTTAACCCGTTTGTATTGAAGAATTTAATTCGTGTTACGCCATTTTCGCTGCATTTTCCAGGCGCAGATTTTCCAAGGGTCGACAAAAACTCGTAAAACATGGGTAACTAGGCGTGGCGGCCCCGGATCAAACGACCGCGGCTTTTGCTCATGGCGGGCTCCAGTTCAGAGCAAACGACTACAGCTTCGGCGAAGCTGATGACGCCATGATCCCGAATCAGATGGTGCCCAGCCGTCCACTGACCGCTGGCAACCTAAATCTTTTCTCAATCCTGAGAGTTGGCCCTGCCCGGCTCGGCTTCTCCGGCTCACGGGATTGGAGCGACGGCGTCTACGCGAAAGGGTGTAGCGCCGGAAACTCCGGCGCACTGGCCGGGTCGTAATCGATCAGAGAGGATGGTGCGGTTATGCGCAGTGTATCGAAGTGTGTTCTGGGATTTCTCGCAGCATGGACAGGATTGAGTCTTCTGGCGGGTCGCGCCGAGGCGCAATTCAGAAACGGAAGCCAGCCGACGGAATTGAACATCCCACGCGTCAGCCAGCGGGCCAGTGTGACGCAGCGGATCGGCTTGACGGATATCACGATTACCTATCATCGGCCGGCGGTGGGAGGACGTGAGATTTGGGGCAAAACGGTTCCTTATGGAAAGGTGTGGCGCGCCGGGGCGAATGAGAACACGACCATTACGTTTTCGGATGATGTGACCGTGGAGGGAAAGCCGCTGGAGGCGGGCACGTACGGGCTGCATACGATTCCCGACAAGGATCAGTGGACGATCATCTTTTCGAAGAATTCGACCTCGTGGGGCAGCTTCAGCTATGACGAGAAAGAAGACGCGCTGCGCGTGACCGTGAAGCCGCATGCGGCGGAAGCGTTTGAGGCGCTGACCTACACCTTCGATGACGTCAAGCCGGAGTCCGCGGTGGTGACGCTGCGCTGGGAGAAGCGGGCCGTGCCGTTCCAGATTGGCGTGGACGTGAAAGCCGTCGTGCTGCGCAGCATCAAGAACGGGCTGCGCAGCGTCGGCGGGTTCACCTGGGCGGGTTACGACGAGGCAGCGCAGTGGTGCCTGGACAGCAACTACGAGCTCGAGCAGGCACTGAAGTGGGAGGACACGTCCATCCAAAACGAGCCGCGCTTCGAGAACTGGGAGACCAAGTCGCGCATTCTCAAGGCGATGGGCAAGAACGAAGATGCGGACAAGGCGCTGGAGACGGCGATCGACAAGGCGAACGCGGTGCAACTCTATGTCTATGCCCGCGGATTGCAGCGCCAGGGGAACGCGAAGCGCGCATTTGAACTGTATCCGCAGGTTTCCAAGAAGGATCCCAATCACTGGATCAGCCACCTGGCGCTGGCGCGGGTCGACTCGAACAAAGGCGATTTTCCTACGGCCACAAAGGAGTTGACGCAAGCCATCAGCGGCGCGCCGGACCAGACCAAGCCGTTCCTCGAGCCGCTGCTGAAACGCCTGGAAGCCAAGGACGACATCAATAAGTAGAAGTGGCGAGTGACGAGATACGGTCTGTCTAGACTAAAATAAGCCCTGTGGATAGTAAAGGTTAGACAGGAAGAAATCTTCCATCGGATCGTTCGTTGTTCGGGAATTTCTAAGTCGTTTGCATGCTTGAGGATGGACAGCGTCGTTTGAACGTCGAAAAGTCGCAACATCCGAACGTCGGATAAGAAGCCAGCGAAAAAGCTATGCCACAGAGACGGTGAGCGCGCACGGCGAAGTCTTGCGGGCATTCCTTCCTTTGTAGTATTTGAGTACGTCTACTACGAGCGTGATAGGGCGAAAAGGGACCGTCGTGAGCGGCAGCTTAGTCTTAGTGCATTCGGCGGCAGTCATGGCTCTCCTCGCAATTCCCAGCACGGTGATATGGGCATATTCTGCCGGTGGAGTGGTTCTTGCCATCGAGCTGGTCACGATTTTTCTTCGCGACGATTGGCAAAAGGGGCGCGGACTCGACAAACTAATTCTGTTCGGGCCGCTTTTCTACGCGGCGCCCATCGCGGCCTTTGGCACCGAACATTTCACGTTGACGAAGGCCATCGCGTCGATCGTACCGGCGTGGATTCCGTGGCATCTGTTTTGGGCTTACTGTTGTAGGTGCCTGCTTTATCGCCGCCGCACTGAGCCTGGTGACGAAGATTCAGGCGCGTCTGTCGGCGAGTTTGCTTGCGTTGACGTTTTTTCTTTTCGTAGTGCTGATGGACGCCCCGGCCTGGGCCCACCATCCGCGAAATCGGATTGGGCTGGCGCTGGTGCTGCGGGAATTATCCTTCAGCGGCGGCCCTCTGGCGCTGGCAGCCAGCCTCACGGAGCAATGGAGCGAGCGCGGCAAGCATGTCCTTGCGACGATTGGGCGATACTTCGTAGCAGTTCCCGTGCTGTTTTACAGCTTGGAGCAATTCCTGCACGGCGATCACGTTCCCGGCGTTCCGCTGGAACCGTTGACTCCCAGGTACGTCTACGGACACGCCATTTGGACGTACCTGGCAGCGGTCGTTTACACAGTCGCGGGAATCCTGTTGCTTGTTGGCAAGAAGACCCGCGTGGCGGCGACGTGGACCGGCTTGACCGTGCTCTTTGTGGTCTTGGTCGTCTACGTGCCGATCGCAGTAGTGGAACGCGCCAGCCTCGACAATGGCCTGAATTACGTGGCGGATACACTGATGTTTTGCGGCACCGTTCTTCTGCTCGCGGGGGCCGTCCCGCGCGAAGCGTCGCGGCGGGCTACCAGCCCAAATTCTCCTGGATGAATCGCGGGCTTAGATGAACGTCCACCTGGACGAGCGGGCCATCCCCGATGGCTTTGAAGCGGCGAATCTCGCCGGCCGTGATGGCGAAAATGTCCCCCCGAGCGCCACCCTTCAAACGTCTCTCCGTTCACGGCCCATACTCCGCGGCCTTCACTGTGCTCGGTGTGACACGCGGTAATAAGAACCCTTGGGGATTTAACGCAGAGGGCCACAGAGATACAGAGAACTCAGAGAAGAGCAACAACGGGCACGAGATGCCGTGCCCGTACAAAGAAAAAGCGGCGTCGAGCTGCCGCACTCCAAAAACGACACGCCGTGCTTCTTGAGGCTGCTCAGGGCTTTGCGGGCATCCCAAGAGAACACATTCTTGTACATACGCTAATTCGGGGGATTGGGAAAGGAAATTCGAGGAGAAAGATTCAGCACAGAGAGCGCAGAGGACACAGAGAAGAGACGGCTGGAAGCCCGGCGCTAGGAAATAGAACCAAGAGGCCGGCGCCATGAAAAAGCACATCCCTCAAACCGCTCGCGAGTTACGCGAGCGAGTTCGGGATGACGGTGTGGGCCGTCTCGTCGTGTGCGATTTGCCTTATTGTTGGGGTTTGGGTTGCGAAGACGGCGGTGGCTGCGGTGGGCGCGGGCGGCTGGCGGGGGGGATGATGCCGTTCATGCGCAGGTACTCGACCATCTGCCCGTAGTGATCCATGGGATGGAAAGCGCCGATAGTGGCGATCCCGAGACGCGTGGAGAGGAACGGGAGCACCGGCTTGGACAGCGGCGTGACCGCGTTTTCGGCGGTGATGGTGGCAAGGGCGCGATGGCCGAGCGCGAAGGAGTCCTTCAGGTACTGCACGATTTCGGCTTTGGTCTTCAACTCGGCGGGCCCGTTGGCGTTTTGCTCGATGGACTTCGCGTCGATCGTTTCCCCCATGAGCGGACCGAAAAACAGATGATTGGCGTAGCCGATGTGCTTCACTTGTTCGGCAAACGTGCGCACGCCTTTAAACTCGCCGTTGGTGGGCGCGAAGGAGTACTTGTCTTCGGGCATAGCCTCGGCGGCGGAAACGACTTCCTGCTCGACAATCCCATAATACATGTTGAGGACGGACGCGGTGGAGGGCGGTTGTTGCTGGGCCGTTGCGCCGCCTTGGGCGTGGACGGCGGGGGCAGCGACGGCTGCGCAAAGCAGGACAAGAGATACGCCGAGGTTCTTCATCGGACTCTCCTTAAGTGCTGAAGCGAGCGGTGGAATCTTACGCTTTTGGCGTGGAGGAAGGAAGTAAAGAAGTAAAGAAGTAAGGACGTAAGGAAAACACCGAGAGAAGAGCCGGGCTGAAGCCCGCCCTCTGCATGAAGAGAGATTTTTTGCTTCGCTCGAAATGACGAGTGGGCGCGGTAGTGATGAAAACAGATCCCTCACCACCGTTCGCAAACGACCCGACCGGGTTCGGGATGACAGTTTTGGCGTTGTGGTGCGTTGCGGCCCGCCTCGGAAGGCGGCCCCTACAAGAGCAACAGGTTAGGCGCGAGAGAGGGCGGCGCGTCCGGGTTCGGCAACGGAGGCGAGGGCGGCTTCGATAACGTCGAGGCCCTCGTCGAACTGCTCGTCGGTGACGACGAGCGGGACGAGGATGCGGATGACGTTGTTGAAGGTGCCCGCGGTGACGGTGATGAGGCCGTGCTCGTAGCAGTAGCGAGCGATTTGCTTGGTTTCCGTGTCGGCGGGCTCGCGGGTGGCGGCGTTGCGGACCAGTTCGATGGCGCACATGCCGCCGAGGCCGCGAACATCACCAACGAGATCCCATTTCTTTTGCCAGCCGCGGGCGCATTTTTCAAAGCGTTCGCCGATGGCGGCAGAGCGCGCCAGCAGACTCTCTTTCTCGATCGTTTCGATCACGGCGAGTGCGGCGGCACAAGACAGAGGGTGAGCGCAAAACGTTCCGCCGAGAGAGCCGGGGCCGGGCGCGTCCATGATTTCGGCGCGGCCGGTAACGGCTGCGATGGGCATGCCGCCGCCAAGGGACTTGGCCGTGGCGATCACGTCCGGCTCGATGCCGAAATGTTCGGAAGCGAACCATTTGCCGGTGCGGCCGAAACCGGATTGCACTTCGTCAGCGATGAAGAGGATGCCGTGCTCGCGGCAAATCTGTTGCAGCAGCCTGAAGTAATCACGCGGCGGAACGACGAAGCCGCCTTCGCCGAGAACCGGCTCGGCGAGGACCGCGGCGACGGATTCGGGCGCAACGGAGCGCTTGAAGGCGTCTCTGAGATGCCGCGCAAAATCTTCGGCGGATGTTCCTGCGGCGTGGCGATACGGATAAGCGTACGGAATGCGATAGATGTCGCTGGCAAACGGCTGGAAGCCGGCTTTGTAAGGATGCGTTTTGCTGGTGAGCGACATGGTAAGAAGCGTGCGGCCGTGGAAAGCGTCTTCAAAGCAGATGACGGCGGGACGCTTGGTATACGCGCGGGCGATTTTGATGGAGTTTTCGATGGCTTCGGCGCCGGAGTTCACTAGAATGGTTTTTTTCGGGAAATCGCCGGGAGCGAGGGCGTTGAGCTTTTCGGCGACGGCGATGTAGCCTTCGTAGGGAGTGACGGCGAAGCACAGGTGCAAGTATTTTTCCAGCTGCTCGCGGATCCCGGCGGTCACGCGAGGCGAGCGGTGGCCGACATTGAGGCAGCCGATGCCGCCGGCAAAATCGAGATAGCGATTGCCATCGACGTCTTCGATGATAGCGGCTTCGGCGCGCGCGGCGAAAACGGGATTGGCGTTGGACGGGCCGCGCGGGATCGCGGCTTCGCGGCGGGCCATCAGAGCGCGGGACTTGGGGCCGGGGATTTCGGTGCGAAGTTGGATGGTTTTCATGGACAGCCTCTCTATTTGTGAAACTCGAGGTCGACAGTCGACAGTTCAAAGTTGCAAGTCGTGAAGCCTTCGAATTGGCACGAGGTTTTTCCATCATCGAGGGCACAGAGGACACAGAGATTCGCGGAGAAAGAGTCCGGAGGGAAAAAGCAGATTCCCCGGAATGACAATGGTTGGGACCGGTCACAACGATCAACCAGGCAAGTCGGTTCCCAACCAGGTCGGGATAAATTCCGCCCAGCCTCGACAAGCGCGATTCCGTTCGCCGCGCAACATGTCAGTCAGTACCAGGCGATGGGGGTTTCGTCGAGATTGACGAAGACCTGCTTGGTTTCGAGATATTCTTCGAGGCCCCAGGGACCGAGTTCGCGGCCGAAGCCGGATTGCTTGTAGCCACCCCAGGGTGCTTCGACGTACGTCGGCTGCATGTGATTGACCCAAATGATGCCGGCGCGGAGCGACTTGACGACGCGGAAAGCTTTGTAGATATCGCGGGTCCAGACGGCGGCGGCGAGGCCGTAGGGCGTGTCATTCGCGATGCGAATGGCTTCGGATTCGCCGTCGAAGGAGATAACGGAGGCGACGGGGCCAAAGATTTCTTCGCGGGCGATGCGCGCGGAGTTTTGCACGTCGTAGAAAATCGTAGGCTGGACGTAATAGCCCTTGCCGAATTGCTTCGAGCGGCCGCCGCCGATGGCGACTTTGGCTTCTTTCTTGCCGACGTCGAGGTAGGAGCAGACGCGATCGTATTGTTCTTTGCTGACGAGCGGGCCCATTTTTGTGTCGCGTTCCAGGGGAGCGCCGAGCTTGATGCGTTTGGCCTTTTCGGTCATGGCTTCGACAAATTTGGGATAGATTTTTTTCTCGACGAGGATGCGACTGCCGGCGGAGCAGACTTCGCCCTGATTGATGAAGACGCCGAAGAGCGCGCCGTCGACGGCGGCTTCCCAATCGGCGTCGGGGAAAAAAATGTTGGGGGATTTGCCGCCAAGCTCGAGAGTGACGCGCTTGAGGGTGTCCGCGGCGCCTTTGACGATGATTTTGCCGACGACGGCGCTGCCAGTGAAGGCGATTTTGTCCACATTGGGATGCGCGACGATGGCGGCGCCGGCGCTTTCGCCGAAGCCGTTCACGATATTGACGACGCCGGGCGGCAGGCCGGCTTCTTCGAACCAATTGGCGAATTCCAGCGCAGTGAGCGGCGTTTGTTCGGCAGGCTTGAGCACGCAGGTGCAGCCGGCAGCGATGGCGGGAGCAAGCTTCCATGCGGCCATAAGCAGAGGATAGTTCCAGGGAATAATCTGCCCCGCAACGCCAATCGGTTCGCGCATAGTGAAGCTCAGAGCGTTGGCGGGAACGGGATTCACGCTGCCTGTGACCTTGTTGGCGAGGCCGCCGTAGTATTCGAAGCACGTCGCGACGTCGGCGAGGTCATACTCCGCTTCGACGATGGGCTTGCCGGTGTTGCGGCATTCGAGTTCGGCGAGCGGCACGGCGTTTTGCCGGATTTTATCGGCGAGCTTGAAGAGAATGCGGCCGCGGTCTTGCGCAGTAGTTGTGGGCCAGGGCCCGGAGTCAAACGCGGCACGTGCGGCCTTGACGGCTTTATCGATGTCGGCGGCGTTCGAGGAAGCGACCTGGGCGATGACTTCTTCGGTGGAAGGATCGTAAACGGGAAACGTTTCGCCCGAGGCGCTGGGGACCCATTGGCCATTCACGTAGTTCTGGTAGGTGCGAACGCTGGTCTTAGCGATGCTGGACATAACTTCCTCCGAAATTCATTTCACAACGCAGGAGGCGCAGAAGCAAGTTTACGCGCGGCCTTGCGCCGGCCGTAAACAAAAAAGAAAAAAGCGGCCAGGCCAAGGAAGGCCAAAGTGCCGCCGAACATCCACACTTCATAAGAAAACAATGAAGTGATCTCCTGCGCGGGAAAAAACGCGAGTGCGATTCCTAGAGACGTGGTCAGAAAGCCGCTCAGACCCGCGATGATTAAAGTGCCCTTTGCGTAGCGTCCGGGAGCAAAAGATTTCTGCCACGCGATTCTCAGTAAGGCTCCGAACATGTAGAGAAACGGAATCAACTGAAGCACCACGGCGAGCGACAAGAGCTTCTGAAACGTTTCCTGAACGCCAGCGCCGGTGAAAGAGAAGTTGATGACGACCAAAACCAGGGAAACCGTCGCGTGCACGATGAGCGCGGCGTAAGGCGTGGCGTATTTTGCATGAATCTTGCCGAGCCAATCGGGCATGTAGGAATCGAGTCCAGCGACAAACGGGATGCGCGCGGAGCCGCCGAGCCAGGCGGAACCGATCCCGGCGATAGACAGGCTGAGCATGAGAGCGAAGGGCGCAATGATCCAGCCGATGCCCACGCGCGCGGACATGCGACTGACAGCCTGTACGATGCCTTGAAGAACGCTGATTTGATCTTTGCTGACCGCCACGAGCAAGGTCAGCGTGGTGCCGATGTAAAGCGCTCCGGAAAAAATGCCGCCCCAGGCGACCGCTCCCGGAAGAGTTTTCAGTGGGTTCTCGATTTCATCACCCATTACAGAGGCGAGCTCCAGGCCAACCAGGCCGAAGCAGATGACGCCGAAGGAGTTCAGAACAAAGCGCGGGTTCGCGGGGATGCGGAAGTCCGCAGCGGTGACGGAAGTTCCGAAGCGAAGCCAAACGGTGACGCCGAGGATGATCAAAAGCCCACCCGCGATAAGCGTGCCGAGACCGCCAACGTTGTTGATCCATTTGCCGATGCCGAGACCAACGACGTTGAGAACCACGAGGACGGCAAGGAGCGCAAGCGAGGCGGCAAGAGCAAAGGATTTGCTTGCGGCGAGCCCGGCCTGCGCGGGGCCAAGAACGAAGACCGATACACCAACGAAGTACAACATGACGGTCGGAACATACATCATGTTGTTGGTCCAGTAGCACCAGCCAGAAAGAAAACCATGGAAGTCGCCAAATACTTCCTTGGCCCAGAGGTAGACGCCGCCTTCTCCGGGATAGCGGTGAGCGAGTTCAATGACGGCGATGCCCTGAGGCCAGAAAAAAAGCAGCAGCGAGATTACCCAAAGCCAGACGGTGACGCCGCCGTTGCCGGCGATGGAAGGAACCACGTTCAGATTGAAGACGGCGACGACGAATAGCAGAACGAGGTCCCGGCGGCCGAGCACGCGCTTGAGATGCGGAGCGTCGGCGGCTACGACTGCGGCGTTTGGTATGGCGACATCGCTTCCCAAAAGAGATTCCTCGCTTCGCAGACTCGGCTCGGAAGGACGAGCGCAAAAAAGATGAGTGAGTCGGCTAGTGCCCACCCGCCCCGACGGAGACACCGCGCTCCTGCTGCGCTTTGGCCAGTGCGGGTGCGACCTCCTCGAAGACCGCAAGATGCCTGTCGATGTCCGCTTCCGTGTGCTGCACTGAAATAGTCCACTGCTCGTCCCACCAATACGGCTGCGCCAGAACGCCGCGATTGACCATGCCGAACCAGTAGTGTCGCCAGAGATCGACGTCGATTTTGGTCCAATCGCGATAGTTGCGAATCTCCTGCGGATAAAGCATCAGGGCCCCGTTGACGCCCGCGCTTGCGACATAAGCTTGCAAGCGGGATTTCTTGATGATGGCGCGATAGCCTTCGGTGAGCTTCTTGCTGAGATTGCCGACGCGGGCGTAGTTTTCGCGCGTGAGGACTTCGCGGAACGCGGCGAGACCCGCGGCCATTGAGACGCGATTCGTATTGTAAGTTCCGCCGTGAAAGACTTTGTGCTCGGAGATGAGATCCATCACGGCACGGCTCGCTCCAAACGCGCCGAGCGGCAGACCGCCACCGATGGATTTGGCCAGGCAGATGATGTCTGGCTTGACACTGAAAAATTCGCTGGCGCCGCCCCAGGCGAGTTTCGCGCCGGTTTTTACTTCGTCGAAGATGAGCAGCGCGCCGCCCCCGCTCGAAATGTCGCGCAAACCCTCAAGGAAACCCGGCTGGGGCATACACAGACCCACGTTCATCAGGATGGGCTCGAGAATGATGGCGGCGATCTGGCCGGGATTTTCCTTGAAGCGGCGCTCAACGCTAGAAAGATTGTTGAAGGCGGCAACAACAACGTTGGCGAGCGAGGCTTTCGGAATGCCGGCGCCACCGGGAACGCTCGTGGGCGCGTCGGGATCGCCGTAGTCTTCTCCCTTGGGCTTCACGCTGACGAGCGCGGTGTCGTGCAAGCCGTGGTAGGAGCCCTCGAATTTGAGGATTTTGTCACGCCCGGTAGCGGCGCGTGCGAGGCGGCAGGAGTGCATGGTGACTTCGGTGCCGCTGGAACCAAAGCGCACCATCTCGATGGGATAACGTTTGCAGATTTCTTCCGCGAGTTCCCATTCCTGATCGTGAGGCATGCCAAACGTGGTGCCGCGATGCAGTTCCTGTTCCACGGCTTTGACCACAGCGGGATGGCAGTGGCCGGCCATCAGCGCGCCGAAACACAGGTTGTGATCAATATATTCGTTGCCGTCGAGGTCGTGGATTTTGCTGCCCTTTCCGTCTTTCACGAAGAGCGGATAAGGCTCGTAATGGCGGTAGTTGCTGGCAACGCCCAAAGGAATCCGCTCGAGGGCGCGCTTGTGCGCCGCGGCGGATTTCGGCGTGCGCTTCTGGTAGGTGGTAAGTTCCTTTTCGAGTGCGTCGTGCATACGAGCTCCGTGGATGGCAGGTCTGTTCCCTGCGGTCAGTTTCACGCGGTGAATATTATCTCACGCGTGCGAAGGCGCAGCCCTCGCGAGCCCCGCCTGGTAAAGAATTGGTCGCTTTTCGCTTCCCTAGAACGACAGTCGTAGCGCGAATTGCACCAATCGTGGATCGCGGGCGCGCTTCACGCGACCGAAATCCGAGCCATCGGTGATATTGCCATCGGGTTGGAAAAACTGCGCGTGATTGAACGCGTTAAACAGCTCTCCACGGAATTCCAGCTTAAACCGTTCGTTCAGCGGAGTGACTTTCAAAAAGGCTATCTCCCAATTGTTGATACCAGGTCCACAGCACACGGTACGGGGCGCATTCCCGATAGTCCCCGGTGGAACCGTATTTTCGGTGAAAGCATCCGGATTGAATCCCGCATTGATCAGAGTGCAAGTCGTCGGGTCGGTACCCGTACCAGCGGCGCAAGTCAGCTTGCGGGGGTCAATCACGTGGAACGGCGCTGCAACGTTCGGTTGACCTGGCGTCTCGAAATCGAAGCTCGACTGCAGCTCGATATCGTCCTGCTCGGTAATGCGAATCGGGAAACCGCTCTGGAAAGTGGTGATCCCGGAAACAGCCCAGCCATTAAAGGCCTTGCCGGCGAAACCCTGGTATTGGGGCACGGGCAGTTCCCAGTAGTAGCTCAAGACAAATCGATGGCGTGCATCATACAGCGAGCGCGAACGGTTACGTTTCGGATTGATGGGGTCAACGAGATTCTCGAAGGTAGAGGCGAAGTCGAGGGATTTACCGAAGGTGTAGGCGGCCTCCATCTGCAAGCCATGCGAGAAACGTTTCTCCAGGCTAGTCTGGAAACCGTTGTACGCGGAATTGGCGATGGTGTTCTGGGTGAAAATGTCGGAGAAAACATCCACGCCGTCGGCGGGGCATCCGGCCCCGGTCAGCGGATTGCAAAGAGGCGAGGAGTAGGGGCGAATCCCGACAAGGGTTATCGGCGTGCCGCCGGGTGCGCCGGTGACGACGCAAGCGGCTGGATAGCTGGTCGCTGGGCGATAGGCAATCGGACAGGGAATGTTCGTGCCATTCGGCCCACCCGGCACGTATGGCAGGTGGAATGTCTGGCCGGCGGGGAGGAGGAAGGAGTAAGGATTGTCTGCCAGAAAGGGCCCGCAAGCAGTGTTCGGATCCCCAATCGCCGCCGATACGGTCTGCAGGTCGAGGCAGGTTAGCGGGTTGCCAGGGTTCAGGTCCTGGGAAGCCAGGAGCCGGTGTCCTTGACGGCCCACATACGCCAAGCTCACGACCAGGTCCTTGGCCAGTTCGCGTTGCACCGCCAAGTTATATTGTTCGGCGTACTGGGTTCGCGGATTCTTCGCTGCCTGGCCGAACAGGAGAATCGGGCGGAAGCGTTCCCAATCCTGGGCTTGCCCGCTCGGGGGATTGAGAATGCCGTTGAAGGGGTTCGGAAAAGTAGTGACGCCATCCTGACCGAGGAAGGGAAGATTGAACTGGGTATTGAAAATGAAGGTGCTTCCACCGAAGGGTGGCTCGGCGCTGAACTGTTCCAGCACGAGTTGTTCGACGGGGTTGTAGAAAATGCCGTAGCCCGCGCGAACGCTGGTCTTTCCGGGACCGCCGAAAATCTTGCCGAGCAGTCCGTCCTTGGCCGCAGGGCTCCAAGCAAGTCCAATGCGTGGCGCGAACGATTTGTAGTAGGTGTTGGAAAGACCGCCGGGAATCCCGGCATCGCCCGGGACCACTAGTCCGACAGGCGTGACTCCGGCGCTGTTGCAATCCGTGATGCCGTTAGCAGGGTCATAGAGTGGACTCGAGGCTGGAAGAGTGCACGGATAGACGGTGGAGAATTGCCCGGGCCGAAAGGTCTGCTCCTTTCTGCCAATATCGGTCAGAGGCGTGGTGAGTTCCCACCGTAAACCGTAATTCAGAGTGACATTGGGCTTAAGTTTCCAACTGTCTTGAGCAAACAGATAAACGGCCTTGCTGCGAACAAGTTCCGCCTGTGCCGAACCTTGTCCATATTCATCCGGAAGCCCCAGCAGGTAGTTAGTAAAGAGATTTACGGCCGTGCAAACGCCGGAAACAGGATCGATCGTTCCCAGGCAGGGATCATTCGGCCCGCCGCCAAAATAAAAGTACTGCCCGCTGATGTCAAAATACAGGGTTTGATCAAACTTCATGTAGCGAACGTCGCCGCCAAACTTTAGGTCATGTCTGCCAATCGTCTTGCTGAAGTTGTCTGACCACTGAAAAGTGTCGCCGGTTTGCGGAAGTTCCCCTTCGAAGTTGTTGCCGATATTGTAGCCACCCGAAATGTTGATAAAAGGAACGCCCTCGCGGTTGGCACCCAGCCCGGGATGGATTCCCAGGTCCGGATTGTTGGCGTCGGCAAAGCAGTTGGTGGAGGGAACCGTCTTGCAGGAGTCCTGCACCAGTGCGGTGTGCTGGGGGTGTAAGAACGTACCCTGGCCCTCACGGAAAAAGGTAAAGCGCGCTTCGTTGACAGCGGTAGAGCCGATCGTCCAGGAATGGCTGATGTTCAGCTGCTGAATCCGCTCGTCGGTCAGATCACCGAAGCCCGGCAGGTTCGCGCCTCCGGACTGAAACCTGGCAAACGGCTTGGCCAGATAGTGATTGGTTAGGTAGTAGTAGGCCGTGAGGTGCTGATTCTTCGAAAGATAATGATCCATCTTGGCGGTGAACTGATTGCTGCGCTCGTGCCCCAGCGGAACGCCTTGAAACAAGCTCGTGCCGATATTTGCTTGCGGAGCGAATTGATTCTGGAGATCCAAGGCCGTTTGGTCCATGCAAGCAGTTGGAATTTGATTGGTGGGGAAGACGGTGGAATAAGGCGTTCCGTCAGCGATGGGTGCATTGCGCCCCAAAGCAGCCAGGCAGCCGGGGCGATTATTCAGGATATTGGCGTTGGCGAGGGTGCCTGCAAATGTCGGGTCAGCGGAAAAATCCCCCAGCCTCTCGGCGTCGGTCGGAACGGTTACCGTATCGCCGGAGGTGCCCCTGCGAATTCGGTCGCCTTCGTAGGTCACAAAAAAGAACGTCTTGTCTTTTTTCACCGGGCCGCCGAAGGTCACACCAAACTGGTGCTGTAAATAGTCGAGTTTTTGCGTATCGAAAAAGCCTCTGGCGTTGAGATTCTTGTTGCGGAAAAACTCGTAGGCGCTACCAAAAAATTCGTTTTTGCCGGACTTGGTAACCACATTCACAACCGCGCCGGAATTGCGTCCATATTCCGCGTCGAATGTATTGGTTAGAACCCGGAACTCGGCAATGGCGTCTGGCGACGGTTGGATGGCGGGCAATCCAGCAAACTGGTCGTTCCCATCTCCACCATTCACCGTAAAATTGTTGTCGCGGCCGCGTCCCCCGTTCACGCTTACCACTCCGGCGCGGTCGCTTCCATAAACCGTGTCCAAACCGACTTGCGACTGCACACCTGGCTGCAACTGCAACAATTGATAGGTGTCGCGCCGCGCCAAAGGCAATTGGCTCACGGCGCGCTCATTCACCACCGCCCCCAATTGCGTGGAGGTTGTATCTACCAATGGCGGAGTACCGGTAACCTCGACTACATCGGTCGAGCCACCGACTTGCAGCGCAAGATTAACGGTCACGACTTCATTGAGGTCGATCAGGATTCCTTTTCGGGTGTATTTCTTGAAACCCTGGCTGGTGGCGTCCAGTTCATATGTGCCCACGGGCACTTCCAGGAAGATGTACTCGCCGTTGACGCCGGTTTGCACATCTCGCGTGGCGTGCGTCTCTTCATTTATCAGCGTGACGTTGGCTCCGACGACGGCACCGCCGCTGGCATCCACCACGGTGCCGCGGATGCGCCCGCCGGTGCTTTGAGCATCGGAAAATGGCGCAGCCAAAAGAACCGCGAGAATCAAAGTGATCGAGGAAAAAATGGTGCGCCGATACAAAGAGGGAAATCCCCAAAACAAGGCTTTGCCTTTCATGAACTCACCTCTGGCCACCAAGATGCTTCGAGAGGTTCGCATCTTTCATGGTTGCTGCGCCCCTGAAACCTTACTATAATCCCGTAAACTTAGAGAAAGTCGGTGGCTGTGTCAAGCAGAAAGAATTTATCGGAAGGATTCGCGCCGCGCGCAGAGAAACGGCTGCTGCGAATCAGCGAAGTCGCGCGCCGCGTAGGCATTTCTTCTTCGGCGTTGCGTGCCTGGGAAGCGCTGGGGCTGGTCACGCCGCAACGGACGCAGAGCCGCTACCGGCTCTATGGCGAATCTGACGTGCGCCTGCTGCAGCGGGCTATTTTTCTGAGAAAGGCTCGCGGCCTCAATCCGCCTGCGATCGTCCATGTCCTTAAACGGCAAGGCGCGGTGTCTTTGCCCGCGGAAGGCGCACTCGTTCCGGGTCAGCGTTTCCGCCGCTTGCGCGCGAAGCGTGGCCTTTCTCTCGCACAAGTTGCCAAAGCCACCGGCGTTTCCGTCGGATTTCTGAGCGCGCTCGAGCGAGGCCAGATGCGTTCGTCGGTGGAGACACTCCGCCGCATCGCGCGCTTCTATGGAACCAATATTCTTTCGCTCTTCGAGGCTGCGGGCGACAATCCGCGCCTGGTGCGCCCGGCGGAGCGAAGAATTCTGGAAACCACGCCCGATGTCCGCATGGAACTGCTGGCCTGGGGCAACACCGCGATGGAGCCGCACCTGTTCCGCGTCAAGCCCGGCGGCGGCAGTGGGGAGTCCTACTCGCACGAAGGAGAGGAGTTCCTTCATGTGCTGCGCGGCGAATTTGAAATTTGGCTGGACAAAAGCGAACATTACCGGCTGAAGCCCGGCGACAGCCTGTATTTTGAAAGCTCTACGCCGCACCGCTGGAAGAATCCTGGCCGCAAGGAAGCGTGGGTGTTGTGGGTCAATACGCCGCCGACGTTTTAGAATGGACCGCACGGAAGAGGATAGCATTTTGATGAAAGCGTTCCGCAGCAAGCTCGCGCTTCTGTCTCTCACCTTTTTTCTTGGGATTGCCGGCATCGCTATAGGCCAGGGCCTCATCGTCGCGCCAGCCGACATCATCGTGACGCATGGCCGCGTCTATACGGAGAACCCCAAGCAGCCATGGGCCCAGGCCGTGGCCATTCATGGAACGAAGATCGTTGCCGTCGGGGACGATACGGCCATAGAAAAAATGCGCGGCATGGGCACCAAGATCATCAACGCGAGCGGAAAGCTTGTGCTTCCGGGATTCAACGATTGCCACGTCCACTTCCTTGGCGGGTCGATGAGCCTGGGGCACGTGGACCTCGCAGGGGCAAAGGATGTGGCGGACATCCAAAAGAGATTGCGTGCATATGCTTCTGAGCGTCCGGGAGATGGATGGGTTCTGGGGCGCGGCTGGGACTACGCGATGTTTGGTTCCGAGACGCTGCCGCACAAGAAATACTTGGACAAACTCTTCCCCGACCGGCCGGTTCTTCTCGAGGGCTACGACGGGCACACCTATTGGGCCAATTCGAAAGCTCTCGCGCTCGCCGGCATCACGCGGGACACACCCAATCCGCCAAACGGCATGATCGTACGCGACCCACAGACCGGGGAAGCCACCGGCGCTTTAAAGGAAGCAGCCTCCGGGCTGGTCTCGAAGATCGTGCCCAAACCCACGAGAGCCGAAGAACTCTTAGCTCTGCGTGCGGGAATGAAATGGGCCAATGCAAATGGCATCACGCGCGTGCACAGCGCCGGCGGCGATTTTGAAATACTCGACCTCTTCGATGAAATGCGCCGTCGCGGCGACCTCAGTTTGCGCATGTACATCGCTTATTTCCTGAATCCTCCTTCGCTGCGGCCTCAGGATCTCGACGCCATCGAAGCGGCGCGGAAAAAATTTCATGACGAATGGATTGACGCGGGCGCGGTGAAGTTCATGGTGGACGGCGTAGTGGAGTCTCATACCGCCGCTATGCTGGAACCTTACAGCGACGACCCTTCCTTAAAAGGCAAGCCTTTTTGGGAGCCTGCGAACTACAATGCCGCCGTTGCCGAACTGGACAAGCGCGGTTTCCAGCTCTTTACGCATGCCATTGGGGATTATGGCGTGCGCATGGCTCTGGATGGCTATGAGAACGCAGAAGAACGCAATCACAAGAAGGATCGCCGCTGGCGCATCGAGCACATTGAAACGGTTGCGGCAACCGACATTCCGCGCTTTGGCAAACTCGGCGTTATCGCCAGCATGCAGCCGCTTCATTCTTATCCGGATGCTGACACGCTCGAGGTTTGGGCACGGAATGTGGGGCCCGATCGCGCTTCGCGTGCGTGGGCATGGAAGAGTATCGCGGATGGCGGAGGCCACTTAGCGTTTGGCAGCGATTGGCCGGTGGTAACGCTTAATCCGTGGGAAGGGATTCAGACGGCCGTGACGCGGCAAACGAAGGAAGCCACTCCCGCAAACGGCTTCGTCCCCGAACAACGGCTGACGGTTGCGCAGGCGATCGATGGCTACACGCTGGGGGCGGCGCACGCCGGACGCCGGGAAAGGACCGAAGGTTCTCTCGAATCTGGCAAAGCCGCTGACCTGATTATCATTTCGCAGAACATTTTTGACATCAATCCGCATAAGATTGGAGCGACCAAAGTGCTCACTACCATTGTGGGCGGGCGTGTGGTCTATCAAGCGGAATCCAAGTAGCCGGAGGAGCGATGAACCGTCGTGCGATTCTTCTGAGGATTCTCGCCATTGCGCTGGCGTGCGGAGCCTGCGGAAAAAAAGAAGAAGTGCTGAGCCTGCTCGTTTGGGAAGGTTACGCGGACGAATCGGCTGTCCACGATTTTGAGCAAAGCCATCACTGCAAAATCTCCGCCTCGTACATGGGATCGAGCGACGAGCTGGTTGCCAAGCTGCGGGGCGGCAGCGCTTCGAATTACGATGTCATTTCGCCTTCGAGCGACGTTGCTGCCTCCATCGCCCGCACGGGCTTGGCAGCCCCGCTTGAGCTTTCGAAAATTCCCTCCTATTCGCAGCTTTCCGCCAAACTTCGGGATCTGCCTTTAGTGAAGGCCAATGGCCAGGTCTATGGCGTGCCTTTCATGTGGGGGCCGAACCCGCTTCTTTACGACACGACCGTTTTTGCCAAGCCGCCGGACTCTTGGGCCATCTTTTGGGATCCCAGGTACAAGGGAAAGATTTCGGTGTGGGACGATCTTTCCACCGTCTACATGGCGGCGCAAATTCTCAACTACGACAAGCCTGATCCTTCGCAGCTCTACAATCTAAGCGACGAGCAGCTCGCCGCTGTAAAGAAGAAGCTCCTTGAGCTCAAGCCCAACATCCGCAAAATGTGGTCAACCGGCGGCGAGCTCACCAATCTTTTCGAGAATCACGAAATTGTTCTGGCGATGGGCTGGCCGCTCAATACCAACGATCTTCGCAAAGCGAATTTCCCCATTGGCGAAACGATTCCCAAAGAAAATACCACCGGCTGGATCGACCATTTGATGATCACCGCGGCCAGCAGCCACAAAGAGCTTGCGCAAGCCTTCCTCGAATACATGATGGAAGGCAAGACGCAAAAACTGGTGACTGACCGGACGCATTACACGCCGGCGAATCCCGGAGCGTCACAACTTCTAACGCCGGAGGAAATCAAGAGCCTGCACTTAGACAATCCGGATGCCTACATGCAGCGAATCTACTTCTGGCAGGACGTTCCTCGTCGCGCGAAATACAACGAAATCTGGAACGAGGTGAAAGGGGCGCAGTGAGCGCTTCGCCAGCCAATCCGGCCCAGGAACTCCCAGCCGAAGGTGCAGAGCTTCTTGAGGTGCGCAATATAGCAAAGCGCTTTGGTGCGGTGGATGTTCTCAAGAACATTTCCTTGAATATCGCTTCCGGGGAATTTCTTACACTTCTTGGCGAAAGCGGCTCGGGCAAAACAACTCTCCTTCGCTTGATTGCGGGATTCGAACAGCCTTCCTCAGGAGAAATCTGGATGGGTGGGGCGCGCCTGGATGTTCTTCCGCCTTATAAGCGCCGCGTCAATACCGTTTTTCAGAATTATGCCCTGTTTCCGCATTTGAGCGCTCGCGACAATGTCGCTTACGGCCTGCGCGTCAAAAACACGCCCGGCAGGGAAATCAACGGCCGCGTCGAAGAAGCTTTGCGCATGGTCAAGATGCTGGATTTTGCGGCTAACCGCCCTTCGAAATTGAGCGGCGGCCAGCAGCAGCGCATCGCGCTGGCGCGAGCACTCGTGAATCGTCCGCAACTGCTTTTGCTTGATGAGCCGCTTTCGGCGCTAGACGCGAATCTCCGCAAGCAGATGCAGAGCGAGTTGAAGTCACTGCAGCGCGAAATCGGCATCACCTTCCTCTTTGTGACGCATGATCAAGAAGAAGCCATGGCGCTCTCCGACCGCATCGCGCTGCTGCGCGACGGCGCGCTCGAGCAAGTCGCGTCCCCGCGCGAGATCTATGCGCATCCTGCCACCGCCTACACCGCGCAGTTCATTGGTCAGACCAACCTGCTCCGCGGGGAAATTCGAGGCAGCATTGCCACTTGCGGCGCACTGCGCTGGCCCCTGGAAGGAACCGACGGTCCGGCGATGTTTTCGCTCCGGCCAGAAGCGATTCGCATTTGTACCGACGGGAAGCGTCAAACCAACGAAGTGAAGTTTCGCGCGACGGTGCGCCAACAATTCTATGGCGGGTCGAGCGAACTGCTCGAAGTAGATTGCGGAAACGGACAGACGTTGCGCGTCCGTGTCCCTGCGCGGGGTCCGCTCACCGGCGAACACGACTTTGTCTTTTCGATGGCCGAGGCCATTCGCGTCCAGGAGTAGCAGACCCTCGTCCTCATGTATTCGCGCGCTTACAAATCGGTCGTATCTGTCCCGCCGCTCTTGTGGGTGGCTGCGTTTCTTCTGCTTCCCTATGCATTAATGTTTGCGCACAGCTTGTGGGCGGTGCGCGAGGGCATCATTGTTCATCACTGGAATCTAAACAACTACAAGACACTCTTCACCAATCCGGTCTACCTGGAAGTGCTTTCCCGCACACTGCGCATCGCCGCTTCCGTCACGATTTGCTCGATCTTGCTCGGCTACCCGCTCGCCTATTATTTGGCTTTTCATGCGGGCACACGCAAGGAGCTTCTCTATCAGCTCGTCATTGTGCCTCTCTGGGTCAGCTATCTCGTGCGTGGTTACGCCTGGAAAACCATTCTTGGCAGTGACGGCGTGTTGAACGGTTTTCTGCAATATCTGCACCTCACCCACGAGCCGGTAGGCTTCTTCCTCTACAGTCCTTTCGCCGTCGTGCTCATGCTCACGCATATCTACACGCCGTTTGTTTTTCTGCCCATTTACGCCGCGCTCGAACACATTCCGCGGCCACTCCTCGAAGCCTCGCAAGATTTGGGCGCCGGCTCCCTTCAAACGTTCTGGCGGGTGATTCTTCCGCTCTCCATGCCGGGCTTGCTTGCGGGCGCGACGTTTGCGTTTGTTCTTTCGCTGGGCGATTTCCTCGCGCCTCTTCTCGTAGGCGGCCCATCCGGCACGATGATCGCCAACGTGGTGCAAAGTCTTTTTGGAGCCGCTTTTGACTGGCCGCTAGGCGCAGCGATTTCCGTTGGGATTCTCGTCATCACCATTTCTTTGCTATTTCTTAGCGAAATCTTGGAAAAGCGCTGGGCCTTCAAATGAGCGCAAATTCCACATCGCGCCGCGCTCCACTGCTGGCCCTCTATGCCGTCTTCGTCTTCGCGTTTATCTATTCGCCCATCGTGGTGCTTGTTCTTTATTCCTTCAATCGCGATGGCGTGGGCGGATTCCCTCCGCGCCACTTCACGCTGAATTGGTACACTCAGCTTTTCGCGGACTCCTCGATTTGGGATTCCGTGCTCAATAGTTTGATGGTCGCCGCCGGCAGCGTGGCGCTATCGCTGACGCTAGGTTTGCTTGCAGCGCTCGCGCTGGATCGGGCGGACTTCCCGGGCAAGGCTCTGTTTCGCCGCCTCGTGCTTCTTCCTTTGATTCTCCCCGGCATCATCACCGGCCTTTCGCTCTTAATGTTTGCGGTTTTTGCCGGCGTGCAGCTCCGTTTGCTCACGGTTTTTTGGGGTCACGGCACCGCGCTCATTTCTGTTGCCACGACCGAACTTTTCGCCGGCTTGCAAAAACTGGATCGCGCTCAGGAAGAAGCTTCGCTTGACCTCGGCGCCACACCTTGGCAAACGTTTTGGCGCATTACGCTGCCCAATCTCAAGCTCTCTCTTATCGCCGCCGCGTTGCTCATCTTCACGCTTTCGATGGACGAAATCGCCGTGACTTTTTTCCTTATCGGCCGCGACAATACTTTGCCTCTCGAAATCTGGGCTCGCCTTCGCCTCGGCATCACCCCGGAAATCAACGCCATTTCTACCTTGATCTTTGCCGTTTCGGTGGCCCTCATTGTCATCTGGTATCGCTTGCGCGCCCGCAGTCTCGGCGATCGGTCGCAAGAGTTTCTTGAACAATTGGGAGAGACTTCATGAGCCAACGGGCATCGATGCGGCCTGCGCTCGCAATTCTCGTGCTTCTTATCTCGTTGCTAATACTTCCGCGCGCCACCGCCCAATCAGCCCCCTTCGACATCGTCATCGCGCATGGCCGCATTATCGACGGCACAGGCTCGCCGTGGTTTTCGGGCGACATTGGCATACGTGGCGGGAAAATCGCGGCCATCGGCAATCTCGCCACCGCGCCGCGCACCCGCACCATTGGCGCTCACGGACAGGTCGTCGCCCCGGGCTTTATTGACATGCTTGGCCAATCCGAGCTGACGATTCTTGTTGATCCGCGCCTGCCATCGAAAATCTATCAGGGCATCACGACAGAAATCACCGGCGAAGGAGAATCCATCGCGCCAATCAACGAGGCGATTCGCCGTTCGGGCAAGAGACAATTCGAACTGTTAGGCATTCAACCGGACTGGCAAACCTTCCGCCAATATTTCGCGCGCCTGGAAAAGCAAGGCATCGGCATCAACGTCGCCGATTATGTGGGCGCCACCACGGTCCGCCGCATGGTTCTTGGCGATGACGACGTTCAGCCCACGCGCGCGCAGCTCGATCAAATGAAGCAGCTCGTTCGCCAAGCGATGCTCGACGGCGCCGTTGGGCTCTCCACTTCTCTCGAATATCCGCCGGCCCCGTACGCGAAAACTGAGGAATTGATCGCGCTGGCCTCCGAGGCTTCACGCTACGGCGGCATCTATGCCACGCACATGCGCAGCGAGAGCACGGCCATCTTGCATTCGCTCGATGAAGTGATTCGCATCGCTCGCGAAGCGCAAATTCCCGTGGAAATCTGGCATTTCAAAGTGGCGGGCAAGCCGTCATGGGGACACATGCCCGAGGCCATCGCCAAGATCGAGGCGGCTCGTGCCCAAGGTATAGACATCGCCGCGGACACTTACGCCTATACCGCCTGGGGCAACGGCCTTTCTGCCTTTATTCCGCCCTGGGCGCATGATGGCGGGACGGAGAAGCTGCTGGCGCGCTTGAAAGATCCCAGCGCGCGCGAACGCATCCGCAAGGACATGCTCACATCTTCCGACGAATGGGAAAACGAATGGCAACAAATTCCCGGCCCCGAGTCCATCCTCATCGGCCAGGTCCAAAACCCGAAGCTGCTGCCGCTTCAAGGAAAAACCATCGCCGAGGTTGCCAAGCTTTGGAACAAAGATCCGATGGACACGATTTTCGACCTATTGATCCAGGACGATGCTTTCACCAGCGTGGCCGTTTCGGGCATGTCCGAACCGGATGTTGCTCTTGCGCTTCAACAACCCTGGGTGTCCATCGACAACGATTCCTCGGGCGTATCACCGGAAGGCATTCTCGGCCGGGAGCACGCACATCCCCGCGCCTACGGCACGTTCCCGCGTATCCTCCGCAAATACGTCCGCGAAGAGCACAAGCTCACGCTCGAAGACGCCATCCGCAAATTTTCCGCGCTTCCCTCGCAGCGCTTGCGTCTCGAAGGCCGCGGCTTGCTTCGGGTGGGCATGTGGGCCGACATCACCATCTTCGATCCTGCCACCATCCGCGACCTCGCCACGTTCGATAATCCCAATCAGCTTTCGCAGGGAATGGACTACGTGCTGGTCAACGGCGTTCCCGTCATCGATCAGGGCAAAATAACCGGAGCGCGCCCGGGAAAAGTCCTTCGCGGCCCAGGCTACGCCCGCTAATATTTCGCGGAACCCAATTTATGAATTGAAAGGGCAACCGTTGGGCCAGCCAAAATCTTTGAGAAAGCTATTTCTTCTGCAGTTTGCGCTCCGCGAGCCTTACGGCCGTCCCTAGCGCATCCCCGGCGTTCACCTTCACGTCCGGCTGCACACCGACCTCCGCCCAATCGGTTTTCGAGAACGGATTGATCGCCTCCGTTTCTGGAATGCCCATTCCGAAGTGATCATCAATGCGATGCCAAACGCCGGAGTGCGCAGCACCACCTGTCGTCTCACCGACCAGCGTGGCACGCTTTAGCATCTTGAGGTCGTAGCTGAACTGCTCTGCGCCGGAAAGAGTTCTGGCCGACGTCAGCACGTATACCGGCTTATTGGCTAGCCGGTTTCCGGGGACCGGTGAGTGCGTCCAAGACTTTTCCGTCGTGTTTTCCCTCGGGTTGTACAAGTACTCCGGATGGTCGAAGAGGTAGGAAGCCATGAACGCGACCATCGCCGGCTGCCCACCACGGTTGTCCCGCAAATCAAAAACAATCGCGTCCGCATGATTCAGAGAAGCCATCGCCGCTGCGGCCGTTGCCTGGCAAACCGAAACATCAGGAAACGAATTGAGCTTCAGATAGCCGATATTGTGCGGCAGGGTCTCGATCTTTTCGAAGGTACAGTCTTGCTGCTTCATGGCCTCCCGATAGCGCGCAAGCTCTTCCGGTGTAGGTTCCGCCGAATGCTTAGGCAGTGGCGCTTCGCTATAGTCCAGCGTCAGGTGCCGGTCGGGGCTCACTTCCCGCATCTGACGGGTCAACAGATTGGCAAACTCCTGACGATCCGTGACGGCATCGTCATCGCCGTTCTTTGCGTGAGTCCGCAACGCATCCGCCATCTTCTGGGCCAGGTCCGGGTAGACGTAGTGTTGCTTAAGATTCGCAACCGCCCCATCAATCACGCGATAGCGCTCGGCCGCATCGAGCTTCGTGTTCGCAGTTGCCGGGCTGACAATTCCCTGCGGTTGTCGATTTTGCTGTTTGAAAGGCGGCGTCATACCCGGGGGCTGAAGCGCATTCGATGACGAATCGCTCGCATTGGCATTTTCGAATTGCGAGGAGTTTTCGGCCATTCCTGGTTGCTCTCCCGATGCGGGAGAGACTGCTTGCCCCTGGGAATTGCGGACCGGCTCCCGCGCTGGGGCGCTCGACTGCGACCAAGGTTCCTTGGCCGCGTTAGGAGTAGCCCGGACTAAAGCACTCAGCGGCACGTGCCTTACGCCATGGTTGAGCAAAACCGAGAATGTAATCAGGGCCGCCAAAGTTACTGCGCTGCCGAAGAGTAGCGCGCCGGAACCGAGCGAGTCGCCCGCAAGGACGAAAAAGGAAGGCACGCCATCTGGGCGCAAATGGGCTGAGTAGGTCACGAGCTCCGGCTGAACACGGAAATACTCGCGTGGCACAGACAGTGCCAATTCTGAGAGCAGATCAAACCACAGCCGAAGGCGCGAGAGGCATCCTGTCTCGTCACGAGAACGGTCACGGAACAGTTGCAGCGCATCGTCGCCAAAGGCTTCCCGAAAATGGGAAGGATACAGACGCAGCAGCCAGGCGTAGATCTTCTCAGACATACTGCCCCCTCAAAATCTTCTTGGCGCGGGCGACGCGCAACAAGTCCGCGAGTCTCTCAGCCTCGGAACGCGCCAGTTTGCGTCCCGCGGAAGTCAATCGGTAATACCGGCGCCGCTCGCCGCCGAGTTTCGCGTCTTCACGAGGCTCGTTCTCTTGAATCAGTCTTGCTTCGAGCAAGGTCCGGATGGAGCTATAAAGCGTTCCCGGACCGAGCCGCATACGGCCGTCGGTTTGTTCCGCTACTTGCCGCATGATGCCGTAGCCGTGAAGCTCTTCTCCGGCCAGGGCCAGCAGGATTTGGAACGCCGCGGAAGGAAGCGGGTTGAGCTTTTGTTTGGGCATAGACACTCGATCATCGCTATATCCATAATCGACTATACACCGCGCGTGCCAATTTGTAACCTTAGATTTGATCGGTTCTCAATGCCCGCGCTGCGGCCACCCATCAGGAACTTATGCTGTTTATGCAATCCCGATCTTGTTGGTAGCTGAATTATTCTCTATCCGTTCAACTAGCAGCTAAGCTAGCCTTGCAGCGCGGACTCCGGAGGCCGGCTCTTGGTCAGGCTCTTAGCCCTTTGATTTCTCGCATGCGGGCGAAAGCCCGCCGTACGTGTGGAATCGTGATGGAGCCCCCGACGATCAGTGCGACGTTGAGGGCGTCAATGACCTCTTCGCGCTTCCAGCCTTCTTCGCCGCAGCGCACGAGGTGGTAGGTGATGCAGTCATCGCAGCGCAGCACCGCCGAGGCGACCAGACCGAGGAGTTCCTTGGTTTTGGTGCCGAGGGGGCCTGGTTCGTAGGCCTGGTGGTCGAGCGCGAAGAAGCGCTTCATGCCCAGGTGGCCGCAGCCGAGAATTTCCTCGTTCAAGTTCGCACGAAATTTCTGAAAATCTTCCAGGCGATCAGCCATGGTTCCTCCAAGAAGCCTTTGGCGGCTAAAGGAAGGGCCCGCGTTGGTCATTATGAACGATTTGCGCGCCGCGACGTTACTGCGCGGATCAATGGCTGGCGGGCGGGTCGACGACAGGGAATCCACCGAGCGTCAGGGCTACGGGGCCGACACCCGCTTGAAAGGGTGAACCCATCAGGGAACTGACCGTGCCCGTGCCCAGATTGGGTGCGAAGCCAGCGATGCTGTCCGACGAGGCGTCCGGCACAAATAATCTGCCTTTGGAATAAAGCGTGTCGCCTGAAGCGACCACTCCTGGGAAGGGCGATCCGGCCACTTGGATGAGAGTACCACTCACAGAATCCATACTGTATGACGATATTGTCCCGTCGAGATTATTCGTCGCAAAAAGGAACCCGCCGGCCCCGGCCAACGAAAACGTGCCGCGCCCCGCCGGGAAAGGCGACCCTGTAAGAGGAGTCAGAGATCCATCATTGGCGATGGCAAACGCAGCGACAGCATTGGCATTCCTCAGAGCCACGTAGAGGAATTTCCCGCCGTCATAAAACCCTTCCGGTCCAGCCCCTGAAAGAGTTGGGAACGGCGAACCTGGCACGGGCACCAGTCCGCCACTCGGAGTCACATTAAATGCCGAGATGCTGCCGTTTGGGTCCCCGGCGTTTGCGGCATAGAGAAAGGTGGTATTCCCGACGGTAGTTGAAGCAATCAAAGCTAGATGCGAAAGTCCCATCCCCGCAGCAAAGGGGGAACTCGGCATGCCGGTGAGCGAACCATCTGCATGGACGTTAAAGGCGACAATGTTTTCTGTGGAGCCCGCAACGTAAATCACATGCCCAAAGGCAGCCATTTCTCCCGGCGTGCCATCACCACTGCCCAGAGAAAAAGGACCAACCGGCGCTGTTGACAGCGTGCCGTCGGCCGGGCTGATGGTATAAACGTGAATAGCACTATCCCGGGGATCGGAAACGTACAAGTAAAGCGGATTCGCGCCGACTGGGGCCATGGTCAGGAGGCCGCCGCTGTTCGCCGGGCCGGCAACCGAAGTGGGCGTGCCAAGACCTCCCGAGTTAGTCACCGGAAATGTCAGGATTTGCCCGGAATTTGTGGCGGCGTACAAGAATTGGCAACCACTGCAGAAGGAGTTCTGCATTGTGGGCGAGCCTCCGCACCCAGCAAAAAAGAACAGGATCGCAAAGAGGAAGGAAAAAACAAATAAGCCCTGCCGTAAGCAGCAAAGTGTCACCGCCCTCGCCTCTGTGAGCCAACCGAGCTGCCAATGTCCGTTTTTTTCCTTATGATGATTTTGTGATTTAGAGCACAAATCGGGCCTCCTTTGTGTCAAAATAAGGTATGGCACGTGGCTGGGAAAGCAAGGACGTAGAATCCCAAGTCGAAGCGACGGAGGCTCCACCGGAGAAAGCCCCTCCTGTAGTCAAGTCTCCCGAACAAGTACAGCGCGAACAGCAACGGAAGGACTTGCAGTTATCCCGCACCCGCATTGTGAACGACCTCGCTTCCGCCACGCACCCTAACCACCGCAAATCGCTTGAGGCTGCCCTTGCCCACCTCGACAGGAAACTCTCCGAACTTGGCTAGCCTCGTTAATCCAACTGATCCTCAGGCACACCCATATTTCATCACAACCGGTTCTTCTGCCTTTATGGAGGAAAATACCCGCAGTTAAGGCCTTTGCCAGAACAGGCAGTGCCCCCTCATGCTCACGCCGCAGGAGCTACGCCCGGTGCTCGGTCGAAGGGACCGGCTCGCCACGGCAGGTCGCCGAAACGTGACCACCACGATGACCCCTGACTCCGCGGCTGCTCCCGCTCGTCGCGCCGGCGCAAACTTCCATTGTTGCACCGCCGCCACGGTTGGGGACGTGAGGGACTCCAGATCGCGCACTACATGCATCGAGGTGACACGGCCGTCGCGGTCCACAATCTCGTCGAGAATTACGCTCCCCTCGCCAACGCTATTGGGCGGATATTCGGGCTCGAGCGTAAAGGTAGGCAAAGCCCCGCGGTCCATGGAGTCCGTTCCCGTCTCCTTGTATTCGTGCACGCGTGCTGTCAGTTTGGGTAGATACGGTTGGGCAAACTGGAACACGATCCCAATCCGCGCGTCCACTGGGCGGCCGTCTTGCCGGGCCGGCAGAAACGTCCAGGTTTGCACGGCGCCAAGCACTTCTTCAAGAAACGGAGATTGACCCTGCACCACCTTGATGTCGGTCAGCCTTCCTCGCGTGTTCACCTTGGCATCAAAAAGGATCTCATCTCCAAACAAAGCCTGTGGAGGGAAGGGGGCCGCCACCAGTGAAAGAGGAGTCGGGCCAGTGAAGCCTTTGGCATTACGACTTTCCGCCAGCGCTGTCGGCTCCAGGGTCGCATGCCAGGGAATGCCTTTCTGCTGCAACAGGGAAATTGCATAGTGAATGCGTACTGCCGCTCCGGGCGAAGGATCCACCTGCTCAGAGGTCGTCACAAAAGGAATGGCCGTGGGGTGCAGCCAACGGCCCTCGATGAAACCCTCGACTTCTCCGGTTTCCTCCGAAATGACGGGCGAGCCGCTCTGCCCCGGAATCACTTTCTGGCTGTACAGTAATAGCTCGATTTCTCGCCCGTTTGCCGTGCGCGTGTACTGGTAACTCAGAACCTCGCCATCCGAACGCTCCTCCAGCGGCTCTTCGAAGGTATTAGCCTCCTCCAGGCTGGAAGGACGCAAGGAAACCGAGACGACGCTCTTTCCGGGAGCTAGCCGGTCGGTTGCCAAAGGCAGGAAGGCTACCCGGTAGCCCCCTTCAAACGGGTTCGGCGTCGCTCGCAACACTGCTACATCGTGCTCCCAGTCCGTGGCCACCACTTCGGCTTTCAGCAGGCGCCGCTGTCCTGTGGGCAGCTCCACTAACAAATGCGGTTGTCCGCCGTCTCGAAACGAGTGCATGAGATGCGCGGCGGTAATCAGATAGCCGTCTTCGTTGACGAAGAACGCGTTCCCATAGAAAAGGTAGTGGTAGCCCTTCTCTGAGGGATCTTGATCAAGGGGGTAAACGACGGGGCAGATCGCCGCGGCTGGATCAGCAATGGCCGGCGCTTTTTCAGACGCACCTGTAGTCGTTGGGTAACAGAAGATGCACACCGCCACGGCCAACCAGGTCAAGGCCGCTTTGCGGTGACTCATAACTGCGATTTTCGCTGGCACAGAAGACTCCGCCAGAGTTCACACTTATGGTAAAGCCCGTGGGCGGGGACAAGCCGGGGCAAATCGCAAGGAAAGCGGCTGAAGAACTTACTCCGATTCCGCTTCCATCTTACACTTTTTGAGAGTCGGCCCAACTTATCGAAAACACTTCTCCGTTCTGGGCCAACGTAGATTAGATGCTAAAAGATCTCCGCGGGGCGAGTCAAATGAAGTCCGAAAGCGTCACTTAGTTAGTCGGCCGTCTCATATGTTCGGTCACGTATTTTCTAGGCTGCCTTGACCGCAGGGTGGCCCAGTCTCCGCAGCAGTCGAGTGAGATCCTGTCGCGTGAACCGCCACTCGAAAGGCCGGGCGATGGTTTCATAATGCCGCTCAAAAGCCAGTAGACGGTTTGCCAACTCCTGCCGAGAAGAAAAATCGTTGGGCGTCAGGACCTTTCGTTGGATGATCGAGAAATAGATTTCGATTTGATTGAGCCAACGGGCCCCTCAACAAAACCGAAACGGTCTGCGCGTCGATTCAGTCCGTAAACACCACTCCCACGGCCACGCGCCCCTTCTCTTGTGCATCGTCGATGCGCACCACGTAGCCCCTCAACTGCACGCGCTCTTCACCATTCGGTCCTGGGGCATCCATCGTGACCTGCAGCTCCGACTGCAATTGCGGCAAATGTCTGAGCGCAAGCATCGCGCCCTGCAGCGACAAATCGCAAACCACGGTCTCTTCCACGAATTCCTTCCCGCCCTCCGTCAATCCGCACACTTTCGCTTGGAACTGCACTGCCCGCCGCAGCGCGGTGCGCGTCCCCGGCATGTGGGCCTGCACCGGTTCTCCGGGAGCGCCCAGCGTGATCACCATCCCCTCGCTCGCGGCAAACACCGAATCCACCATGCGGTCCGTAGAATCCGGATCATGATGAAACAGCACCAGGGTTTTCGCCCCCGCCTGTCGCGCGGTTTTCACGCCTTCGAGCCACGAAGAATGTCCCCACCCCTTCCGCGTGGCTCCCAACTGTTCGGGCGTGAATTGCGCATCGTTGACGAAAATGTCCGCCCCCGCCACCAGTTCTTGCAAGCTTTCGTCCAGCTTGTCGTTCCCCGGCTCATTGTCCGTGGCGTACGCCACGATGCCCGCCGGCGTCTCGATGCGAAATCCCAGGCAGCCTTGCGGATGATTCAGCCAGCGCGTAGTGATTTTGTTTTCGCCGATGGTGAACGATTCCCCTCCGTCCACTTCCTGAAACTTTCGCTTCGCGCTCATTACGGACATGTCCACCGGAAAGTACGGCACGGCCATCTGGGCCTCGAACACTTGCTTTAGGCTGCCGCGTCCCAAGAATTTCGAGCGAAAGCTGTAAAACTGAAATTCGTTGTTCGGCACGTACAGCGGCGCGAAAAACGGAACCCCCTGAATATGATCCCAGTGATAGTGTGTGATCAGGATGTGTGTTCCCTGGCTTTTTCCGCCATTGGGAGCGGTCCAGCGGTTTCCCAGCATGCGCAGTCCCGTCCCACAATCCAGTATGAATTGTGTGCCGTCCGGCGCTTCCAGCTCTAGGCATGGCGTATTCCCGCCGTAGCGCCACGTGGCCGGATCCACGGTCGGCGTGGACCCGCGCACGCCCCAAAAATTCAATCTTGTGATCGGAGCCCCCATATGCGCAAACGCAAAGCTCCCGTCGAATGCCCCGTTCCACACCAACACGCACCAGGTGGAAAGGGGAAGCTTGTTTCATCGTCGCAGTGGTTGAGAGGACCGTCAATGCATTCCAGAGGATTCGGTGTCAAACTGCCTAACAAGCCCGCCGAATGGCTGCGCTAGTCGTTTTGAGCGGCGTAGAATGGGGTCATGCCCGGGCATTCTCACAGCCATGGCCACGATCAGGACCACAGCCGCACCGGTCATTCCCACCCTCACTCCGGCCACGCTCATCCCACTCTCCAACCTTCCGTTCTTGGCTGGGCCATGGTCTTTACGCTCGGCCTGGTCATCGCCGAAGTTTTCGGCGGCATTCTCGGCCACAGCGTTGCACTGCTCAACGACGCCGTCCACAACCTTTCTGATGTTCCTGCTCTCGGCGTCTCCTATCTTGCGATGCGTTGGGCAGAGCGCCCTGCCGACAGCGAAAAAACCTACGGCTATCATCGTGCCAGCACGCTAGCCGCCTTCACCAATGCTTTCATCCTCGTGTTGCTTTCGCTCTGGCTGGGCTATGAAGCTGTGCAGCGCTTCCGCTCGCCCGTCGAAGTGGTCGAAGAATGGATGATCTGGACCTCGGTCGCCGCGCTGGCCGTCAATGGCGGCATCACCCTGGCGCTCGTCCGCGGTCGAGGCGACCTCAATCTTCGTAGCATCCTGGTTCACAATTTCGGCGATGCTCTTTCCAACATGGCTATCATTGTCGGTGCAGTCGTAATTGGAAAAACCGGCGCACCCTGGATCGATCCTCTTCTTGGCCTGGGCATCGGTGCTCTCGTCCTCTGGTCCAGCATCGGCATCCTGCGCGAATCGTCGCACCTTCTCCTGGAAGGCCGTCCCCATGAGTTGCAAGTCGAAGAAGTCGCGCGTGCGATTCTCACTGTCGAAGGCGTGCAGGAAGTTCACGACGTCCACCTCTGGTCCCTCGGCGGCGGTCACAATGCGCTTAGTCTCCACGCCCGCATCCCCGACATGCACATGAACGAGTGCGAGCGCTTGCTCGAAGCCATCCGCCACGTTGCCGCAAAGCAATTTCGCATCGAGCACACGACCGTTCAGCTCGAACGCGCCGGCTTGCCCGCACAGTCCGGCTACGTTATGCCCGAACCCGCCAAAAAGTAGCGGCCCCTTCATCGGGAGCATAAGCTCGAGCACGTCATTCGCAGCCAACCAGTCGCTTCCTCCATCTGAATTGCTTTCCGAGATTCGCCTTTGGCAACCTCCTTCCATTCCTCAGCAGGACGACATCACGCCGCTCGTCGTCGAGATCACTTCGTGAAAGAAACAACAAATTCGATGCAATTCAGGACACTTAAGGAAAGCTGTCCGCGCGACGGGGGCACCAGTCTCCCCAATCCCGCAATCCCTAATCCCTACCCCCTTTTCCCCGCCCTGTGTTATAAACGTGCAGCCGTGAATTTCGCCGCGAATCCGGAGGGCTCTGAGCCCGCAAAGGCCTGCGACTCACTCGAAGTGGCCTCGCAAGCCAGCCAGCTTCCAGGCCTCCGAAACGAAGATCCGTCGCGGTACTGTCCGGTTTGCTCGCAGCGGTTGGAATCGCGTCGTTGCAAGTTGATCTGTTCGGTCTGCGGCTATTACATGTCCTGTGCGGACTATTATTAGCCGCTCTCAGACGGTCTGCGAATCGGTTGCGGTGGTTCCCAAAATTTGACCGCCGCCAGGTCTTCGATTACGATTCATCGCTCCCGGTTAACCCTGGTTTGATAAGCTTTACGGCTCCGGCACGGGTTGCCGCCGGAACCTCTTTCAGATGAGGAGGAAAATAACGTGGCATTGAAGATGACCAATCGTGAAGTGGATGGCGTCTCCGTGGTGGCGCTGGACGGCCGCATCGTGCTCGGCGAGGAAAGCAATGCGCTGCGCGAAAAAGTCAAAGGCCTCATCACTTCCGGAAAGAAGAAGATTGTCCTGAACATGGACAATGTTACTTTTATCGACAGCGCTGGACTGGGCACTCTCGTTGCCGCGCATCACAGTGCCAAATCCCAGGGCGCCGGGCTGCGCCTTTGCCATCTCGGAAGCAAATTCCAGGAAGTTCTCCAGATCACCAAGTTGATGACCGTCTTCGATGTTTACAATACCGAAGCCGAGGCGGTCGCCAGCTTTTCGAAGTAGCGTTGCCGCTTCGAATTGAAACTCTTTCAGAAAGCAGGGCACGTTTCGGCGTGCCCTCTTTTTGTTTTCGTCATCGTTTTATGCAGCTTCCTTCATGAAGACCAAGCCCAAAGCCGTCGAGAAATCCTTCAAAGCCACCCTCGAGCTCATGGAATCGAATCTCGGCTGGGTCATCATTCGCATTCCCTTCGACGTTTCCAAAGTTTGGGGCGTGCGTGGCAGGCTTCGCGTCAAAGGGGAAATCAACGGGTTCCCGTTTCGCACGGCACTTTTTCCCACCGGAAGGGGCTATCACTTTCTACTCGTTAACAAGCGCATGCAAACTGGCGGCGATGTGCGTGCAGGCAGCGCGGCGCATTTCCGCCTCGAGCCTGACCTCGAAGTCCGCAAAGCAACTCTTCCGGTAGAATTGAAGCGCGCCCTCTCCCCGGACCGCTCCCTCCAGCGCTGGTTCGACAATTTGAGCTATTCGATCCGCAAATGGATTTGTGAGCAGGTTGCACAACCGAAAAGTGCCGACTCCCGCGTGCGCCGCGCCGAGCAAATCGCCGAACAATTGCTAACCACCATGGAAGCAGAGCGCGAGCTTCCTCCTATTCTCAAAGCCGCTTTCGCCCGCGATCCCCGTGCCTGGGAAGGTTGGCAATGCCTGTCTCCAAGGCAGCGCCGCCACACTTTGCTCAGCATCTACCACTATCGCAGCCCCGAAGCCCGCGAGCGCCGCATCGCAAAAATGCTCGAAGACACCGCCGCCCGAGCCGCAAAGCACACGCAAAAACAAGTCAAAGATAGGGAGACTTTAGAAAGAGGTCATACGAAATGAAGAACGGCGGAAGCCCGCTAAGCCACCTTAAATTCAGGCTTAGCTTTTCGCAAGCTTGATTAAATATTGATAGGGGAGGCGCAGAACAGAAGAGGCCATCTAGCCCTAGCAGGAACGCAGCGAAGCCGCGAGATCCAAGTTTGCTTGCAGCCGACGGCCCACCTGCACCGCCGCGTAGCGCGCGCAAATCACGCGCTCGCGCTCGCTCCAGGCCGTGAGCATGGGTAACACGCCGAGGCCTTGCAGTAAACGGTAGTAGACGCGTACCAAACCCAACCCGCCTTGCTTGGGTTGCAAGTCGGGCGTCAGATCGTGCAGCCCTGCAAGCGTCTCGAAGTCTTTCGGCAAGAAGCGTCCGTCTTCCACGTGAGCCGCAGCGAGTACGCGGTCCGAGACCGGAAGCGCGGCAACCCCCGCCAGGACCGCCCTCCAATAATAGACGGCAAACTGTGACAAGGCCACAATCGAGATCGCAAATAACATGGCGGCGAACATCCCTCAGCCTCTAAAGGGATCTTGCCAAGACGATGAGTGGCTTCCAATAGCTCCGAGGTACTAATGCGGTGGAACGATTAGCGTAACCATTTGAGAACAGGTCACTGCTTCCGTCAGGGGTCGCTCCATCGAGCGACCCCTTGCCATCAGTTGCGCCGCGGCTTATCCTCCTACTTATCAGCAACTTACAAAGGTATTGGCAATAAGAGGTACCAACAGCGTAACCGCGGAGGATCTCCATGGCTCAGACCAGATTCAGGATGCTTGCCGCTGCCGGAATAGGGTTTCTCGCGATTTGTTGCATCCTCGCCCAGCGCTCGCTGTGCGCCAAACTCGCCGACGCGCACGACGCCGATCGCTCCGCCATTAATGCCGTATTGAAGGCGCAGCAAGCTGCCTGGAATCGCGGCGATGTGGACGCTTTTCTGGTGGGCTACTGGCAGTCGCCTGAACTCACCTTCTCCGGGAGCAACGGAGTGTCGCGCGGCTGGGACGGCGTGCTCGCGCGCTACAAGAAAAACTATCCCGATCGAGCCACGATGGGCGAGCTGGATTTTTCCGATTTGGAGTTCCGATTCCTGGCACCGAACGCCGCGCTCGTTTTGGGCAAGTGGCATTTGAAACGCGAAACTGCAGGCGACATCGGCGGCGTGTTCACCCTCGTCTGGCAGAAGTTTCCCGAGGGCTGGAAAATCATTCACGACCACACGAGCACCGTTTCAACGCCCAATCCCTAAACGAACTACCTGGAGGCAATTCCAAACAGCTGTTGGCCAAGTCCGTTGAATCTACGGCCTATAGACAAGTTTTCCGTGCCTAACGAGAATTTGAAAGATCGCATTCGTCGTTCCAACGAGCATTCCTCCGAACGCGCCGAGACCCGCTCGCCCTACACTGCCCAAAAACGCATGCGTACTCGCAAGTTCGTGCCGTCGCTCGCCCCGGCGATCGCACCGGCGCCCGCTCCTATCGCCGCCCCGATCCATGCGTCCCTACCGGGGTGGGGCTGGGTCAACCTGCGTATCTTCCCGGATCTCCCCGCGGGGAATGGCGAGAGAAACAGCCCGAAACGACCGGGGCACATGGACCGAGCAAACCAATTGATCTTTGTTCGCGCCCTCAACAATGCAAAAATATGTACGACTTTGGTTTTTTGACGGAATACTAAAAACGGAAGACTGAGAACTTCACTAGGGATTAGAGGATTTCCAAAACTTCTTCGTATCGCTTGAACGGTGGAATCAGGTACGCCCCCGCAAGTTCCGTTCGCGCCCACGCCAGCATCTGCCGCGCGACCTGGAAGCCGCAATCGCGTGCGGTGGCGCCAGCACGTTCCATGGACTTCAACAACGGCTCGGGAATCACAATGCCCGGCACTTCGTTATTCAGACGCAGCGCCTGCTTGTAGCTGTTGAGCGGCCAGACGCCAATCAAGATGGGTATCGGCGGCTTGTTCCCCAGCTTTTTCAGGAACGCGCGCCAGGGCTCCGGGTCGAAGAGCGGCTGGGTCATCGCGAAACGAGCGCCCGCTTCGACTTTTGCATGAAATCGCGCGATTTCATTGTCGAGGTCGTCCGCCATCGGATTCAGCGCCACGCCAATTGCAAAATTTGTCGCACCGCCCAGGGTTTTGCCCGCCCAGTCCGTACCCTGATTCAGCCGGCTCAGCACTTTTACCAGGCCAACCGAATCCACTTCATAAACACCGCTCGCTTCCGGATAATCACCTACCGACGGAGGATCGCCGGTAATCGCCAAAATGTTTCTTACGCCGCCAACGGTCCACGCGCCCAGAAGCGCCGCCTGCAGCCCAATTATGTTCTGATCGCGCGTGGTGAGATGCGGAACGGTCTCCACGCCACGCGCTTCCAGCGCGCCTGCCACAACCAGCGCGTCCATCCCCACCCGCGCCATGGCCCCGCTGTTGATGTCGATGGCGTCCACCTTGCGCGAAGCCATCACTTTATCGACTTGCTCGAAGATGCGATCGAGCGAAAGTCCCTTTGGCGGGTCGATTTCCACGCAAACCGCGAATTCTTTTTTCTTCAGCTTCTTCCAGAAATTGCTTTCTGGTTCGCGCCGCGAAATAGGGGCGGGCTTCGCAACCGCTTCCAACATCGGCGCAGCCGAGTGCGTTTTCGCCGGGCGCAGGGACTTCACCGCTTCCGCCATCGCCTGAATGTGCGCTGGCGTCGTCCCGCAGCATCCGCCCAGAATGCGCACGCCCAGCGCGGCCGCCTCGCGCGCAAACAGTGCAAAATATTCCGGCGACGATTTCGGGTACACGATGCGGTCCCCTTCGCGCTTCGGGAAACCAGCGTTAGGCATGGCGCTGATGCGAATGTCATCGACGGCCGCAAGCTCCTGCAGAATCGGCAGCAGCGCCTGCGGCCCCAGCGTGCAATTCGCGCCAATCACCTGCACATTTTTGTTTTTCAGTTGCACCGCGGCATTCGAAGGGCGAACGTCACCATATGTCGTGCCTTCTTCCGAATACGTGAGCTGCGCCACGATGGGCAAGCCGGAAAACGACCGGATCGCGTCCACCGCAAGGAGAACTTCTTCAATGTAAGAGAAGGTTTCCAGGATGTAGAAATCGACGCCGCGGTCTTCGAGCGCCAATGCCTGCTCGTAAAAAACATCCAGAATCTCTTTGTCGTCGGGGTGCCGTGCCTGCACGCCAAGCCCCAGCGGCCCGATGGAGCCCGCGATGAGCACTTCCCGGGCCGCGGATTCGCGGGCTTCACGCGCGATTTTCACGCCGCGGCTGTTCAGTCTCTGCACTTCGCCGCCGAGCCCCAGCGGCGCCAGCTTGAATCGGTTCGCCCCGAACGTATTGGTCTCGATGATCTGCGCACCGGCTTCGATGTACGCCTGGTGCACGCGAAAAACCGCTTCCGGCTCGGTGGCGTTCAACTCGTCGAAGCACCGCTGCGGGCCTGTGGCTTCATGCAGCATCGAGCCCATCGCCCCGTCGGCGATGAGTATCGCGTCTTTCAGCCGCTCATTGAAGTCATGAATCTTCACGAACCCTCATTACCTGTTTAACAAAACCAAATCCCGCCTGGTATCACCAAAGCGGCGCCTACGCCGACAGCATCCAGGCAATAAGACCACGCTGCTCCCGCAAGGACGCTTTTGATGTCTTTCGCCCGCTTTTTCAAATTCCGATCGAAAAACAAATGTAACAGGAGCAACCATTCGGCCAGGCGCACCGGCAAGAGCCCCGCCAGATAGGCATACTCTGCGATCGCAGCCTGCCCTCCGTGCCCAGCCTCGTCCCCATGAAAAACTTTGGTAGCCACGAAAAACCAAAGTGCGCCATACGCTAGTCCTGCGCCTAGCCCGATGCCTGTTCGCGCCGCGCCGACCTTTGCAACACCAGCAGGCGATTCGGTGTCTTTTTCAAGACATAAGCGGCCGCCGTGTACCGGGCGAACTTGACACCCACGAAATAGACCAAGCCCAAGATGGAAGGCCCGGCTGGCATAAGCGCACCCCGCCCTAACGCTTGGTCTCCATGAGCGAGGCCACGGTGCTCATGAGGTCGTACTTGGTGAGAATTTCATAGTGTGAATTGCCCATGTCCACGAACACGGCCGGATTTTCGTGACTCAGAATGTAGGTCACGCGCTCGACCGGCGCGGTCTTCGGCACTTGGGGCAGCGGATTGCTCATCACTTCGCGCACCACGAGCTTGCGCAAATCCTTGCCTTGTAGTGCGAGGTTCAGAATCTGGTCCTCGTAAATCGTCCCGATAGGCGTGTTTTCCTCGAACACGGGAATCTGTGAAATGTCCTGGTCCTGCATGGTTTTCAGCGCGTGAAAGACGGTCTGATACGGCCGCGCAATCACCAGTTCGCGCACTTTGCCCGCCGCGTGTTTTGCTTTCACCACTTCCGCCGCCGTAATTTGCACTGCCGCATCCACGTACCCGCGCTCGCGCATCCACTCGTCGTTGTAGACCTTGCTCAGGTAGCGCATCCCCGTGTCCGGCAGCAACGCAACAACGAAATCGTTCGGCCCCAGATTCTTCGCCAGCCGCAGCGCGCCCGAAAGGCATCCACCGCCCGACCCGCCGGTGAACAAGCCTTCGAGTTTCGCCAGCCGCCGGGCCACCACAAAACATTCTTCGTCGTTCACCTGAATAATGTCGTCCAGAATTTTCAGATTCATCGTCGTCGGGAAAAAGTCTTCGCCGATTCCTTCCACAACGTACGTTTTCGCCTTGATGGTAGCCCCGGTCTTCACAAAGTCGTAATAGAGCGACCCGTACGGATCGACGCCGACAATCCTTACCGCGGGGTTTTTTCCTTTGAGATATTTCCCAGCGCCGCTGATCGTGCCGCCGGTGCCCAGCCCGCACACAAAATGCGTGATCTTTCCTTCGCTGTCCTCCCAAATTTCCGGCCCCGTGGTGAGATAGTGCGCCTCGGGATTCATGGGATTGTCGTATTGATTCGGATAATAAGAATTGGGAATCTCGCGCGCAAGTTTTTTTGCCACCGAATAATAACTGCGCGGATCTTCCGGCTCCACTGCCGTCGGGCACACGATCACTTCCGCACCCAGCGCCTTCAGCAAATCTACTTTTTCCTTCGATTGTTTGTCCGTGGTGGTGAACACGCACTTGTAGCCGCGCACCGCCGCCACCAGCGCCAGCCCCATGCCGGTATTACCGGAAGTTCCTTCGATGATCGTGCCACCCGGCTTCAGCAAGCCCCGTTTTTCAGCGTCATCAATCATGGTGATGCCAATCCGGTCCTTCACCGATCCACCCGGGTTGGTGAATTCGGCCTTCACATACATCTGCGGTTTCAGCTCTTTGTTGATGCGATTCAGCCGCACCAGTGGCGTATGCCCAACGGCTTCCAGAATGTTGCTGCACTTCATCCCTTGTCCCGATCTCTTTCGGTTGTCTTGATTTCTCCGCGAAAGTGCTTTCAGTTTAGCATCATTGCGAAATCCGCGGATACTTGCGGCCCCAGTGTAGAAATAGAGCCGATTGGATTATCCTTTTTGGCTGCCGGGAGCATCCGAGCCGAAGTTATCGAGGCGCGCTCTAGTTTAGCCAGAGGAACGAAGGGCGCGTCCCTCCGCATGTCGTTAAAATTAATGTCTACAGGACACAACTGGGCCTAAGGAGAATCGAAAATGGATAGGCAGAACATTTCCAGCGGAGCGCCGTGGGAGCCGATTGTCGGCTACTCGCGCGCGGTGCGCATCGGCAACGCCATTACCGTTTCCGGCACGACCGCAACCGGCCCGGACGGAAGGATTGTCGGCGTGGGCGACGCCCGCGCGCAAACCATCCAAACCATCCGCAACATCGAAGCCGCGCTGGCAAAAGCCGGCGCGACCTTGCGCGACGTCGTGCGCACGCGCATCTACGTGACCAACATTTCCGAATGGGAAAAGGTCGGCCGCGCCCATGGAGAATTTTTCGGCGAGATTCGCCCCGCCACTAGCATGGTGGAAGTGAGCAAGCTGATTTCTCCCGAAATGCTCGTCGAAATCGAAGCTGACGCTGTCATTGGATGAAGAAAAGGACGTAGAGGAAGTAAAGGAAGCAAAGGAGAAGAGTTGCCGCCGCGGTGTGTTTGTCATCCTTCAGCGAAGCGAAGGATCTCAACTGACTGGTGCACCGGCCTTGCAACCGACGAGTGCAGCTTTTTCCTTTACCTCTTCTACTTCCTTTGCATCCTTTACTTCATGTAGGGAACGCTCTTGACCGGCAAAGAAAAAAACATGTCGCCTGCGCTGTACGATTCGTTCATCGCGGACTACTACGACGAATCGCCCATCGTGCGCCAGCGCACGCAAGACGTCGCCTTTTATCGCGACGCTGTGCGTGAGTGCGGCGATCCCGTGCTCGAACTGGGCTGTGGCACAGGACGCGTCACCATGGCGCTGGCCCAGATGGGCAAGCGCGTCACCGGTCTCGACCTTTCCGAGCGCATGCTCGAGCACGCCGCGCGAAAGCGTGCTGCGCTCAACAAAGAAGAACGGGAACGCTTTCACCTCGTCCAGGGCGACATGACCAAATTTGACCTGGGGGAAAAGTTCCAGCTCATCATTATTCCGTTCCGCCCCTTTCAGCACTTGTTGGAGGTGCGCGACCAAGTCGCTTGCCTCGAGCGCGTCCGCAAGCATCTGCGGCCCGGCGGCCGGCTCATCCTGGACGTGTTCCAGACCGACGCCGAGCGCATGCACGATCCCATCCACATGCGCGAAGCACCTCTCGTCGAATACCGGTCGCACGATGGCAAGCACGTGCGCATCAGCGAACGCGTGGCCGCGTTTCACCGCGCCGAGCAGCGCAACGACGTGGAGATGATTTATACCGTCGAGCATCCCAACGGACGCAAGGAGCGCCTGGTGTTTGCCTGGCCGCTCCGCTATTTTTTCCGCTACGAAGTTGAGCACCTATTGGCCCGCTGCGGCTTCCGCGTCGCCGCAGAGTACGGCGACTTTGACCGCACGCCCATCCGCGACAATTCCCCCGAAATGATCTTCGTTGCCGAACCCGGTTGGTAACGACTTTACGTCGCCACCTATTGTTTGACGATCCAGACTTCGATGTCAGGATTCTCGCTGACTCCGGTTTGGGCAGAACATCACCGCCTGGGGGTTGGAGTTTCTCCTTTCCCCGGCCGTGGGAGGCTATTTCGCGGCGTTGTGAGTTCGCCGTCGGAGCAGAATTACCGCGCCAATGGCTAACACCATGACTCCCGCTGCGTAACTTGGGTATTCAATGGCGGTATTCAATGGCCAAAACGAGCGGAGTCAGCAACCACCGTGTCATGGCCCGCAAAGTCCTCGAGCGGCCGATTACTGCTGCCAGCCCCGGTGAATTCCGGTAATAAAATTGAACAAAGTAGCGTCCCGCAATGTTTGACACAGGGTGATGGTCGCGAAATTCACGCAATACACGGACATGCGAGTCGAGATAAGAGCCGTATGCGGCCGTGGCTATAAAGCATCCGCTCCCACCCGAGCCTCCGCCCACGGTGGACTGCGTGTGAGATGTTAGGCTGACCCGCAAGCTATTGTCAGCCATATTGGGATCGGCAACGGAACTCACCACGTCCGCCACGGACGCCGCGGTTCCTCCCAAAATGATCCCAGATTCTTTTGGTGCAGCCGCAGAGACCGTTGCGGTGACACTTTGGCCGGAACTCAGCACCCCTAGATTGCAGGAGACATAGGGGACGCCCGAACAAGGGCTGTTTGCTGCGCTCGCCGAAGAGAAATTCAAAGGCGACGGAAGAAACTGCGTCAACACGACATTTGCCGCTGTCGCTGGCTCATGATTCACCACCAAGAGCGTGAAATTGACGGTATCGCCGTTGCGTCTCCGCCGGACGCGATCCCGCTTGCCGAGCCCCCATATTTCGTCTGCACAGTGCCGGCCGTGACGGGAAAAGTGGAGGAGGTCGTTGCGTCTGCAACAATCGCATTCCCCGACCCGTCAACGGCTATGGCGGCAGCGCTATCTTCGCCCTGCCCGCCAACGTACGTTGCGTACATGAGCGTGCTGCCCGAAGCATTGAGTTTTGCCACAAAGCTATCACCGCCAAATCCCGACACGTTCCCTGGATCACCGCCGTGCGTGCCTTGAAACGCTCCCGCAGTTACAGGGAAATCCCGCGAACGTGTCGCTCCGGCGACGTAGGCTTGGCCTTGCCCATCGACTGAAATTGCCGTCGTTTCCTCATTGCTGCTACCCCCAAGGTAAGCCGAATAAATAAGGCAGCGACTGATGACTCTGATCACATCCCAGTGCGACGGCCTGGAGGTGAACCTGCTGCCTGTGGCGGCTGCCTGGGCCACGAAGACTTCGTCATTTACAAATAGCCTCCGCTGCCTTTTCCGGGACGCGGGCACCCAAATTGGTCTCGCGACGTTTCTTGCACACGAGCTACGAAGGTGTCGGGCTCTAAAGAGTTAAACTCTTCCCATGCCGAAAAACTGGAAGACAAAATTGATTCACCCCGACGCACACGCACCGGAAGGTTTTAGATCCCTAGCCACTCCGACCTATCGCGGATCGACAGTGGTGTTCCCGAAGGCAGCGGCAGTGCAGGACACTTGGGACCAACACACAGTCGGATACACCTATGGTCTCTACGGCACGCCCACAACGCTGGAGCTTGCGGCGCGCATTTGCGACCTGGAAAAGGGCTTTCGCACCTTCATCACGCCCGGCGGACAAGGCGCGATTGCGCTGATCAACTTTGCGTTTCTCAACGCCGGCGACCATTTACTTGTGCCGGAGAGCATCTACAACCCCAACCGCAAGCTTACGCTGGAAGTGCTGCGGCGCTTTGGAATCGAAGTCAGCTTCTATCCGCCAACCGTGGGAGCAGGAATCCAGTCGCACTTGCGAAAAAATACACGCCTGGTCTGGTGTGAAAGCCCGGGGTCCATCACCATGGAAGTGCAAGACGTACCGGCGATTGCGGATGCCGCGCACAAGGTCGGTGCGATAGTAATCCTCGACAACACCTGGGCAGCAGGGGTTTATTTTGACGCTTTCGCGCATGGCGTCGATGTGACGATGCAGGCGCTCACGAAGTACGTCGGCGGACACAGCGACTTGTTGCTGGGCTCGGTCACGGTTCGCGACAAAGCCGCCTACGAGCGGGTCGGCTCGACGCATCAACTTCTGGGTTGCGCAGCATCGCCGGACGATTGCAGCCTCGCGCTGCGCGGGTTGAAGACTCTAGCGGTGCGGCTGAAAGCAATCGAAGAAGCTGCGCTCACACTTGCCCGGTGGCTGGCAGAGCGCGAGGAAGTTGAATTGGTTTTGCACCCGGCGCTGCCTTCTTGTCCCGGCCACGTATTTTGGAAGCGGGATTTCACAGGGTCGGCGGGAGTTTTCTCCATGGTTTTTCAAAAGCAGTTCACCCGGCAGCAGGTGCTGAAATTTGTGGATTCGCTCGAATTATTTGAAATCGGGTACAGCTGGGCCGGGGTGACCAGCCTGGCCGTGGCGTACGATTTCAGCTCCTCCACGCATCGTTCGGAGTACGGCACGCGCATCGTGCGGCTTAACATCGGATTGGAGGATGTCAACGACTTAAAGGCCGATTTAGAACAAGCATTGGGCGCCATGAAGTAACGGCCTAGAACGATAAGAGAAGTTACCACTTGGCGCGGACGTGATACTTCCGTACAGCTACTTTTCTGGAATCCCGCAAAAAGCGTAGAAAGCCAATGTTTATGCGGGTTTTCTTATTTGTTGCCCGAAGTAGAACGCGGTCAACCGTTACCCTTTCGAGGAACCAAAAGTGTGCCAGTAGCCGAGGCTGTTCGGGCAGGCCGCGGTGGGAAGTTTTGGATTGCTAGGACCGCAATAGAGAAGTTCGCAGAACGAATTTGATGACGCTCCTCACCAAACTCAACGGCAAGCTGCCAGCATTTTGTATTCCTCAGCCGCGTCCGCCCATTCTTGGATCTCAGCCGGCGTCAAAAACTGCATATTGTGCTTGGTCAACGTCCGGCCAGTCTTGATGGTCGCATAGATCTTCTCTGGGGCCGCGCCGGTCTTGAGGCCGGCGATAACGATCTCTCGACATCACGTCGGCCGTTCGGGTATCGTTTTCAGATTCGAACGGAGTGAAAGCCTTAAGGCCCCAACCTTGGCCGCAATGGTCGTAGCCAATTTTTTTACAGCTAGCGTACAAAGAATTTACGCAGTGTTTGTCCTTTCGCATTCCAACGATCCTGTGACATTCTGCTGCACCTCGTTAAGTGTTTGGAAATATTAGGAAATCGGAAATCAAATATCAGTTTGCGGGCGTCAAGATTCCACAGCTGGCGCCTCCGGCTCAGAGAACCCCGTCAACTCCAGCGTGCGTTCGTCGCGAAACTGAGCTCCGCGTGGGTGACGGCGACTCTGGATATCCATCACGGCTCGCCGGACATTCGGAGCTTCCACGGCCGCGACCGGAATCTGCCACGGTGCTCCTGGCACCACTTGCGTGCCTGGAATGGTTTTACGCTGAATCAAGTGCCGCACCGCGGTGACACTCACTCCCAACCGTCCGGCAGCTTGCTCGAGCGTGAGACTGTCCGCCGTGACACGACTCGCATCGTAGGCGGGCAGTTGATGGTAGTTCCGCAGCGCGCGCACCTTCACTTCGCTCCAGCCATTGCCCGCACCGGTTCGCATCCCTAAACGATTCAGAGTGGAAGCGATCTGCTCGTCGCTGAACTGACCCGCCATCTGTCGCACCACTTCCACCGCCTCCAGCTTCGTGCAATGACGATGCCGGCCGACAGCGTTCTTCTTGATCCGCAACTCCGAATGACGACCTCCGGCCCAGTGCAAGAGTAGGACAATCTCCTGTTTCTCCTTGTCTATGTCCGCGACAATCTCGCGGATCAAAATCCGCACAATCCGCTGCTTCAAGCGCATGTCCGTCGAGGGAGCATTCCACACGGCCGGAAGATCCTGCGCCAGGCTCAACAGCACTTCCCTGGACGGAATCGAAACCGCCTGTGGGTCGCTCCCGAGTGTCTGCAGCTTCTTCTCCAAATCTCGTACCTTCTGCAAAGCCGCATTCCAGCGAGCTTCCAGCTCTGCGGCGACTAACCGTTGCTCCGGATCGACCGCTTCGTAGCGCCGCTCCGCCAGTCGGGCTTCGTAGCGAGCCTGCTCCACCTCCATCTCGGACGCGCGCTGGCGTGCTTCTTGCTGCTGCCTCATCTGCTCGGCCGCTTGCAACGCCGCCTCGACGGCGTTGCCTCCGATGGCTTCGAGCACCTCCTTTGCGACCGCCTCGTCTGGCCGCCAACTCCCGAAAGAAATACACCGACAATCCTCACGCGCATTCGCTTGTGCATCGCGGCAGCAGTAGCGTCCTTGCATATGGAGGCTTCCGTATTCCACGCGCAGCATCCGACCGCACCGCCGACATCGCAACAGCCCGGCGAGCAGGGCGCGTCCTCCCCGCGCCGCCTTTGGCTCCATGTGCGATTTCATGTGCGCGTTGGCCGCAATCATCGCTTGATTCTTCTCGTATTGCTCCCAGGAAATGTACCCGGGATGATGATCGCGAATCAACACCATCCATTCGGCGCGTGGCTTGCAATGCCCTCTGGTCCTGTGTGCCCGCCCTTCCACGATCTGCGTTCGCGCTTCCGTCTTGCCGAACGCGTACGCTCCCGCGTACAGAGGATTCGTCAGTATCGCCCAGATGGTGTGATACAGGGGCAGCTTCCACACCAGACGGCGCTCGCCTCGCCCTGAAGGAACAGCCGGCAAGGCGATCTTCTCGCGACGGAACCACAACGTCACTTGCCGAACACTGCCGAGCTCAGTGAACTTGTTGAATACCAGATCAATGCTGTCTTGGATCCGACGATCCGGGTCCATCTCCATCTTGCCGTTCTCGCTCCAGCAGAAGCCCACGGGAAGATAAAACTGCAGTTCGCCCCGCCGGGCCTTTTGGCGGATGGCTTCGAGCGATCTCTGCCGCAGCAGGCTCAGTTCAAACGCCGCCATCTCTCCTTTCATGCCCAAGAGCAAACGATCATTCACCAGATTCGGATCGTAGACTCCATCGAAATCCACCAACACCGCGCCCACCAGGCCGCACATCCAGATCAGGTGGTGCCAGTCACGGCCGTTCCGCGCCAATCGCGAAGCCTCGATGCAAAACACGGCGCCGACCTCACCGGTGCAGACTTCCGCAACCAGGCGCTGAAATCCTCGGCGCTGCACCAAGCCGGACCCCGTGCGTCCCAGGTCCTCGTCGATCACCAGGACGTCGCGAAAACCGAGGTCGCGTGCTTGGTCGGCCAAACCATATTGCCGTCGTTGACTCTCTTGGTTGTGAAACACTTGTTCGGGGGAAGACTGCCGAAGGTAGACGATCGCCCTCCGTTTCAACCGTTCATTCGTGAGTTTCGGATTCATTTGGACCTCCTGCGGGCGCGCCGGGAGCGGCGGCGTTGATGAGCAGCTCGACCAGAGCGAGGGCGAGTTTGTGTTGTTCGTCCGACGGAAGTTCGGTCGGCCTGCGATCGAGCAACGCGAGATTGAGTTGCGAACGGACGGACTTCGGATGCGATTTCATGCTTCTCCTCCTGCGATAGCGGCGATGTGGCCGAGGCTTTATCGCAGGGGCTGGATTTTAGCAAGCTGCTCAGGAGATCGCGGAGCTCGCTGAGCGCCTCAATGGCGATGGCGGGTGGGCCCACGGAAAATGCGGTGCATTCGGAGCTGAACATCCAAGCGGGAAGAGAACGTGATATGCGATCCGGTAGTTCACAGAATAGATATTCTCCATGGCCGTGTCGATCCCTCTCCCGCTTCAAAACACGAAGAGCCTGTCCAAAGAGCGGATGCCAACGATAGCGAACCGTGACGGTCTCCAGAACGTATGCATTATGTGATGGGCTCCAAGCATGCGCTGAATAGTGCATTTCACGTAGAAGCGGGCGACTTGGCCCGACCTAAATGAACCAAAACCAGAAGAATCTCGCACGGGACGAAAGAACGAGCGACCCGATCCTGACGAGCGAGATGCGCAGAACGGCCAATGATCTTATCCAGGTCGCCATTCAAGCATTCATGAAAATGCACGGCGTTGACCGGAAAACGGCGCAACGGTGGTTAATGAGCGCAATGGTAACCGCCGCAAAATGGAAAACTCCCAAGTCTCGATAAGTCTGTGATTTCAGACCAATAAATCTAGGGGAATCGAATGGAGAACGAAGAGGGATGTACAATTCATCTAGAGGTACGCATTGAGAACGACGAGCTAGTCGACAAGGCGATTCTTTGCCCTAGTTTCGGCGGCGCAGCGAGGACGTTCAAGGCATGCGACGGGGACGGGGTGCTACGCGCTCTTGGCATGTATGCTATGCGGAAATCCGTTGGCGGTTGTGCAACAGACGAAGAAATGGAAAGAAACCTGGAAGAGATATGGCGGGAGGTTAAGGCCTACCTGCTTCGCGCGCGAAAGAATTAGCCGGGGCCTCGCTGCGGCGCCAGTTACAGTCCCGCTGTTGCTTTTTTGGGACAGCCTGAAGCGCCGGACGGTAGATCACTGTCGCGGCAACTAATATGATGTGGGTAGAGAGGTATCCGGGAGGAAATGTGATTACCGCCAGCGAACTATTCAAGAAATGGAAAGCCGCTGTCTTCTCCGGACAGGAATCAGAGCTTGAGTTCCGCGGCTTCCGGCCCAACACGGCGACAGTTTATTACGTCGATAAAGAAAACGGGGCTTGCATGATTACTGTAGATCAGATGGCAAGCGAGATTGGGCTTGCCGAAGAAGCTGCGAAAAGCGGCAAGAATTTGAGATAGGTCCGATCCTCTGGATCTTTGTGAAAAGGCGAAACGGAGGGGCAAGTCTGGCCCGCCGGGGTGCGGGGCTTTCCACGCTTGCCCCCTGGTTACAATGAAGTGCAAGAGTTACTGTGAACTGAAGGGTCGGCGGCGCAATCCGGTTGACACTATTCAGGGATTACTCACGGTATTCTGCGGCTGCCCTACATCGCCTTATCCGCGATGAGCAGGCTGGTCGTGCAGGACGATATTTAGAAGGGACCTGTGCACTCGCAATCCGTCCTTGTAATCGATAAAGCCCAACTTCTTGAACTTATTCATAAAAAAGTTCACGCGTGACCGGGTTGTGCCAACCATTCCTGCTAGGGTTCCCTGGGTTATCTCCGGAGCTACGGCCTCGGGTGTGCCTTCCTTACCGTAGTTGGCGAGCAACAAAAGAGTGCGGGCTAGCCGTTGCTCGCTGGAGTTGAAAAGTTGGTCGACCAAATCCTCCTGGGCGCGCACGTTGCGTGAAAGCACGTACGGTATGAAAAGGTCTGAAAACGTGCGCTCCTCGTGGAGGACGCGTAGCATCTCGTTCTTTTCAATTCTAAGAATAGAGCTCGGTGCAATCGCCGTAGCCGTTGCCAGGCAGACAGTCTGACCTATTAAGCATGCCTCACCAAGGAAGTCACCCGCGCCTAGGATCGCGATGACTGCTTCTTTGCCCTGTTTGGATCTGACCTTGAGCTTCACTCTGCCTTCCTGAATATAGAAAACACTCTCGGCGGGATCACCTTGAGAGAAGATTTTGTGGTCCTTTGGGAACTGCGTAATAGTTCTTGCCAGGCCCACTGTCGCAAGAAACACTTGAGGATCGAAAGAAACCCCTTTCTTGTCTTTCTTAGTCGCCTTTGGTAGCGTGTTCACCGGACTGCCTCATTGCAGGCTCAAATTTTCGGTAGCACAAGATCCAGTGACAGTCAACTAGTATCTTGAGGAACAAAACAGGGGCCCTTCTTTGTGCTTCCTCGTGGCCTTCGGTGGCGGGCCCACCGGCTGCCTCGCGGAGTTACCGGTGTAATACCGCAAGATCCAGTTGCGCACAGCCTCGGCCCACAAGTCGTAGTCATATTTTGCAACACACAGCTTCCTATGGAGAGTATACTTTTGAACATAACCTGAAACAAAGTCCTTGACTACTACGGTAAATGAAGCGTAGGCATTTGAATTGGGGGAGATACGGGAGGATGCAAGCTCCTGAATGCAGGGTGGTTACCCAAGATTCAAGGCGCTCGAACCGATCCAGCTGGGCGCACGCGCGTGCCCTGGCCTTGCACGCTCCCAAATGAAAATGCACTGACCGGGATGGTCGGCCAAGGAAAGGAGACACCCCGCTGAGCGACATAACTCTGAAATATCCGCTGTGGCAGAACCACTACCTACAGGCAATGGCCGAAACTCGTCCTGAACTGATGAAAAGCAAGATTGGCGCCGCAGAGCACGTCGTCGGCCTGCGACTGATGCAACTGGCAAGCACCACGGACGACTATGAGGAACAGATAGCACTGGCGGCCGCGCTGAAATCTCTGAAGTCCTTAAAGAACAGTAGACTGACCCAGTAAGTTGCGGGTAACCTGAAGGTTCGGGCAACCAGCGTGTACGCGGCCGCGCTGCGAGGGGGCTACAGCGTCTGGACAAAGTTGGATGGGAGAGCGACGGGGGCGGTGTACCATCCGAAACAGCTTCGTAGTCGCGTGTCGCGGAGTCTCCGTTATATTGGTAGACAAAAAAATTGCGCCATTTGATCCCGTTTTTCCGAAGAGCCTGCCAGCACTTCAATTCAAGCCAAAAATACACCAAAAAGGTGCTGGGGAGTCAGGCCAAATAAGCCAGAACAAGGCTTGATCCCTGTATACCAAGAGGCTATTTGGGCTTTACCCTTAGGTTTGGGCGAGTCCTTGAACTTTCTTCCGGTCACCTGTTCCGCTCCCTGTTTCAAGTGACAAAAATACAAATCGCGGTTGCCCCATCTCCCCCGACTCATTGGTGGGCTTTCCGCAAACCGTCCCATCACCCATCTTATATTCGCAGTTGCCTGTCGCTGTCATGTTTCCTTAGAGAGCCTCAGCGAGACTTCCGCTATGCAGCCGAGATCGACGCCGACAGGCTGAGGAAGCATCTCCGCAAGTGGCTACAAAGAGCACACGCGCGCTGGCAGGCCCCACTTCCTTTACCGCGCAACGATGAGCGACAAACAGAAGAGGTGGCCACGAAATAAACTGTCCGTAAACAATCCGGAAGAGGTACCATTCTTAAAATCATCTATTGGAGGGG